>Ga0172362_10002349_pt1 | contig 16460 bp, 17 predicted proteins | sample LakKivs1_kivu2a2_FD_114534 | JGI IMG/M metagenome (GOLD analysis project Ga0172362, IMG submission 114534) | Sediment microbial communities from Lake Kivu, Rwanda - Sediment s1_kivu2a2 | ecosystem: Environmental > Aquatic > Freshwater > Lake > Sediment | place: Rwanda: Western Province, Lake...
GGCCGCCCAGCAATCCTCCCAGCAACGTTCCGGCATGCGAGCCAAAAAACTTGTAGGTGATGTAACCCGCCACGCTCAAACCGACAATCAACACCACCATCCGCCAGATTTCGTGCGGGTTGAAGGCCTCGAGCGGTCCATAATTCTCATTCGGCAGCACCGGCAAGATCACCAGCGCCAACAGAACGAACTGCATAATGACGCGAACGTCATCTTCGCTCAGTCGCCCCACGAAACTGTGCATTGGCTCCTTGAGCTGCAAGAGCACCGCGACAATTCCGCCCACGAGCACCGCGACACTCGCGGAGCCGATGACAAGGTATGCACCCACGGCATACATCACCAGCGCCGCGATCTCGGTGGTCAGTCCGCGATGATTCTCTTCGTGCGCCCGGCGGAGATTGATCACGCCTAGGAGGAGGGCCACCGAGAGTCCTCCAGCGGCAACGGGCCATCCGCCGTACGTACTGCCAAGCAGCGCCGTCAGGGTGCCCAGCAACGTGACGAGGGCGAAGGTGCGAATTCCGGCGACCTGCGACGCGGCATGCTCGCGCTGCAGTCCGACCAGCAGGCCCAACCCCAGTGACATCGCGATAATCTTGAAGATTTCGAGCGGTTCCACCACGTCCGTCCACCTGATTTTATGTACGGAAGGTCGCTGCGGAATTTGAACGCGAAGTTGCGAGAAGACCGTCTCAAGGAGTATACCTTGCAGGCGAAACCGGTAGATTTCAGCTCGGTCCAAGCTTAATTTGCCACCGGGACGTTCAATTCGGCTGACGGCGTGCGGCGGCGTCTCGCATCTGCCGCATGTGCCGAGCGATCGCCTTCTTCAGAATGAGCGAGATCAGCCCCAAGAGCGGCCGACTCCAACCGTGCCTGGCAAAGAGTTCGAAAAGACGCACGACTTTGGTCGAACAGCCCTGGGGTTCGAATTCCCAAGTCTCCACGAAATGAGTCGCCAGCCGCGAGACCGGGGGCGTGAACTGATCCATGCGCATGGAACTCGGGCGGAATCGTCTCCTGGCACGCAAATGCGATGGGCTTCATGGCGGGCATGCCAGCAGGGGGCGCAAGGTGGCGTCAGGGACAGAATCTTACGATCGACGACTCCGAATGCGCTGTCAACCATCCGCTCGCGTTACTGATCCACCCTAAACCACACCCAGCGGAGGGGGCGACGCAAGCTAGAGCGTACGCCGGTCCAACACCCAGAAATCAGCGAGAATTCAGGACTTTGTCCGAAAAAAGTGCGACGGCGGTGGACACACTCCCGATGCCGGGACTGAATGGCGAAACTTCCGGTCATTGACGGGACGCCGTCATCCCGCGATGATGGGCGGCACTCCGGCTTGCCGGGTGAGATTAGAACACTTCGAAAGGAAAGGTTTTTGCACAAATGGCTGAGGGTACGATCAAGAAGTTGATGGACAAGGGTTTTGGATTCATCAACACGGGCGGTTCGAAGGACCTGTTCTTCCACTCGAAGGCCGTTCAGGGCGCCAGCTTTGACGATCTGTATGAAGGACAGAAAGTGTCCTTCACCGAAGGCCAGGGCCCCAAGGGTCCGTGTGCCGAGAACGTTAAGCCGGTCTAGACTGCGGGACGAAATTCGTCTCGTAACGATGTCCGCTCACTGGGCGGATTTCCCAGAGACCTGGTAGCCTTGCGGCTGTCCAGTCGGCTTTGCGCGCCTCTGGAGTTGTGGGGCGGCCGTTTGGTTGGCGGCCTCGGTGCTTGTCGCGGGCTATAATTTAGCCGGTGGCGTATCAAATCGATCAAGCACCGAGGCCTAAGATGCCGAAGCCTGTCACGATCACGATTCCCCACAAGCTGGGCCAGGCCGAGGCGCGCCGCCGCATCGAAGAGAGCTTCGGCAAACTTCAAGACCAGATGACCGGCGGGCTGGGCGTCATGAAGTTTGAGCGAGCCTGGACCGGCGACCACCTGGAGTTCGCCGGCGGCGGTCTCGGCCAGACGATCAAGGGCCGGCTCGACGTGGGACCCGAGTCGGTCAACATTCAGATCGATCTGCCGATGATCCTGGCCGCGATCGCTGAGAAGATCGTCGGCCGTCTGCAACAATCGACGCAGAAACTATTGGAGTAGCTCCAAGCGATCCGTTTGCCCTTCCGGTTCCATCTGAGAATAGAATCACGGAACGCTGAAAACGCTCTGCATGCTTTTCACCCGCCGTTCTGCTGTTGTCGTCATCGCCATGTTCCTCGCGTGCGGCGTTACGCTCCGCCTGATGGGACGCATTGGGTGGTGCAAGTACGGGTTTGCGATCTACAGTCCGGCCTGGAGTCATTGCACTTCGCAGAACATTCTCGATCCTTACACGCTTTCGCACGTGCTGCACGGAGTCATTTTTTTCTGGGGATTGGCCCTGCTGGCGCCACAGATCGCGCTCGCCTGGCGACTGGTGATCGCGCTTGGACTCGAGATCGGGCGGGAGATTCTGGAGAACACTCCGCTGGTGATCGATCGCTATCGGCAGGCCACGGCCAGCCTGGACTACTCGGGCGACAGCGTGCTCAACTCGCTATCAGACGTCACGGCCGCCATGCTGGGGTTCATCTTCGCTTCGAAGTTCGGCTGGAGGTCGGCGTTCGCCGTATTCGTCATTTTCGAACTCTGGGCGCTGGCCATCGCTCGCGACAACCTGACGCTGAACGTGCTGATGCTGTTCTGGCCGATCGATGCCATTAAAGAGTGGCAGATGCCGAGTTGAGCCGAGTTCGGTGGCTAGTCACCACGAGGGCTTTCGGCATGCACCGGCTCGCGCTCCTTTACCGGCGGCCGCTCGTCTTCCTGCGCCATGCTCGGCCGCTGCCGCTTGTGAAAGTGTTCGAGCTCAATGTGCCGGCCGGTCATGGCCGATTCATAAATGGCTTCGATGATCCGCACGTCAGCGAGCCCCTCTTCGCCCGAGGCTTCCGGCTCGCTGTCGTTCAATACGCATTCTGAGAACGTGTCGATTTCGACGGCGAACTGGTCCCGCTTGCGGAACTTCTTCTTCTTCGTTTTGCCGTCCTTAGTCAGGTAGAGCGTCAATTCGTCGTGGTAGCTGAACGCCGGATCGAGCCGCAGATCTCCCTCGGCGCCGAAGATCTGGTAGGTCCCACTGTCTGCCGCGCCGAAGCTGGACGTAAACGACGCGATGCGGTCACCGGAGAAGCGCATGACTGCACTCGTAGCTTCGTCGATTTCCTGAAATCGCTCGTCGCTCTTATCGGCGACGCTGATGGCCGTAACCTCAATCGGCTCGTCGCGAAACAGGTACCTCGCGGCGTTAATGCAGTAGATCCCGATGTCGTAGAGCGTGCCGCCCCCCTTTTCCCCTTCGACCCGAATGTTGTCCTCCGCCACTGACATGTTGAACAGCGACTGAAACAACCGCAGCTTTCCGAGCTCTCCGCTCTGGGCGATTTCAACCGCCTGCATGTTGGCCTCCTCGAAATGCAAGCGATAGGCGATCATCAGCTTCACGTCCCGCTCGCGGCAGGCATCGATCATTTGCCGGCATTCCTCCTCGGTCACGGTCATCGGCTTTTCGCAGAGCACATGAACCCCGCGGTCGGCTGCTCGCACCGTGTACTCGCAGTGCAGATGATTCGGCAGAGCAATGAACACGGCATCGACGTCACCGCTTTCCAGGCACTGGTCGTACTCATCGTAGGTGTAGCGAGCTTCCACGCCAAACTCCTCCCCCAGTTCGCGAAGCTTGGTCTCGTCGCTCGATACGAGGGCCGCCAATTCGGAGTGCTTGCAGTTCTTAAACGCCGGCAGGACCGCCACCTGGGCAATATGTCCAAGTCCGACAACGGCATATCGAATCTTCTTTTTGGAACGGCTGGCCATGAGTGAGGTCCTTCTGTCTGGGAACCCTGACGTTATTGTTTAGGAGAGCAACAATAAGTCAGCCGAAATTGCAAACCGCGTGCCTCGCCGCGTGGGATCTGCCCGATTGTGAAATCTGTCACAAGCCACTGGCGCGAGCGCTAGAAAATTCCGCGTGACAACTCGCGCCTATCCGGCATCGAATGATTAGAATGGATTAAGCAGTCGCATCGGCGTCGTCATTCGCGCTCGTCACATCTGGAAGAATGGCGGCCGTTGGCACTCAAAGTGCACGTTCCCCGCGTGGCGAGTTCCTGCCTCCGGGGCGACGGGCGGTCCACGTCTGGTTGATCACATCTTGAAGCGGAACGTCTCGGAAGAGGAGCCTCTCCATGTGCCCTGTCTTGCTGCGCGCTGGCCTCGCCTCGGCAGCGTTGATCGTCCCAACTCTCAGCCTGGCTCAGTCACCGGCGGAAGTCTTCGTCGAGGTCGCTGAATCGCAGGTAGTCGAAGACCGCACCAAGGCCGTTCCGCCGAGCGCAGGTGTGACTGTCGAAACGGTTGCTACTCCGGCGCCCGAGGTTAGCCTGAACATTATTGATCAGAAGCTGGCGCTCAGCCTGGCAGTGGATACCTGGGGCCAGCTTGCTGCCAACGAGCGCGGGCTAGCGTCTGCCGCGAACGAACCGCTGCGCACACTGATTGCACGCCGCCTGGAAACGCAACGGGCATTTGCCAGCCTGCTCGATAGCCTGACCGGCGGCCGTACGACCGTCGCCATTGAGGATGCACGCCGCGAAATTGCCGCCGACGCTGCCACCACCAAGACAAAGGTGGTTCGCTTCCGCCCGCTGGCATTGCATAAGAATGCGACCGCGATGATGGTCCGGATTCGCATGGAGATTCTCGAAGGCTACCTGGCCGAGGTGCAATCGGGCCTGGCGTCGAAGTCGGCCAGTGAATTCGATTGCCACTTCCTGCGCGGCGACGTGTTGCATCAGATGCAACTCCTGGCGATGCTTGAGGTGTTCGAGCGACAGGCCTCGGCGGACTTTGCCGGCGTTATTAAACAAGAGATTGAGGCCGCCCGCGAACACCTGGGTCGCAGCCGGCAAATATTGGTGCAGCTTGAGTCTGCGCCCCTGGCCGGTGCTCCCACAGCGGCAGTTTCCCTGGAACAGCGTTAGGACTCTTCTAGCCAATCGTCCACGAACCGGAGCCTCCTTCGGCCGCCCAGGCCAGGAACCGCTCCAGTTCGTGGACCTCGGCTGGATCCTCGTAGAGCACGTCCGCTCGCTCCTCAATTCGCTGGCTCACATGCCGGCGATACTCCTGGTTGGTGCCCAACTGCACTGCAAGTTCGACATACTCCTCCGCCGAATTGGCGATGCAATCAGGCAGCTGCATTTTCTGGTAAAGTGCCCGGGTAATCCTGCCGCGTAGGAACACACTTGGAAGCGTTACGATGGGAGTGCCCAGCGCAAGTCCTTCATAACTGGTGTTGCCTCCGCCAAAGTGCAGCGTGTCCAACAGCACGTCCGCATGCGCATTGAGCTGCAGGAAATCGGCATTCGGCATTGGCGGCAGGAAACGCACTCGGCCGGCGACATCCGGCATCACGCGTTGGAAGCGCGCTTTGAGCTGTGCCGTCCAGACCGGGCGGCGACCTTCGATCAGTACCACGTCCGCCAGCGGATCGCGCCGCAAGATCTCCGCCAGGATCGGATCGAACTCGGGATGCATCTTGAACAGCGTCTGGCAGCACACATACAGATGCCGGTGGGGGTCAAGCCCCAGCGCCTCGCGCGATTTTTGCCCCTCGAGCCGGGGGCGATAGTAGTAAGTCCCCAGGTTTGCCAGGCGAATCAGCCGCTCCGTGTAGTGGGCGTCGGATTAGTCCGTCTCGAGCCATTGACCGGATATAAAATAGTCCATCGAAGGATAGCCGGTCGTGACCGGATGCCCCCAGGTGACGCACTGCACTGGCGCCAGTCGAGACATGGCGAGACTGTAAGTGGTCGTGTTCATCCCGATGTCCGCAAATAAGAGTACGTCGAGCTGGAGTTCTGCGATCTGCTTGCGGAGCACGTCCAGCGGCGCATTCGGCTCAACAAGTCGGTCGGCGGCCGCGCGAAAGCCGTCGGCCATCGCGTCGCGCTCGTGGCCGAGCCGGATGACTGTGACCTCAAACCGCTCGCGGTCTAGCAACTTGACCCGGCCCAGATTCAGCCGGCCAATTGTGTGATCATGAAAGTGCGATGAGAGAAAGCCCACGCGAACGCGGCCCGAGTTTGAACGACGCCGCCCGCGAGCAACCAGCTGCGGAGCATGGTATACCTTCGCCAACTGCCGCTGCACGTGGCAATCGTCATAGCCAGCGTATGCCGAGAAGAAGTTCGTAGGGACGGTCGAGTTCGTGGCGTCGATCCTCACTCCATCGGCGACTAACTGATCAACCCCAGCAACCAGCCGCTCTCGATGCCGGGCAACATCATCCCGAGCGTCGTAAATCACCGGTAGCGCCGTCGCCAACATGACGCGATTGACGTCGGCAGGCTGGATCGACTGCGCTAGCTCGAGCTCGGCAAGACCTTCGTTCAGCCGGCCGAAGTTGATCAGCAGGTAGCCCAGATTCTGGAGCGCCGGCGTGAACCGCGGGTCTTCAGCAATCGCCCGGCGATATGCCTGCTCGGCCAGATCCTGGCGGCCTTCGTCTTGATGGACATTGCCCAAGTGATTGTGAATGTGTGGAGAGCCCGGTCGAGCGTGCGCCGCGCGACCTAACAACTGGAGAGCCTGGGAAATCTCCCCGCGCTGCTGGGCCTCAAGGCCGGCGCGGACGAGCTCAGTAACCTCGGCATCGGTGACGCTTGCTACCGTGGAAAGAGCCGGCGCTGCCTCGGTGATTTGTTGCCCGCGCAGGGGAGGTTCGCGCCCCGGCGGGGGAACAACCCAGACGTCGATCGTTTCGTCTTCCTGCGGATAAGGTCCCGTGATCGCCGTGCAGGGGGCTTGCGGAACGACCTGCACATCGAAGATTTCCTCGACGCCGGATTCAAACTCGAGGAATGCGACACTCTGCGCCGTGCGCAAGTCAACAACGACCACAGCGCACTTGAGCTGTTCACGATGTTCGGCGATCGGAATGCCGCTGAAGACCGAAGTCTCGCGAATCCGAGAGAGCCCCACAAACGCGTAGTCGCCGGCAAAGGCCAGGCCGCGCGCATAACCCGGCATCGGCGCGACGACATCGCGCCGGCCATTTTGGGGGTCAACAACTTCCAGCGTGCCGTGTCCCGAGTTGAGGACCCACACCCGCCCACCACGCACGCGAGGAGAATGCGGCATCGCCAGTCCTCGGGCGACGACCTCGCGTGAGGCGACGTCGATCAGGCAACCGCTCGTGGCCTTCGTCTCGCGCCAGCCGGCGGCCTGATCCGACTCGGCCATGGCCGTGACGTATTTCGGTCGCCCCGCTTCCACTGCCAACCCGTTCAAATGGCAACGGTCACCAGCCGCCAGTTCGCTGATGAACGACGGACGCCAGCGCGGCACGAAACTGAATTCGTCGTCCAGCGTCACGAGGCACGAGAATAGGGTATTAACTATCCACAATTCGTCACCGCACCAGGCCATCTCGTGGCCGTGGATGTTGCCCGTGATCAAGGAGCGTCGGGCGAGGTAGCTGGCCTGAAACTGACCGGGCGGATCGAGTCGTGGCGCCAGCTCGCTGGCATTCTGCAGGAACCAGATCACACCACGGCTGCCGACGGCCAACTGTTTGGGGTGCAAAGCGAGCCCCATCGCCTGCTGGAAATTGTGCAGCGAGATATGCAGTCCACCTGGCTTCGTTCCGACCGAGACAAGCTTGCCGGCCTGGTAGGTGGAAACAAGCAGCGAGCACTTCAACTCGGCCAGAATGGGGGCGAACTGGCGCGAGTGGCGATACTTTACTTCGCGGTAAGTTGGCGAAGGTTGCGAGTTGTCGGTCGATTGATTCATCCGCAGGTTCCGTGGAATAGCGCCTAACTATGCGCGAATTTGTAGCCGCGAGCAATTTGTTGCGCCCGCCACGGGCCTCACGCACCGCCATGCGTTGCCGCGACAGTGACCGCCTGCTATGGTGACCAACAGGGAAACGCCTCACCCCGATATCGACGCGTACTCGCCATGCAATCACTGAGGAGCTAATCATGATTGACCTGCACGAAGAATCCAGCGGAAAACTGCTCACCGTGCAATTGAGCGGCAAACTGACCAAGGAAGATTATGAAAAGTTCGTGCCACGTGTGGATGCGGCGATCCAACAGAACGGGAAGGTTCGAATTCTGGTTCAGATGCACGACTTCCACGGATGGGAACTGGGGGCGTTGTGGGAGGACATGAAGTTTGACGCAAAGCACTTCTCCGACATCGAACGCCTGGCATTAGTTGGCGCAAGCAAGTGGGAAGCTGGAATGGCCGCCTTCTGCAAACCCTTCACCTCCGCCTCGATTCGCTACTTCGATCAATCCAAGGCTGCCGAGGCTGAGACTTGGATTCGCGAGTAATTCGCTAACGAAACGCATTCCTGTTTTAACCCCTGGCCGATTCGTGGCGGACGGTCGGCCGCCGATCTCATTCCGTGGAATTCTATGGCCGTCACGTTGGTGATTTTTGGTGCGTCTGGCGATTTAACCAGCCGCAAGCTGATTCCCGCGCTCTACCAACTGTCGCGCAAAGGCCGCCTGCCGGCAGGCACCCAAATTGTCGGCTTCTCGCGAACCAAGTTCAGCGATGACGCCTGGCGCAAATCGCTCGCGGAAACGACCGCCAGATTTGCCGGAAAGGAGTTCGACCCGGCGGCCTGGGACAAGTTCGCTCCACTGGTGCACTATCAACCGGGCGATATCGGCGAGCAGGAGGATTTCGAAACGCTGCATGCACGATTGCACGAGATCGAAGGCCGCAGCGCCGGAAAACCCAAAGACCTGACGCGCGTCTATTATCTGGCCACGGCCGCCCAGTTCTATGAAGAAGCGGTAGAACGGCTCGGCGCGGCCGGACTGGCCGACGAAGAGAATGGCCCCCGGCGAGTCGTTATCGAGAAGCCCTTTGGCGAAGATCTGGACACGGCCCGCGCGCTGAATGTCGCCGTGCACAAGGTATTCAAGGAGCGCCAGGTCTATCGAATCGATCATTACCTGGGCAAAGAGACCGTCCAGAACATGATGGTGCTCCGGTTCGCCAACACGATCTTCGAGCCCGTCTGGAACCGAAACTACATCGACCACGTGCAGATCACCGTGGCCGAGGAAGTCCTTGTGGGGCGCCGCGGTGCGTTTTACGAAGAGACGGGCGTGTTGCGCGACATTTTCCAGAATCATCTGCTGCAATTGATGATGATCGCGGCGATGGAGGCGCCAGTGCGAATGGACGCCGACTCGGTCCGGGACGAGAAAGTCAAAGTGCTGCGGGCAGTCACTCCGCTGTCAGCCGAGCAGGTGGCGACCGATACGGTTCGGGGACAATACGACGGTTATCGGAAGGAACCCGGTGTCGCCGCTGATAGCCAGACGGCAACTTTCGCGGCGATCAAACTGGCCGTCGACAACTGGCGATGGCAGGGCGTTCCGTTCTATCTCCGCAGCGGCAAGGGAATGAGTTGCCGCACCACGCAGATCGTAATTCAGTTCCGCAGCCCGCCGACGATGCTCTTCGCCAACGGCAAGCCCGGCGACTTGTGCGAAGCGAACCGGCTGGTGATTCAGATTCAGCCGGGCGAAGGCATTCAGCTCCATTTCCAGACCAAAGTGCCTGACCAAGGCATGAAACTTCGGCTTACCGATCTGGAGTTCGATTTCCATCGCGAGTTTAAGGGCGTGATGCCCGAGGCCTACGAGCGGCTGTTGCTGGATGCGTTCCAGGGAGACGCCAGCCTGTTCGCCCGTAGCGACGAAGTGGAACTCGCATGGGGAATCATCGATCCGATCCTGGCCGCCTGGCACGCTGACGGCAAACCCCAGCTGGAAATCTACGAGCCGGGGCTGTGGGGGCCGGAAAGTTCCATCGCCTGGATGCACGCCCAGGGACGGAACTGGTTTGATACCTGCCCGGTGATCACGTGATAGAACTCTGAGAACGCGGGACGATCCGATGACAAGATTGCTGCTAGTGGCGTGCTCGTTGTTGATGATGGCTGCCCCGGCATGGGCAGACCAGGCGAAGCGTTCGCCGAACGTCGTGATCATCTTTGCCGACGATCTGGGTTACGGCGATCTCGGTTGTTATGGGCATCCCACGATTCGCACTCCGAACCTCGACCAGATGGCCGCTGAAGGACTGCGGCTCACGCAGTTCTATGTGGCCGAGTGTGTGTGCACTCCCAGTCGCGCGGCACTGCTGACCGGCCGACTGCCGATTCGCAACGGCATGTGCAGCGACACCCGTCGGGTGCTGTTCACCGACTCGCTGGGCGGTCTGCCGGCCGAGGAGGTTACGATCGCTGAAGTGCTCAAAGAGCGCGGCTATGCGACGGCCTGCATCGGCAAGTGGCATCTTGGTCACTTACCGCCGTTTCTGCCCACCACGCAGGGATTCGATTCCTACTTCGGCATTCCCTACAGTAACGACATGAAGCCGACCTACCTTGTGCGCGGCGAGGAGAAGGTCGAAGAGCCGGTAGTGCAGACCACGCTCACCGCGCGCTATACCGACGAAGCTGTGAAGTTCATCCGCGACAATCGCCAGCGGCCTTTCTTCCTGTACCTGCCGCACAACTTTCCGCACACGCCGCTGTTCGCTTCCGAAAAGTTTAAAGGCACGAGCCGCCGCGGGCTGTATGGCGACGTCGTGGAAGAGCTCGACTGGAGCGTGGGGCGGGTGCTCGATACGCTGCGCGAGGAGAAGCTGGCGGAGAACACGCTCGTGATCTTTACCAGCGACAATGGGCCCTGGCTGATTCGCGATCAGAATGGCGGTTCGGCAGGCCTGTTACGGGCTGGCAAAGGGAGCACCTGGGAAGGCGGGATGCGCGAGCCGATGATCGCCTGGTGGCCGGGAACGATTCCCGCGGGTCGCGTGTCCGCGGAACTGGGCTGCACGACGGACCTCTTGACGACGATCTGTACACTGACCGGCGCATCGCTGCCGAAGGATCGCATGCTCGATTCGCTCGACTTGAGCCCGCTGCTTTTGGGCACGGGCGATAGTCCCCGTGAATCGATTCTCTATTACCGCGGACGGCAGTTGATGGCCGCCCGGCTCGGGCCCTGGAAAGCGCACTTCAAAACCCAGGACGGCTACGGCCAACCGAAATGGGAGGAGCACGATCCGCCGCTGTTGTACAACCTCGAGCACGACCCGAGCGAAAAGTACGATGTGGCCAAGGCGCACCCTGAGGCACTTTCCGACATTCGACGACTGGTGGCCGAGCACGAAGCGGGCCTCGAAGTGCCGCCTTCGCAACTGGAAATTCGTTGAGCAGGCCATCGCCAGTTCTGCATGCCCACGCGCCATTGGCCCGATCGCGGTGTTTTCAATGCAATGTGCCAGTGTCTTCATTCCATTTCAAAGCTACAGCGAACAGCATGCTGAGGGAGCAGCCCACCAGCCAGAATTTTAGCGGCACGGGATTCTCCTAGTGCAAAGGATGGGGAAAACTGCCGGTACAACTTGCACCTGGTTCGCGCCTGGAAACGCAGGTGCAACTTGCACCAGGCGCGCCTAGAACCGATAAGTCCAAGTCCACAGCCAGCCCGGCGCATGGGCCGCGAAGCCCTGACTCCGCTCTGAACCCGCCCGAGCGCGATTTACCAGCGTCTGAAGAAAGGCCTTCTGCTCGGCAAACATGTCGTGCTGAGCATTCGTGAGCTCCTGCTCCAGGCCAGCCAGATCTTCCGATGTCAGATTAACTTCTCGTGCCATGATTGCAGCTCCTTGAAATCACGAAACTTCCGCACCGGCGACGTTGCCGGACACGGCCTGCGAAATGTCGTCAATCAACTCAGACAACCCGCAACAATCCGGTTGCCATTCCGGGCGATACTTCTCTGAAAGTCGGACGTCATGGGGGCATCCCCCAAAACAGATTTTGTAGTGCGGACACGCCGACATGCGGCGTTTTTGGGCTGCGACGCCGGCGTGCGCCGCGGCAAGCGTTGTCGACTGCTCCAGCATCTCGTTCAGGTTGCGCTCGCGCAGATTGCCAAACATGTATGCCGGATCACCTACATACTTGTCACATGCAGAAACGTCGCCATTGGGATCGATCGTCAGATACTGACCCATGCAATTGTCGTTAAAAATGCACAGCCCGGTGGTGCCGCGGGCGACCGCCTCGACAAGCGCCTGCAACTCACGAATCTCGATGGCGTCGCGGGCCGTGCTCCACCAGGCTGCGAACAGGTCTCGCAGAAAGCCGGTGAAACGGTCATGTGGCACGTAGGCAGCCGTGCCCGCACAGTCTGCGGAATTGGGGGGCAATGCATTGAGCAAGGCCACCTGGGTTACGCCGATGTCGACGAGGTATCGGAGATAGGCAGCCGCGCCGAGTTCGAGTGCGCACTCGTCGATCACCGCAAGTGCACCAAACGGGATCTCGAACTCCCGGAGCAGATCGATCCCTCGCTTCACGTCACGCCACGTCCCCCGTCCCGACTTGGTGACGCGCCGCTTGTCGTGGATTTCCGGCGGGCCGTCGATGCTCACGCCCACGCCGAAGCCGTAGTCGCGGAGAAATGACAACCACTCCGGAGTGAGACGTGTGGCGTTGGTCTGAATTGAGTTTGCGACCGTGGTTTGAGGCGAACAGTAGTGCTGCTGCAGCCAGAGCGCCTTCTTCAGATACGACGTCGGCAATAAGGTGACCTCGCCGCCGTGCCAGACAAAGTCGACGTTCTGCACTTGCTGGGTGGCCAGAATCTCGCGGATCAGCTTCGCGAGGACCGAAAACTCCATAATCTGGTTAGGCCCCTCGCGCCAGGCATTGCAGTAAGTGCACCGCAAATTGCACAGACGCGTCGCCTTGAGAATAATCACCATCTGACGCTTGAGCCCCGACCTCCCGTAGGGCTCCAGCGTCATGTTTTCCAGCGTCGAACGCTCCTGAGCGCTGAAAACCTCCTCGACTGGCGTCAGGTGCAAGTCCCAAACGGCACTCCGCTCCGTTGCCAGGATCGCTTGCAGGTCGCCAAGCGACTTCTCCGACACGAGAGGCCCTAGCTGGGCCAGGGTTCGCTGGAGGCGAGAGGTCGTTATTTCCATCACGAAATACCCCACCTTTTTGGTTATTACACCCCCTATAGGTACAGTCTTTATATCGCCACCAATGACAATGTCAAGCAAATCGGAAACGGATGGCGCGGATTGCCCCGCCGGTGACCATTAGCGATGAGCGTGGACGAGCGGGCCAAGTGCCCGCAGGCGGCGGCCCAGCCACGCTCCGATTAGTCCTTGGACCCGAAATGAGAATGCCGCAGATCGACGCAACGAATCGGCAAGCTTCGAGCGACATTTGGAAAGTACGCGTCGACGTAACCGTGGCGGGCCAAGGACTCGGCCGTGGACGGTTCAGGAGCCGTGGCTGATTTTAGCAGAACTAACTCCGCGGCCGCGAGCTGACCAGCGACATGCGCCGCGATCGAATCACTCGTCACGTCCCAGCTCTCAGGAAGCGCGGCGTTGCCCCCCTGCTCCGCTCGCAGCAGCGGCTCGACGTAGAGAATCTGCGGCGCGCCGTTCGGGGTGCGGTTGATCGTGGCGAGCGAATTCACGAGCACCGCCTCGGGCAGCAAGTCGGCAAGCACCCGGGCGGTCAGCCCCATCGCCTGAATTGCCAGCCAATGCGACGCGCTGGCCGAAAGCTGCTGCACACGATCGATCGTGCGCAGGCCCTCGACGATCGGCCCACCACCGACAATCAGGACGTTCGCCGCCGGCGGTTGCACGGCCAGCCAACGGCGCAAGCGCACCGGCAGCTCCGGCCATTCGAGCAGGCTGCCACCGAGTTTGATTACGCGAAGGGACATCGGGCATGCGTTAAGCCGGGAAGAGTGAAACGCCCGCAGCAATGCTGCTGGGGCTAAACGTGGAGTGAAAAAATGAATCTCACTTCGAGCCTTCCTGCGCCAGCACGGCCAGGGCATGGGCCGGCCCGCATTGCGACAGCTCGGGTCCCAGTTCGCGGGCCAGAGTCACGATGTTCGCCTTGATCTTGGCTCGCTCCAGCACGCGGCGGGCGAGGAACTCTCCCTGCCCTGAAAGCACGATTGTGTGCGGAGATTGCTGCAAACGGGCCACGAGCTGGGTGATAATGCCGGCAATCTTGTTGCACTGTGCGTCGGCGAGCGCCGCCGACATCGCCACCGCGTCCTGCTCCGTGAACGATTCGCGGTCGCTGCAAATAGCCCGGGCCAGGCGATCGCGAGCACACTCGCGCGTAACAGGGCGACGATCGGCCGTATCGCGGCGATTGATCTCTTCGGGAAGCTGACCAAGCGTGAGATAGACATCCCACATCGTGGCGAACCACTCGTGCGCCAGCGGACATTTGCGGCCGCGCCAGGGCACGAGTTGGGTGATTGCACAGACGGGCGTCCGCTGCACGCCGGTATAAATCAGCTCGCCGTTAATCATCCGATTGGTATCAGTCTTGCCGATCGTGACCGGCTGGCCATCCACCAGCGGAATCAAGTCGCAAGTCGTCGAGCCAACGTCCATCAGCAGCCCGAGACCCGAGGTGACGTAGCGTCCCGCGAAGCGGGCCAGCGCGTGCCAGTTCGAAGCGGCTGCCAAGAGCGGCTGCTTGCGAGCGACTTGCAACGAGACCAGCTTACCGTTGGTGAGATAGACGCGAGTGTGTTTGCCGTCGGCCGCGGTCGTGAGCGCGTCGAGGATGAACTTTACCCCTTCGGCCTTGGTGGTAAAGCAATCGGCCAATTCGCCGGTCATCGTGGCGGCGACGTGCGTCACCTTGGGGACCAGTGCAATCAGCGTGCGCAGTGCATCGACCAGGTTTCGCGAGTTCTCCCACATTGGAAACGGCTGCGACACGGCGAAGCCGTTCCCGTCGGCCGCTTTCAGATTCGCACCGCCAATGTCGAGAGCGAGCCACTTCATGAATTCGTTTCGCCGGTTGACGAAACACTGCAGACGCCGGAAGACGAGAATTGCACACGCGATGCATTCCAGCATAACTCGACGTCGCGCCCCTCGGCTACGGCAATCATCAGGCCAGCGAGATTCACGCGGGAAAGTGCCCGAAGCCCCACGTAGGACGTCGTCAATCGGGGATTGATCTCGATGACCGTGTCTTGGCTGCCGGCCGGATCGTCACCCAGTACGAGGTCGACGCCCAGGTAGCCGCGCGGCTGAGGAAGCGTGCTCACCGCACGCACGGCCAGCGCGCGGGCACGCTCGGCCAGTGGCGAAACAATCGGCAGCGAACCGCCTTGGTAAGTAAAGTCACCGTGACCCGCGAGGTGCTGGACGCAAGGCTCAAGTGACACGACTTCACGCGGACCACACAGACATGCGACGCTCGCGGCGATGCCGGGGCAAAAGGCCTCCAATCGCGACGGCTGGCTCACGGTGGGTTCATCGACCGACTTCACGACGCGAACGCCGAGCGAACCGGCACCGTCGCGCGGTTTGAGCACCGCGGGATACGAAAAGCCATCGGGAAGGCATTCGCCAGCGCCGAGGGCGATCCCGCGGGGCACACGCACCCCACGCGCGGCAAGGTGCTCGGCCGTGGCGTGCTTGTCCGCTGTGAGAGCCACGACTTGCGAGCCGGGCGACAATAGCCGTCCGCCGACACCTTCCACGAGCTTGACTCGCTCGAGCAAGTGCCTGTCGAACTCAGGCGCGATCAGCACGGTCCAGTCGGCCTGCGCTGCGAGGCGGGAAAGCAAGGCACGCTCGGCCAAGGAACTCTCCACGTCGTGCCCCGTGACACGATCGAGCGGGGTTCGAGCTAGCCGTACGTCGTGCAGCACATCGACACTACAGCCTGCAATTGCCGCGAAGTCAACGGCCAAGGCCGCGAGCATCGCGCGCCCTTCGGCGAGCAAGGAGCCCGAAGGGGCGTTGGCTTCGACATGGAACCAACCGCCGCCTGTAACGAACTCATCGATCAGAATCCGCATGGGTGGCTGAAACTCGCAGGAGCGAGTGGGCGATCGACTAGAAAATTCCCAGCTGATCGCGCGCGTCTTCGGTCATCCGGTCCGGCGTCCAGGGTGGAACCATCACGATCTTCACCTCGACGTCGCCCACGCCTTCCAGCGCGCCGACGACTTTCTGGGCGTTCGCCACGAGCTGCGGACCGGCCGGGCAGGCAGGGCTGGTCATTGTCATCTCGATCTTGACGCGATCCTTCTTCTGCTGATCTTCGGCCTCATACTCTTCGACCGTGACCACGTAGATCAGTCCCAGGTCGATGATGTTGACGAACAGTTCGGGATCGATGACCTGTTTGAGTGCTTCGCGAACGGCATCTTCGCTGACGGGCATGGCCGGTGGCTCCTCTTAACCGGGATTTCCCAGATGGACCAGTAGGGAAACGTTCCCGACACAGTTTGGTCAGTAGTCTAACCGCTGCCCCCCCTCCCCGTGTCTAGCGCGTCGCGATTTTTTGA
>Ga0172362_10002350_pt1 | contig 16459 bp, 13 predicted proteins | sample LakKivs1_kivu2a2_FD_114534 | JGI IMG/M metagenome (GOLD analysis project Ga0172362, IMG submission 114534) | Sediment microbial communities from Lake Kivu, Rwanda - Sediment s1_kivu2a2 | ecosystem: Environmental > Aquatic > Freshwater > Lake > Sediment | place: Rwanda: Western Province, Lake...
CGGACGTCGTTCCGACGCCGGGCGCTATCCTGTTGGTCAGCCTGGGACTATTCGCTCTGGCGCGATGCCGACGGCGTATCCTCCTGCGGAGTTGATACGGAATCGGGGAGCACGCGGAGTCATGCTCGCGAGGGCGTCGCCTTCGTCGTACGTCCGGCCAGACCGCCCATCTGTCGACGCCGCCGAGGTCCGATACTATGCCCTGCCGCGGCCCGGAGAGCCCCACGGGCCACTTCGCAGCGCCATCCACTCCACATCGGCCCGGAAATCGAGAAGAAACGGAACAGTCTCGCGCACCAGATGCCGATAAGCATACTGCCCACAGAGCCTGGCAGCGATCCGGATGGGCGCATGCGGCCATGCGCGGGACCCGAACCGCCGGAGGGTACGTGGAGGAGAAGGGACCCAGCATGAGTGTGAAATGGAAGAAGCGACTCCGGTCGGCGACACGGGAGGAGGCCCCGGGCCAGTGCAAACGCTGCGGGGTCTGCTGCGCGTTCATCAGTATCCCTCCCTTCCGCGAAGACGAGCTGGATCGGCTTCCGCCGGATATTCAGCAGATGGTGGACTGGTATACGCGGAATGATCGGCGACGTCCCGAGTCTCCCGTCCCGTGCTATTTCTACGACATGACTCACCGCGCCTGCCTGATCCAGGAGCACAAGCCGCAGACCTGCCGGGACTTCCAGCCGGGCGGTCCCGCCTGCCGCAAACAAAGAAGCGACCTGCTGGGCGCCCTGAACAGCTACTATCACGCCACCCGCCAGTGGTCCCACCACTACACGCGCCTGGTCTCCCCTGGCGGCCGAATTCAGGAGATGGGCGAGTTCTGTTTCGATGATGAGGTGGTGGAGGGCCTGCTGCAGGAGGGAACGCGCCGAGCCAAAGCACGCGGTTCCCTGTAGTCGGATGCCTGAACGCCCGTACGTCGGACTTCCTTCTTTACACTCTCCATGTTCCGCTTCATACTGCCGAGAAGCGCTTTGCGGCGTTACGACAAACCAGGGGTGTAAGGATATGGAGATCTCACGAAGAGAATTGTTGGGAGCATCGGTGCTGATGGGGGCGCGGTGGCCGGGGACTGCGGCGGCGGGCGAGCGGCCCGACCCAGGAGTGACCCGGTTCAGCGTCCGTCGCCGACGGCTGATGCTGACGCATACGTGGACTATCTCCCGCAACTCCAGCGACTTCAAGGACAACGTGTTCATCCGCGTCGAGCGGGACGGCGTGGTCGGCTGGGGCGAGGCGGCCCCGAACGTCCGCTATGGCGAGAGTGCCGAACAGACGATCTCCCTGCTGGAGAAGGGCCGCGCGTTGGTGACGGCCGGGGACTGGCTCAAGTACGTGGATTTGCGGGATCGCTGGGAGCGAGAACTGCCCGGTCAGGCCTGCGCCCATGCGGCCCTCGACATGGCAATCCTGGACTGGGTGGGCGGAAAGCTCAAGACGCCATTGTATCGGCTGCTCGGACTGGACCCGGACAAGGCGCCGGTCACGACGTTCTCTATCGGGATCGATACGCCACAGATCATCCAGCAGAAGATCGCGGAGGCGAAGGAATTCCCGGTCCTCAAGATCAAGGTCGGCAAGGACAATGATGCCGAGATCCTGGCGGCCGTGCGCGCGGCGACGGACAAACCGCTGCGGGTCGATGCCAACGAAGGTTGGCACGACAAGGAGCAGGCGTTGGAGAAGATTCGCTGGTTGCAGGACTTGGGCGTCGAGCTGATCGAGCAACCGCTGCCTGCGGCCATGGTCGAGGAGACCGCCTGGCTGCGGGAGCGGGTGGAGATTCCGATCATCGCCGACGAAGCGGTTACAACGGCCGGCGACATCCCCCGCCTGGCGAGCGCCTACGATGGCATCAACATCAAGCTCATGAAGTCCGGCGGCGTGCAGGAGGCGATCCGGATGATCCACGTCGCGCGGGCGCTCGGGATGAAGATCATGCTGGGCTGCATGATCGAAAGCGCGGTCGCGATCTCCGCCGCGGCGCACCTGAGTCCGATGGTGGACTGGGCCGACCTCGACGGGAACCTGCTGATCTCCAACGATCCGTTCCGCGGCGTCGGCGTGGAGCAGGGCAGGCTGATCCTCCATGACCGGCCGGGACTGGGCGTCAGCGAACGGGCAGACGGCTGACGTTCAGGCCGATGCGCGCAGGATGCCCGTGCTACGATACGGGCTTCGGGGGCTCGGGCAGGTCGTAGCCCTGGCCCTTCTTCATGCCGGGGGGCATGGCCAACCCGCTGTGGCCTTGCTTCTGCCGGAAGTCCACGATGATCCGGACCGCGACGTCGGGGTCGTCCGCGACGGTGAAGACGTTGAGGTCCTCGGGCGAGATGTACCCGTGCGCGTCGAGCATCGTCTTCTTCGTCCAGTCGAGCAGGCCCTGCCAGTAGTCGCTCACCATCAGGATGACGGGGAAGCTCGCCTGCCGGAGAGTCTGGATCAGCACGAGGGACTCGAAAAACTCGTCCAGGGTCCCATAACCACCGGGGAAAACGATGAACCCGTGCGCATACTTGAGGAACATCACCTTGCGGACGAAGAAGTAGCGGAAGTGCAGCGGCAGGTTCTGGTAGGTGTTGGGAATCTGCTCGTGAGGCAGCTCGATGTTCAGGCCGATGCTGCACGCGCCGGCCTCGGCGGCCCCTTTGTTGGCGGCCTCCATGATGCCGCCCCCGCCGCCGGTGATGATGGTGAAACCCGCCCGGGCCAGTTTGCGGGCGGTCTCCTCGGCGAGTTGGTAGTGCGGGTGGCTCGGGTCGGTCCGGGCGGAGCCGAAGATCGACACTGCGGGCCCCACCGAAGCGAGCTCCTCATACCCTTCCGTGAACTCGGCCATGATCCGGAAGATGCGCCAGAGGTCTTCGACGGGCTTGTCGGGCGGGCCGCCGTTATGATTATTCTTCCATCGCATGATACGCTTACCACAAATCCGGGTTGTTCGCCGCCGGGCAGTGCAGCGCGATCGGGCACGCCGGGCACGCCGGCTTCCTCGCCTTGCAGATCGCCCGTCCGTGCGTGATCAGCAGATGGCAGAAGAGCGTCCAATCTTCTTTTGGGACTATATCGGCCAGATCGAACTCGAGCTTGACCGGATCGGAATTAGGGGACAACTGCAGCCGGCGGGAGAGCCGGATGACGTGGGTGTCGCACATGATTGCGGGCTGGCCGTAGGCGTTGCCCAGCACGCAGTTGGCGGTCTTGCGCCCCACGCCGGGCAGGGTCACCAGCTCGTCCATGGTCTCAGGGACTTTGCCGCCGTGCTCGTCAACGATCTTGCGGCTGGCCCCCTGGATGCTGACGGCCTTGTTATGATAGAAGCCGCAGCTCTTGATGTCCTGCTCGATTTGCTTCAGATCCGCGCGGGCCCAGTCTTCGGCCGACCGATACTTTCGGAACAGGTCCTTCGTCACCAGATTGACCCGGGCGTCGGTGCACTGGGCCGAGAGGATCGTCGCGATCAGCAACTCCAGGGGATTCGTGTAATTCAGCGCCGTGCCGGCCTTCGGGTAGGTCTTCTTCAGGATCGGCAGGATCTGCCGGACCCGTTCGGCAGCGGCTTCCTTGTCGAAAGCGCGGCCCTTCTGCGGACTCTTCCTGGTTGTTTCGGACGCGGGCGCGGACTTCTTCTTTTGTCCCATTTACGTTTCGGCCTCCGGTAGCTTCTTGAGGATCTGGATCAATTCCTGCTTGTCGAAGATACCGCGCAGCTTCTGGCGCGACCCATCGGGCAACAGCACGATGGTGACTGGCACGTTGCCGGCTTCGCCATAGACCTCTTTGAGGTCCCGGGTAGCGGGATAATGGGCGACCGTCGTATCCGCCCGGACGGCCAGGACGTTCTTCTGCCGCAGGAGCTCGGCCACTTCCGCGTCGTGGTACACCCGGCGATCGACGACCTTGCAGTTCGTGCACCAGTCGGCGGTGAACTTCAGCAGAACGTGCTGCCGCGCCGACACCTTCTGCTGGATCAGGTCGGGGTCGTATTGATGCCAGTCAACGGCGGTCTCGGCCGATTGTTCTCGCGCCGGGAGCAGCCACAGTCCGGCCGCGACGGCCAAGACCACGGCGACGGACCGAACGACCCGCCGGCGCGCGGCCGACGTCGTGAAGCCGACCCACTTGCCCCACATCCAGACGCAGAAGCTGAAGATGACGCCGTACATCAGGACGTTCAGCAGGCGCTCCTTGGGCAGGGCGGCCAGCGTCAGCTTCGCCGCGATCAGGAACAGCAGGAAGCCGGCCGATTTCTTGAAGACCTCCATCCAGTATCCCGGCTTGGGGACGCGCTCCAGCAGAGAGGGGATCAGGATGATGACCCCATAGGGCAGCGCCATGCCGACGCCCATCAGGAGGATGGCCGTGCTGCTGACGTACAGAGGCTGGGTCTGGGCCCAGACCAGGACGAAGCCGAGCAGGGCCCCACTGCAGGGGGTGCTGAGGATTCCGGCGAAGAAGCCCATGCCCAGCGAGCCGGCCCATCCCGCGCCGGCGCTCTGATGTCCCGCCACGGACGAGGGCAGCGTCAGGGCGACGACGTCCAGCATGACGAGCCCGAAAAAGACAATTGCCAGGAACAGCACGATCACAGCGGCCGGGTAGCGGAAGAGACTATTGAGGTCGAGCACGGCCCCCGTGGTGAGATTGATCACCGCCGAGACGAGGGCAAAGGCTGCGAAGAACAGGATGATCCCCGCGCAGAATGCCAGTCCCGGCGCGATGCGTCTGCCGCCGTCCGGCCGGCGCGCATGCTGCAACAGCCGCAGCAGGATCAGAGGCAGGACCGGCAGTACGCAGGGCATGATGTTGATCGACAGCCCCGCGACGACGGCGAGCAGATAGTAGACGGGCGCGCCGTAGGAGAGGATGGATTGACGGTCGGCGGAAATCGCGGGCGGTGGTGGCGCTGCCTCCGCGGGTTGCGCGTCGAAGGAAATGGATCGCCAGGTGTCTGTCTCCGCCAGGTTGACGCCGGTCGTCAGAGTCTTGTCGAAGGGCTCCAAGCAAATTCTACTGGTGCAGGCGATTCCTGCGATCTGCACGGTCACGTCGGCCTGTTTTCGCTCCGCGGAGATCGACTCCTCGCGGATCGGGATGAAGACGGTGAAATCACCGATATAGACCTGGACCTGCTGTCCCGTCGGATCGTTGAAGACGCCCCAACGAGGAAAGACCGCCGGGCCGAACTCCACGCGGTCCGACGTGGCGGTGATCTTCAGTTCCAGGCCCGGGGCGGGCGCCGTTTCGGATCGGGCGTAGTAGTGGAGGTCCTCCGTGCCCGCGAAGACCACCGCGATTCCCGGATGACCCTCCCGCCGCGCCGGCTCCAGGTGGGCGGACGAATGCTCCTGTTCAAATCGGACGATCTCTGTCGCGTTTCCCTGCGCGAAGGCCGGAGCGCCCCACAGGGCTGCACAGACCACACGGATCAGAACACTGCGTACTCCGTTCATCCGAGATCCCCATCGATGGGCATACCCCCCCCATGCCCGGCGCGTCGCTTTCCTGACGAGTTGTGAACCCGTGCCGCGGGGCTCATCAGTTGACCGATTGCTCCTGCTTGCGTTTCTCCCCGTCCTCCGCATGTTTGGCCTGCTCGGCGGCGAGCAGGTCGCCCACGGTCGGCTTGTCCAGATGGCCCCCATTCAGGATGAGCTTGACGTCGTCGGCGTCCAGGGTCTCGTACTTGAGCAAGGCCTGGGCGACGCCTTCGAGCTTGGTGCGGTTATCCTGGATCACCTGCTTGGCCATGTCATAGGCCTCGTCCATGATGCGCTTGACCTCGGCGTCGATATCTTCCGCCGTCTTCTCGGAGTACTCCCGCTCGGTCGGCAGGAGGTACATGTTTTCCTTCACGCCTTGATCGGGTCCATAGCTGACCGGACCGAGGTGGTCGCTCATGCCCCAAGTCAGGACCATCTGCCGGGCGATCCGGGTCGCCTGCTCGATGTCCGACTGGGCTCCGCTGGAGATGTCGTCGCAGAACAACTGCTCGGCGATCCGCCCGCCGAAGCAGACCTGGAGCAAAGCGATGCAGTACCGCCGCGTGAACAGGGTACGGTCCTTCTCAGGCAGAGCGAACGTCGCGCCGCCCATCGGGCCGCGCGGGATGATGCTGACCTTGTGCAGCGGGTCCGCATCCTTGATCAACGACTGCACGAGGGTGTGGCCCGCCTCGTGATAGGCGGTGATCTCGCGTTCCTTCTGGTCGACGACGCGGCTCTTCTTGGCGCGTCCCCAGCGGACCTTATCCCGGGCCTCCTCGAGATCCGCGGCCTCGATGTAGTCCTTATTGGCCATGGTGGCCGCCAGCGCCGCCTCGTTGATGATCGCCGCCAGGTCGGCGCCGCTGAACATGGGCGTGCCGCGGGCCAGCCGGTCGAGGTTGGCGTTCGGGCTGAGCTTGACCTTGCGGGCGTGGACCCGGAGGATTTCCAGCCGGCCTTTGAGATCGGGCAGCGGCACCACCACCTGGCGGTCGAACCGCCCCGGTCGCGTCAAGGCGTGGTCCAGGATGTCGGCGCGGTTCGTCGCCGCGATCACGATCACCTGGTCGTTCGTGTCGAAGCCGTCCATCTCGACGAGGATCGCGTTGAGCGTCTGTTCCCGTTCATCGTGACCGCCGCCGACGAAGCTGGCGCCGCGCTTGCGCCCGATGGCGTCGATCTCGTCGAGGAAGATGATGCAGGGCGAATTGTCCTTGGCCTGTTTGAACAGGTCGCGCACGCGCGAGGCGCCGACGCCGACGAACATCTCGACGAAGTCGCTGCCGGAGATGCTGAAGAACGGGACGTCCGCCTCGCCGGCGATGGCCTTGGCCAGCAGGGTCTTGCCGCAGCCGGGCGGGCCGATCAGCAGGACGCCGCGCGGGATGCGCCCGCCGAGCCGCTGGAACCGCCGCGGATTCTTGAGGAACTCGATGATCTCCGCCACTTCCTCTTTGGCCTCGTCGATTCCCGCCACGTCCTTGAAGGTGACCTTGACCCGATCCTTGCCGTGGACCCGGTGCTTGCTGCGGCCGAAGGACATGAGCATGCCGCCGGCCCCGCCGCGCATGTTGCGGAAGATGAAGAAGTAGAAGACCCCAATGAAGAAGACGATCGGCAGCACGTAGTTGAGGAGCATGAGCATCCAGATCTGGGGCTTGGTGTACTCGTACTCCAGAGCGTACTTCGGATCGGTGGCCGCCTTCTTCGCGAGCGAGTCGAGAATCTCGTTCAGGCGCTGCTCGCCGCCGCTGTCCGGGCGGTAATTCACCTTGAAGGGCAACGATCCGTGCTCCTGGGCCGCCGGGGAGCCCTCGCGGAACTTCCCGGAGATCTCCGTCTCCCCGATCTCGATCCGCTCGATCTGGCCTCCCTGCTCGAGGTATCCGATGAACTGATCCCAGCGCAGCGTGTTCGTGACGAACCCCTGCTGGAGCATCATCATGGCCGTGAACAAGATGATGGCCACGACCAGCCAACTGAGGGGGCCGCGCCGATAGGCCGGCAACTGCGGCTTCCGGTTCGAGCGTTTCCCCTTGTCCCACGGGGCCTCATTCTGCGTGTTGTTCGCGTTGTCTTTCATAGTTTATGATGATCCCGGTCCAAAGTCATGGCAGGCACCCTCTTGCGACCGAGGCGCACACAATTCCTACTATCTACCACTGATTTTCCATAAGCTCTACGACGTTTTCCGCCAACTTGTTTGCCGCGAGGGCGGAGGCGTAGGTGAGGTCCTGGTCCTGGAACTCCGAATAGCCGGCTGCGGCGGTGATCGTCTGATTGTTGATCATCAGCCGGCCGGTCTTGAGACTCTTCCAGTTGACCACGGCGGTCAGGACCACCTCCTTCTCCAAGGCCCGTCCCAATTCCCGCTCCAGCGTCAGGATCGACTCGCCGACGGCGACGAGTTGCCCGCTCATGACGCTGTCGGCCCGGTCCCGGCTGGACACGATCTTGTAGGGGGTCTCGGTCTCGATCCGTTTGGCCAGCGCGTTGGAGAACGTGTACTCGATGCCCCGGCGGAAACTGCGGTTGTCGAACATCTCCAGATAGATGCTCTCCGTGTCATCCGGGAACATCGACGCATTGGAATAGCCGGTCGAGTTTGCACAACCCGCCGCCACAAGGGCGGAGATTCCAAGCGCCAAGTTCCACAGCCCAAATAGATTCAAAGCACCAAACCACCATGACCGAAACGGGATCCCCCAACGCCGGCGAATGAGTTCCGGTGCCCCCAATGCCGTCGTCGGACGGGCGAGAGCCGTTTGGGATTCTGGGTTTTGGTCATTGGTGCTTGTCTGGGATTTGGGATTTCGAATTTGGAACTCCCCTGCCGGTTGTTCCGTGTCTCGAAATCGAAGTCCCGAAGCTGTCTGGATGGTTCTATTTTCCACCGGCGCCGTCCTCGTCCAGAGCTTCTTTCGCCAATGCCGCCGCCTCGGTCTTGGGCCAGTTCTGCACGACCATGTCGAAGTACAGATGCGCGGCCCGGCGTTCGCCCGTGCGGCGGTAATACCGTCCGATCGCGTATTGCTTGAGGGCCATCTCCTCGTCGATCTCTTCGATTTTCTGCGGGACCTCGTTCTCCTTGGCCTCCTTGGGGTAGAGCAGGAGGAACTTCTGGTAGTAGGTCTTGGCGGCCGTCAGCTTGGAAGCGTCGTAGTTCGCCCGTTTCTCCGCCGGATACCGGTTATAGGCCGCCAGGTTGTTCTCCGCCATGCGATACAGCGCCCGCTTGCCGACGGGACCGGTTTCCCAGTAGGACGCGATCTCCGACCATTTGAGGTAGGCCTCGTTGTAGTGCTCCCGGCCTTCATAGTACTCCGCGACGGTGATGGCGGCCCGCAGGCCCACCCCGTTGGGCTCGTCCAGGCCGGCCCGGTCGCTGATCTTCTCCAGGAGCTCGACGCCGTCCTCGTAGGCATGGATCTTGAGAATTCCCAGGATTTTCTTCTTGCGGCCCTGCAGGTATTCGTTGGCCATGGCGAACTCCCGCTGCAGGGTCAGGCCGGCGTACTCGCTGCCTGGATAGTCCTTCAACAGCTTCTCGTACTTGACCAGGGCCTTCCCGTAGTGGTCCGCCCAGTACTGGACCTCGCCCAGGACGAACAGTTCCAGGTCCGGGCCGATCCGCTCGGGGAGATCTTCCTTGTACTGCTTGAGGGCCTCCTTGACCTCTTTGACGTCTCCCTCGCGCACCAGGTCCTTGAGCACCGCGATGGCCTGCTGGTACTGATCCTGGGGGGCATCGGCCACGACCTCCAGTTTCTCCCCGTCCTTGAGCACCCAGGTCTCGGCCGTCGCGCGGTGAGCGCCCGACGCGATGACCCAGACCATCAATCCCAGCCACATCCGATGTTGCCGCATCTTCTCTGCCCGCCAAAACAACGATCTCAAGACCGCACGGAGCTTCGTCGGTCCCCGGTGCGAATGCTCGCATCGAAAACCCCACTCCGGCACGGTGCCATTATACCGGACGCTCGACGGATTACAATGTTCACTTTCCCCCGTTCGTCGTGTGCCCGTCAGGGCATATCTTCGCTTGTAGTGTGCCCGGGAGGGCATATCTTCATGCGCACACGCAAGATAACGCCTTACGGCGTCACTACGAGCGAGCGCCGCGGGCTTCCGGATTACCCGGGGCCACCCACCATTTTTGCTTTACTCCGCCCACCCGCGACGGTATAAGGGGGGCCACGGCAGAAGCGCCGGTTGTGAGGCCGCTTGGGCATGTTTTCACGGTACCCGTGTTCATCGCACGGATTGATGGGGTGAAGGAGGTTTGTCATGAGTCGCAGTCTCTTCCTGGGTGTTATGGTGGCCATCGGCCTGATCGGGTTGGCCGGCTGCGGGGACTCGGACGCGGGCCGGCCGGGCACCGCCCTGCGGGCCAGGCGCGCGGGAACCCGCCAGATCAGCGTCGAGGAATACGTCGACAAGATGAAGGCCGGCTGGATCGGCCAGATGGCCGGCGTCGGCTGGGGCGGACCCACCGAGTTCCGCTACCGGGGCGTGATCATCCCCCAGGACCAGATGCCCCAGTGGCAGCCCAATCTCATCAACCAGTTCCGCCAGGACGACATCTACGTGGAAATGACCTTCCTCCGCACGCTGGAGGTCCACGGTTTCGACGTCTCGATCCGCCAGGCGGGCATCGATTTCGCCAACAGCGGCTACCCGCTCTGGCATGCCAACAAGGCCGGACGGGACAACCTCCGCGCCGGGATCGCGCCGCCGGACTCCGGTCATCCGAAGTTCAACACCCACGCGGATGATATCGACTACCAGATCGAGGCGGATTTCGCCGGCCTGATCGCCCCCGGCATGCCGAACGTGGCCATCCAGTTGGGCGAGGTCTTCGGCCGGCTGATGAACTACGGCGACGGCCTCTACGGCGGCCAGTTCGTCGCCGGCATGTACGCCGAGGCCTTCTTCGAGGACGATCTCGTCAAGATCGTGGAGGCGGGGCTCCGCTGCATCCCGCGGGAGAGCCAATACCACGCGTGCATCAGCGACGTGCTCCAATGGCATGGCAAGTACCCCGACGACTGGACGAGAACCTGGCAGTTGCTCAACGAGAAATACCACCTGAATCCGCAGTACCGGCGGTTCTCGTGCAGCGGGTCCGAGGCGGACTTCAACATCGATGCCAAAATCAACGGCGCCTACATCGTGATGGGCCTGCTCTACGGCGCAGGCGACCCGGACAAGACCATCGTCATCGCCACCCGCTGCGGCCAGGATTCCGACTGCAATCCGTCCAACGCCGCCGGCATCCTGTTCACGACGATCGGCTTCAAGAACCTGCCGGAGAAGTACAAGATCGCCCTGGACCCCTCGGGCAAGTTCAGCCATACCCCGTACAACTTCCCGACGCTCGTCAACGTCTGCGAGAAGCTGGTCCGCCAGGCGGTGACCAACTGCGGCGGCAAGATCACCGTCGATAACGAGGGCCGCGAGCACTTCGTGATCCCCGGCCAGAGGCCCGACCCGACGCCCTTCGAGCAGTGCTGGGACCCCAAGCCCGCCGCGGGGAGCCGCTATACGGACGAGGAGATGGCCCAGATCACCGCCGAGACCGGCATGGACCTGTCCAAGGCGATGGAGAAGTTCGCCCCCGGCTGGAAGGTCGGCAAGTGCGGCGAGGAGATGGACCCCGGCCTGCGCGAGGAATTGCGCGGCCGTCGGAACGTCCTGGTGACGCACCCCTTGAGCCAGACGGTCGGCTGTGTCCTGACGAGGACGGTCAGCCTGCCCCCGAACCAAAAGAGCACGCTGAAACTGGAAGTCGGCCACGACGCCCGCGGCGACTGGGACCTGATCGTCCGCGCCAACGGCGAGCAACTGCTCCGCCAGACCATCGGCCCGGACACCACGACACTGGGCTGGACGGAGGTGGACGTGGACCTCTCGCCGTTCGCGGGTCGAAGCGTGAAGCTGGAGCTCGCAAACGAGCCCACCGCTTGGCGTTACGAAGCCGCTCACTGGGCGAAAATCGCGATTGTCAGCGAGTGATGATCGCCGCAGTGCTGTGACTGCCCGGACGCAGGGAGTGAATGCTCGAAGACAGGGTTCGGAATTCCGCCCGTTCGGAGTTCCGCCTTTAGGCGGGTCTGAGAGTCCTCCGGCGTAGCCGGCTCCTCTCCCACGACGGCCTCGGAATTCCCGTGGCTGCCCGGACTGTTCTGACCCGCGTAAACGCGGAACTCCAAACGGGCCTGCCCAGGTGCAGCGGGGGATGACATTGACGGAGGCGATCACTCCGTCTATCCCCCAGTCTCCCCGAATCGCGGCGATCAGTACGCCAGTGTCCTCGCGAGGTCCCTGTATCCGTCGAGCAGGAGGATGGTGAGTTGGTGGTGCATCCGAAGGGCGACGAGTTGTCTCTCGTAGACTTCCTTCGTCGCCGCGGCCGACTCGATCTTGCGGGCGAGCGAGGCTTCTGTCCCTGCGTGGTCTCCCGCCCGGAGTTCATCTTTCATGCCCTCGCAGTTGATGTGAAACGCGATCCGCACCGCCCGCAAGGCCCGCGGGTCTTTCAGAATAGCCGCGTGGCCGGACTTGGTCAGGTGGTCCAGCACGTCGGCTTGTTCTTGCCGGACGGCGCTCGCATAGGCCGCCGCGCTGTCGAGGGTCCCGCGACGAAAGCCGCGCGCCTTGAGGTCCTCAATGAGATTGTCCGCGATCTTTTCGCCCGTATCCTCGGCAATGTAATCGAGACTTCCGTCGCAATACTGCGGATCGTACCGTGCCCGCAGATCGGTCGCGAACTCGAAGCTGGCGAGGAACATCCTGTCGAGGACGGCGCAGGCGCTGTCGTAGTCCCGCCCGAGGGCCGAACGCACGACGGATTGCCGCAGGGTCAGGACCTCCGCCGGCGCACCGGGAAACGCGTCGAGCCACGGCGTCTTCTCCTGCCCGGGCCAGAGGAACGTCTGGGCATTGAACACGTCCGTACCATGCCTGTGGTTGAGGTAATGCACCGCCCGGCCGGTGCTCGTGGCGATCTTGCGGGTCACCAGGAAGAACCACAACCGTGCGCCCAGCGAGGCGGGGAGCTGGCGAAGGCCGTCGATCCTGCCGAATCCCACCGCCTTCTTGATGTCCGTCAGCAGCAGGTTGCCCGCATACTGCTGCCTGAGCTTCACGTCGCTCGGGTCGAAGTAGGCCCCGTCGCACAGGTCCTCGTAGAGACTGAGCCGAAAGCCGACCTCGTGGGCCTCGCTGGACTGGGGCAGCGGGTGTCGCAGCGCGTAGAGCGAGGAGAGGACGAAGCCCTCCCGTGATTTCTCCTCGATATGCCGAAGGGCCCGCTCGCTGAGCACGGCCCTCGCCGCCGCCTCCACGGCCGCTTCCCCGTCCAGTTCCAGCCGATCCCGGGCGTCGCGATCCCACGTGCCGATCTGCCGCCGGACATAGTCGCGGAGTTGCCGGAGCTCCTCCCGCTCGGCCTGCCGCTCCTGGGGACTGTACCGGACCGCCGACTCGTGGAAGAACACCTTGTCCCAGAGCGCGTTCAGATGCGCCGGGGCCTGCGACTTGCGATAGTCCTCCATCAGGTTCAGATCGCTCGCCTCCGCGACGGCCAGCCACCGGGCGGACAGAACGGCCGGCACGAAACGAATCGCCACACCCAGTCCCAGCATCCCGCCGCCGACCACGACAGGGGCCAGGAGAGCCTCCCAACCCGTGAACCCGGGCAGACCGATTCGATTGGAGAGATAGCCGGAGGACATGATGCCGGCCGTCCAGAACGTCGCCTTGGGGCTGGTCCGCATCATCAGGGTCCCCAGTCGCGAGAGCAGGTCGTCGGCATGAGCCAGTCGGAGAAAGTCCCTGCCTACTCTCCGCCACGACTGCCTGCCCCTTCGCATGACCAGCGCCCGCATGACGTATCCGATCCTCCAACCTATACTACTACTTCAACCACGCCAAAGGCGTGAGCCGTCCGGCCCAGGCGCCTGGCTTCGGGCGCCACGCCCAAACTTGTTTGCGCGTGCTCGCACGACAGTCCTTATACCACGCGAGCCGCCGTATGACCAGCGGATGTGGCCCCGGGCAGCGGCTCCCGATGATGGGCTACCCACGGCGTCCCCCATATCTCTCGCCAAGCCGCCGGGAACGCCGAGAACGGGACGAAAGGGACGCGGCGTCGACCACCGCCTCCTCTTCCCTCCGACAGCGTTCACCAGCGTTGATCCGCGGTTCCGCTCTCCTCTTTCTTCTCATCCCGCATTCCGGCGGCAAAAGGAAATCGATGGCGGACCTGTCTGGATGGATGGAAACCGCAGATGAACGCGGATGAACGCAGCCCGGCCTCCAGCCGAAACCAAGCAAGAGCGTTTATCGCTTTGCCGGGTACCAGCGGAGAGAGGGGCAGCTGGCGCAAGTCTATGATACCTCCGCTGGCACCCAAAATGCGTAAAACGCACTCTTTCGTTGGTGGTGTCGTAATTTGAAGAGGGCCACCTGTCTTCCCAGTGAGGACGTGCAGTGCTACGCGGATAATCCTATAGCGGATCGCTACAATTCCTTATAGGACCGAAAGAATCTGCGTCGTAAACTCTGTAGAATTCGGGATTTATCGTGCATGTGTCACTTTTCTATTGACGATGAATAGATACGTCAGGTATACTTTTTGTGGGTTGGTACAGGCGCTCGTCTACATTTCAGCCGCTCTGTCTGTGGCATTGTGCGCCTGTCGAGTGGAGAACAACAGGAGGCCAAAGATGGGAACGGCGCGGCAGAGGAAAGATCCTCGGCCTGACTACCAGGGACAGTATATCGCCCTCAGTTCCTCTGGGGAAGGTAGAGTGATTGCATCTGGTCGAAAGTACGGACCAGTTTTCGACGCGGCGCGCAAGCAGGGAGAGACCATTCCTACCGTTGTCTTTGTGCCCAAAGACGACACCACCTACTTTTATTGATAGATGCCCATACGAGACTATCCTTTCGTCGGAATTCATGCGGGGGGAGGATTTACTATCCACGGCAAGAACCCAAGCCCACGGCTTTGGATTCGCGTGGAAAACCCGCAGACCGGCATCAGCACAGACACCACGGCGATCGTAGATACGGGCGCGAGCACATGTCTGTTTCCACTGGCTTGTGCTACCATGCTGGGGTACGACATGAGTTCGGGCCCGACAGTATCTATCGGCACGGCTGGCGGGAACGGAGTTGGTCATGCATTTGTTACACGCGTCTCCATCTTGGGTATTCTGCCAGATGGACAGGCAAGTAAGGGCAAGGTCCTGCGCGTCATCGGGAACATCCAGGTAGTATATGCAAAGGATTGTAATGAGTTTCTTCTCGGCCAAGACTCATTCCTGAACAAGTTCATTCTTGTTATCAACTATCCAGAGAAAAAGTTCTCCCTTCGACTACCCGAGTTATACACCACAGGCGCACCAAAAGCGAAGCGGTCCCGGCACGGTGTACATTGAGCACCCCCACGGAAATCGCGGCCCAGTCCCGTCGAGGTCAGACACAACGGATGCCCGAACCGCCGCCAGGGGCGAGCCTACGGGCCGCAACTTCAAGACGATCACGTAACGGCTCCGTTTGTCATCTCTGCCTGCCCGGTGTCGCCTTGCATAGCACTGCTTGGACTTCGGGTGGTCAGCTAAATCCAAGACCTCCACGGTGCCACTCCATACCATCTGTCCCTGAGACTCGTGCACAGGGAAATGGGATGGTGTCGGGTACATTCTCGCGGGGCCTCTCCCCTGGTCACTAAATGTCTCGGAGGCAGCGTGACTGTCGGCACGGCGGAGTGCTTCTCGCGTCTTCTCAGGTCTTCGTAAATGGCGTCCAGATCGTGGTTCAACTGTTTTGTGTGGGCGTCGCGCGCCTGGCGGATTTCTTTGGCCATCGGGTCCTTCATGGCAGTTCTCCGGAGCTCTCGTCGGGCCAGCACTCGAACGGTACTTCGTCCGCGTTCATGCCGATTTTCGGTCATGATAGGCGTCTGGTGCCGGTGGGGGAAGCCCCGCCGCTGCGAGGGAAGGCTCGCGATATAGGGAGCCGGAACTGGATTTGTGGATCGATCTGCGGGTCAGAAAGCAGGGCTGATGAGGTTCGCACGATGAAAGAGCTTGGATCTGGGGACATCATACTCAATTGGGACGCTGAAATGAATGAAGTGTCCCCGGAATTCCCTGGGAATTCTTTACCCTCATTGCCCCTGCTACGCCTCTCTTCTTCCAGGCAGTCGAGCGCCGCAATGTGGACAGAACGAAATCTCTATGCCGCCTCCACCCGCAGAGTCAACTATGGGAATTGTCCACAGGTCGGATTCGTTCCAGTACTCGTACCGTATGTCATACGTGCAGCGGGTTGTGCGATGGTCAAAGGCTTCACAGCAGGGCACATAACCTTCTGGAACCGATCGTGTGCCTTCCAGGCACGGAGAGCCATCTGCGTGACGCGGAGCATCTTTACCTGGATGGTCGTTCATGTCTCTAAGTCCCCACACAAGATGGAAACGAGCCGGAGTCAGAGGGGCCCCGCAGGACCTCTTCTGCTCGTGACACGTCTGGGTGGCAGTCGGACCACGTTGAGCCCTTGTTCTCGCTGCATGGCGCGAAGGTCTTCGCACATCGCCGCCAGGTCGAAGTTGAACTTGCGTGTGTGCTCCAGTCGATGCCGGTGAAGTGCTTCAATGATCAGGTCTTTCATGGGTACACCAAGGCGGACGTGTAGGTTGTAAACTCGGACGAAAGGAGCTTGGCCCAGAACTCGACCGTGATCTACTGGCGCGCGGCGATGAGAAGGTCGCGGCTGCGTTTGGCCGTCAGGTAGCTCACGATGCTGGTTTCGATGTACAGCTTCTGTGTCATGCTCCGTTTCCGTTGCTTTCACCCATGTTTCTATATCCATTATAGGAATACCGGGCGGCTGCGACAACCCGAAACGGCTCGCCCACAGTGCGGCAGCGTTTTGGTCATTTGGGTTTTGGCCAC
>Ga0172362_10002352_pt1 | contig 16456 bp, 20 predicted proteins | sample LakKivs1_kivu2a2_FD_114534 | JGI IMG/M metagenome (GOLD analysis project Ga0172362, IMG submission 114534) | Sediment microbial communities from Lake Kivu, Rwanda - Sediment s1_kivu2a2 | ecosystem: Environmental > Aquatic > Freshwater > Lake > Sediment | place: Rwanda: Western Province, Lake...
GGATCATATTTTAAATAATTCCACGCTAATCCATCATAAAATATAGGATCAGTAAATTTAAATCGACTATTCTTGAACATTTAATTATAATATTATGAATAGAAAATAAGGATAAAATCTGCTTTTTTAAAATTTTTTTTATTATAAATATTATGATTGATTTATCATTTGGTAGTTATAGTTCATTGGAAAATATTTATCAAAAAAAATATCCATTACCTAAACCAGAATTAAAAAATTATGGGTATCTTAAATATTTTTCAGAACTTCCTAAAAATATTCAAAATTTTATGAATAAGTTAATTGAAGAAGTAACGACATATCCAATAGATAACAGTCAATTTATTCTAAATCCAAGTGCACTTTCAATGATGTTTTATATTTTAATGGCATTACCATTAAAGAAAAAGAAAATTTATATTCACAAACCGACATATGTTCGTCTAAATAATTTTTGTGATTTTTTGAACAAGTCTTATCCTGATCAGTTTATTTTAGTTGACAATCCCAAAGAAGCCAACGTAGAATATATCATTTTTCCGAATAATCCAGATGGGAAATTAATTGAAACAAAAACGGTGGATAACAAAAATACATTTATTATAATTGATTTAGTTTATTTATATCCGCATTTCTTCTTGACTAAAAAAGATTACCAGAAAGCCATGACTTGTATCCAAAATCAGATCAGAAAAATTAATTCCAAAAACAAAGATTTTATTTTGATAAAAAATCTAACTCAAATGTCTTCAGTTGCAGGTTATAGAATTTCTTGGGCTTATGTTAGTAATAAAGCAATAATAGACCGTCTTCAAGAATCTGTGAAAATATCTCATGGATTTTCCTCAATTACTGTTAATCAATTTCATCAACAAGTTTCAGATATTAGATGGAATGCTTTATTTGAATCTTTTAGTAAAATTACAAAGAAAAGAACAAAGGTTTTTGAGAGTTTATTTGAGAAAATTTCTCAAAAAAGTAAAATAAAAGTAATATCTTTAGTTCCGTTTATTTGTCTATATGATCCAGGGTTAACTCTTTTTAATTATTTTATTACGAATGAAATACTTGTCTTATTAGGAAGTCAAATGGGAATTGAAAATGAATATATACGAATCCCAGTTTTTATGAAAAACACTGAATATCAAGCAGTTGTAAATTGTTTGAAATCTTTTTTAGATAATTAAATTCTTTCATAATAAGCAGTATCAACTCCTGTTCTAAGAGTCTGTGATGCAGATACAGGGCCTGGACCAGTACCGTAAGATACCATCTTAGTTGGTCTATTATTAGTGAAGCAATATGGGTGGTAGGTAAGAGTATAATTTTCTGCGCTGTTCACTGAACCACCAACCCATCTAGTGTTAGCTTTTCCACTTGCGCAAAATTTTTGCTGAGAAAGTACACCGAGACGTGTAACTTTAAGTTCTGGATTTAAATAATTGAAGAACAAGTTACTCTGGTTGATACTGATAACACCTGTAAAAGAAGTGATAGGGCCAAGAGTGCCATCGACATTGAAAGTTTGAAGATTTGCCCAGTAATTCCATTTTCCAGAAATATCAGGTGCAGTGAATTTTGTCTGAGGATAGTTAGACATCTTATAATTTATCAAAGATTTTTTTTGTAAAATAATAATTCTAAATCATCCTAAATTCTTTTTTATTTGAACGAAATCACGTTTGCTTCTCAGTTTAGATGAGGTCCCATCAATATGGAATATAATTAAGAACAATATTTTCATTAGTATTGACTGAAGAAATTTCCCATCTATTATTAGTATCTGTACATGAACATTATTTTAGTTTGGAAAATATTTTGCGTAAAATCAAATTATTATTAAATGTTTGGAAGTTTTCACAGTAATTTCATTTACTAGATATATCTGTTAGTGAAAAGTTGTTTTGAGAATAGTTAGAAATTTATTAAATTTAAAGAAAATTATTATCTCATTATAAACTATAATGAAAATTCCTGTTATGGTTTTTTTGAACCTCTTCCTTATCGGTTCCATCTGTGATGCCTCTATTCCTATCTCTACACAAGAACACAAATCCGAACTACACCTCGCAGTTCCTTTAAAAGGCATTGAATGCGAAGCATGTCAATTTATTGCAAAAGAGCTTGATGAACGTGTTTTTCATAATGATCATTTAATTGAACTCGCTCAAAATGAGCTAGATAATATTTGTAATATTTTACCGGCCGATGCCAAAGATATTTGTTTCACGGCGGTAAATAATACAGTACCCGATCTCCTAGGAAAAATAGGAGATTATGTTGCTGATGAAGGCTGTCAAGAATTAGGTATTTGCAAATCTGTAAAATAGGATAACTAAAAAATTGATTTTTTAGTTTCTAATTCGCTTTTAACAAGAAAATGAGCTTCACAATTTACACACTTAAATTGGAGAATAATAAATATTATGTTGGAAAAAAAAACAAAGTGTTCCTGAAAATCGTATTCTAGAACATTTCTCTTATAAAGGAGGAAGTAAGTGGACCAAGAAACATCGCCCAATTTCTATAATAAGTAAAATAGAAGGAGATGCGATTGATGAAGAAAGTGAAACTCTGAAAACAATGGCTCAATTCGGAATCGACAACGTTCGTGGTGGTTCTTATTGTTTGGAAAATTTACACACAAATATTACACACTATGAAAAAGCAAAACAACAAATATATTCAATACAAGATAAATGTTATATTTGTGGTGAAACAGGACATTTCAAATATAAATGTTCCAAAAGAAATCTCAAAAGAAAACGAGATGATGCAGATGCTTTTTATCGAAAAAATTGTAAAATTAGAAGAAGAAAAATATGAAATTCAACAAAAATATAATAATTTGATCAATGAAGTCCGTAAAAATTATAAAATTTGATAACATCCTCGTAGATTAATTCTTGATCATTGATAGATGTATCACCATCAAAATAACGATGTATAAGTGTCCAATCAATCTTTTCTTTTTTAATATAAAGTCTTGATGAAACGAAAATATCACCGTTACTATATTTTGCAAAATCAAGATAATTATTTTTAAAAGAAATATGCCAAAGTTTTGTTTCTCTTGAGTCAACAACTCCATGTCTTTCTTCAACAGAGTAAAGTTCGAACATATTATATATATGTTCCAGTTTTGATTTAAACATAGGCTCAACCAACAAAAGATTTTGTTTTTTTATTTTTCCAACTACTTTAAATTTCATAGGAAAATACAGAAAAGTACGACAGGCATGTCGGAAATTTTCAAATTTGTTATTGATATCAAGACCAAGTCTTGTTAATGTCACATGGTATTTTGATCCAAGCCCTTCAAGATACCACCCAGATGTATATGAAATTTCAGTGTTAGACATTTGTTAATGGTTAATTTCATAGCTTAATAATTATCAATTTTTTTGTTAATAAAAATATGGGTTATTATATTTTTGATAAATTTAGTTTACTTCATTTTTCATTTGGTGTAGTTTGGAATTATTTTAAACTTGATCTTATTTCCCTTATAGTTATTCATACAATATTTGAATATATTGAAAATACTCGTTATGGAATGCATTTCATAAATAATTATATCACACTTTGGCCAGGTGGAAAAACACATGCTGATTCATTAATCAATTCATTATCAGATATAGTTTTTTCAATTTTTGGATGGCTCTTTTACGAAAAATATTCCAAAAATTGGAATCCGAAATATTTGGCAATTGTTTTCGGAACAAATATATTTTATTACTGGCTTTCCAATCTCCAAATATTAATTTTTATAATAATCGCATCTATTGTTTTTTATAAGAATATGAATTATATAATATGTGTAATATTCGGATTCATATTAGGATTTGTTGCGAGTTTTATTGATTATAATTTTAAATTATTTTCGTGAAATTATTTTAGTTAAGTCTTTTTTCAATAGATTCGAATTTTGTAAATTACCAATTTCAATCTTCTCAAAAAACTTGGTGAAAAAATCTTGAATATTTTTTATAGTTTCAACATTTGTTTGAGAGGGGGTGTGAAATTTTATATTTTAAATTAATTTTTTTAGATATGAATATTATTATGTTATCTCTCAAAATAGAACATATTGTTTTCATAATTTTTGGAGTAGTTTTTGTTATATTTGTAGGATGTGCTTGTTTTCTCAAAAGAGTGAAAAAATAAATATTTACAAAATAAATTCTTTTAGTTTTATATAGGAATATATTGAAACTAATTTTTTTTTCTTTAGAGGTATGCAAAATATATCAACAATGTAGTTCATGTTATAATATTTGAAAATAATTGGTTTAAAAAAAATGATTACTATTAACATCAAAAATGTGGATAAATATTTTTGATGGGAGTAAGTTTAATAGTGATAAGAAAGAATTTTATATTATAAGATGGAGTATTCATAATAATTGTGTCGTTTTGAAAAATGGGATTAGTATTGTCGATAATCCTCTTCCAATTTTTGAAAAATATAATATTTTTGAACCTCATATTGGAATAGATGTAGATAGTTTTCGGGAGGAAGTCTGTAGAAGTCTGGAACATATTCGCCAAATTATTGAGGAACAGTATGAACTAAATAAATATCATCAATATCAATAATTTCAAAAATGTTTTTTATAACATCTTGTTTATTTTTGAAAAATATATTGAGTACAAATCGTAGATAGTTCATATTTAATCCACATTGGTCGAGAATAGTATCTATTGCCTGCTTGTTTTGCAAATAATTTATAATATCATCATTATTGGACTCTAGAAATTTTGTGATGTTCAAAACAATATCATCTGGCAATTTTTTACGAAGGATCGAAATGGTTGTGCAATATTTTTTTATAATTTGTTGTCTCTTATATTTCCTATAAAATTTTATAATTTCATTTATTTTCATTTCAAAACTGACACGTTCTTGTTTAAATTGATTCATTTTGTAAAAAATAATTTGTGATTCATTACTATCAGAATCGATAATAACTCTTTTCACTTTGGAATTAAGCATTCTTATTATTTTTACAAAAGAAGTATATAAATTCGAAAAATTCAATATTTTTTCGATTTCCAAAATAATATCAGAATTTTTTATATAAAAAATACCTATCCAGAAAGCGAAAAAATATGCTCTCTGAAAATTCCAAATATTATGATCAATATACTTATGATAGAAATTGGATAATTCGACATTTAATAATCTAAAAAAATTAAGCCTCTCTTTTTTTATTTTACCTTCATAATGTATTTTATATAATTCATCCCATTTATCCATAAATTCACATTGTAATCCAAAAATATTGCTTTCCATTATTTTTGGAATATAATACATAATTTTTTAAGCTGACTAAGGAAAAATACAACTAGAACTGCCATGAATAACTTGGTGAATTTGAGTGTAATTATCATACCGCATACCATTTGCATATGTAACAACATCATGGTGTGTTTTTACCAGTGATCCATTATAATAAGTATTTGAGTCTATTTGTGAAACTCTGTGCTGTGAATCGTAATCCACATTTTCAGTTGTTGTGTATCCATTCTTATCATAATAATTGAAATAAAATTTATGGATAATTGATCATATAAATAATATTATTTTATCATTAGATAAATTTTCAGAAAAAAAGGATTTTACAAAATCATTCAAAAAACAGAAAATATTTTCCGTTATAAAGTATAATGAAAGATTCAAGCAAATATTTTGCATGTTATATAAATACTAAAAATGTCCCAATGACATTAAATTGTTCACAAAAATTCAATAATCTTAAGAGTGCAGAAATTTTTTTTGATGAAAAGTTGGGGGAACCTATTGTAAGAAATAATTCATACATGACAACCGTTATACCATTGTGCAAATATATCCCTGATTTTATCAATACTTCAAGAGCATATAATTTAGCAAGAAATACTTTAGTCAAAAACGAATAATATTTTTATTTGTCGATTGTAAATAAAATATAAAAAAAATTATATATAAATGGCGTATAATATTCAAGAAATAGACAATTTCCTGAAAATATACGATAATTTTATTGAAAAAGAAAAAGAAAGACAAAAAAGAATTGTAACGATCACAAAATGTTTTAAGGATTTATCATTCTTAATAGTTGTAGAAACACAATGTTACAACTTAATTTTATATATTATTTGGATGAAATATATTTTTTTGAAAAACTGGGATATTATGGATGAAATTGGAAATTCTCAATCAATCAAATTTGATGATTTGCATTTTCATCCATTTTATATGATTGATCTTAACTCGCGAAAACTTACCAATGAAACAAAAATAATAATTCAAAATAGGTTTGATATCATGTATAATCTTCATCAAAAAATCAGATTAAGCATACAAATTATTTTGAATTACTTCCGTAATTATAAAACACGTAAAATAATTACATCCATTAAATATATTTCCATATTTTTACCATTAGATATTGTCCAAAAAATTTTAATGAAAAATTGAAAATAATATTATTTGAAACTTTTTAAGTAAATGCTGAGAAGTTATCAAACAGAGAGATCATTAAAAATTTACAAGGGAATACTTTTCTCGATATTAGCTGGTCAAAAATCACAGGTTAAAAAAATCTTAGTTAAAATAGATATTTTGGATGCTTACTTTGAGAATTTAGATGTTTTGTCAATGATTAGTGCAAATTTTTTACCACCTTTTGGAGAAATGATAAAAGAAATTAAATCTGGAAAAATAAAAAATATGATTGAATCTCTTGATAATTTAATACAAAAAAAAATTTTACAATGTAAATATGAACTTATTGAATTAAAATATATAAGAATAATCAATGCTTTCAAGGTGATTATCAGAAATTACCGATATTACAAAATGTTACGTAATTTAATTTCCATTAAAAAATTAATAAATTATTTTCCAAATCACATCGTTTTGGAAATTATTTCAAATATTTATAAATTGGATTTACTAAAATATATTTTCCAAAATCATCTATACATTTTTCCATTCTTATATTTTCCATAAATAATACAACATTTTTAGTATATGTATTAGTTAATTTGTTGTAAATATCAAACGTTAAAGGAACATTAATGTTATATTTTTCCTTTATATCAGATTGATATGGTTCACAAAAAATATCTTGACTGAAAACTACTTTACCTTTATTTTTAGTTTGTCTAATTGCAGTTTGAATTATATTGAAATCTTGATTTTTATCAACATTTCCTTCAAAAAGATGATAATAATTTTTCTGGGTGGGAATTGATGACATTTCAAAATATAATAGACATTCCCAGTTTATTTCACTATAAATATTATTTGGTTTAATAGATGACCAAAAATTAGTTAATAGGTTGCGCAAGAGAAAGCTTTGTGTATTCCTTCTTGTATTATTAGGTGATATTATATTTTTACCCCAATCAGAATATGTTACTCTTATGTCTTGGGAAAATACACATGGTGAATCAATATATTTAACTAATTCACTTGCCTCTTTTGAAGGCAAAAGTGGTAAAATACTTGCACTAGTAAAAATCTTTTCGTCATAAACAAAATTCATTTGTATAAAAAAGAAATACAATATTTATATTTTTTTTCAATTTTTATTGTTGACAAAAAAATTGAAATATTGTTGATAAGAACTTTATGAAAATAAAATGGAACCTATATTTAATATTGCAACTGTTTTATATTCAATTGAGGATGATTTATCAAAAGAAGAATTCTCATCCATTTCAAATCATTTTGAAAATCTATGTAAAAAAACAAATGAAACAAACGATATTTTTAAAAAAATGAATGATTACAAACAATTATTGATTGAAAAGCAATATAGAAAAAATTATTGCTGTTGTGTTGAAGGAGAAATTTGTTTGGCGAACAGTAAAAACAAATTAAAATCATGTAAAAATTTTAGTACATTTGTCAAAAAAAATCCATTCCTTAAATTGTTTAATGATCAATCAACGAATATTACAAAAAATACCCATCTTAATTCGGGAGCTAGCCTTGATGAACATATTAAAAATATAGCCAATCTTACTTTTTTAATGGGTAGTTTAACTGAGATTGATCAACAGACAGTTGTTTATTTATCCAAAGTTGATTATTTAATGAGAAATATGTATATCCTAATAATTTATCAGGATTATGCCCTGAATGAATTGATTACTTTCCAAGAAATGATTCAATCTCCAATGGTGAATTATTTTTTACAACAATTTAAAGCTGATATAAAAACATTGATGACAAATTTTGAAAAAGTAATCATATCAAAAAATTGATTTTTTTTTAAATTGGTATTTATAAACAAAAATGGAAGAACATTTTATACTTTGGGATCAAATAATCCATGTAAAAACAAAGCTATCTGAAGAAAAATTCAATAGTTTATTAGCCGGATTTTATATGATTGTGAGAAAAGCATTAGATGATGGACGACTTGAAACTGATCTTGTAAATGCTGGCAATATTATCTTTGATTCATTTGATGAATGTCGATGTAATTCTGAACAAATTTGCTTGAAAAAAGACATTCGTTTTATTAGAAATTGTAGAAATTATGAAGACCTGGTTCAAACAAATCCAATTATTGAATTAATATTTGAAAATAAAATTGTCAATCAGACTACAATACCCATAATTTATACTGAACAGTCTTTATATAAAATAAAACAAAATGTTAAAAATTTATTTGATCTAATAAATGTTTATATTGGCAATGATAACTATGTTGATATATTTTCGTCTGCATTATATGAATATTTGATGAAAAATCTTATTTATATAAAAATATTTCCAAAAGAGATACTAATGGAATTATTTGCGATAGATAAAATAATTACCAATAGATATCCAAATGATTTTTTTGAAAAAATCAATTTCAATCCATTTATTTGGAAAGCTACATTCTCAAAAGGTATTATGGCACCAAGGGAAGAGATTGATCAAAAGATTGCACACCTAAAAGATTTGAGAGAAATGTCGTCAAGACTTAATCTGAATTTATTAGAAGAAGCTATAAATACTGGAGATATTGAAAAAGTGAGAGAATATTTGGGAAAATAGTTTAAAAATTATCATTTTATAAATAAAAAAATGCAAGTACTTTTGGAATATAAAATATTTAATAGTTATTTTCATCATTATATAAGAACTGAAGAAGTGAAGGAAAAAATAAGATCTGCTTTTTCAAAAGCTGTGTCGGAATATGTTGGGAGTGAACATGAAAAAATATATAAATATTATCGCTTAGAATATGATGATAATTGTCAAGATAATCAGGATTTAGAAACAGAGTTTAACAAAAGTAAAATCATAAAAACATCATCGTTATTACTAGCGTACAACTATTTTTTATTTGATAATGATGAAGATCTATTTAACAATTGTATTAATTATTGGTTAGAAAATGATAAAAATCCTTATCCTATTAAATTAGATTATACAATTAGAAAAATGAAGAAATATGAAAAGAAGTTATTTAATGAGAAAGGGGAATATGTTGATTTACTAGATGTTTTTGGAAATTTCTTTTCTCAACATGGCAAAGGATATTTTTTCAAAATATATGAGATTGAAGATTTGATAATTCATTTGGGATAATCAATATTATTTCTTTAATTTATATCTATTTATATATAAAATGAATGATACTGATAATTGGAATATTTTTTTGAAAAATTTTAAAGAATATCCTAAAAAAACACTGGATTCCATTGGGTTAATGATAACTGCTGTTAATATTTTATATGGTGCTAAAACAATTGATGAGGGGTTACAGGCATTAAATTATTACACAATTTATAAACCAATCTTACTTACAAATAAAGGTGATTATGTTTATGTATTAGAGTTTTCAAAAAATGAATTTACAAAAGAAAATACGATCATTATTAGAAATCATATTGATCCATATTTAATAAATAAGACATCCGTTATTGGTGAGTCCGTTTTAGATAAGATTAATTTAAAAACATTACAAAAAATAGATCTGACTTCATTAAATAATACCTTGGTCAAAAATGGTCAAAAAATATATAATAAAGATTGTATAGATGAAATAACAAAATATTTCAGTTATTCTCAATATGATTTCTATGACCCATCCAATTTTAATATTATTCTTAAAAGAGGGTATGGAGTTAAGATAGAAAAAGAAGGAAGAAAATTTCTAATAGGATCCGGTTTTAACCTAGATGAAAAACCCAAAATTATAGTTATTAATGAAAAAAATTTGAAATTTAATCGATTAATTGTGTTCATAATTTCAGTAACAATATGGACAGTAATTGTATTTTTTTTGTTGGGTCAGAAGAAATTGCCGAGTAGATTTTATTATTATTTACTTGTTATTATTGGGATAGTTATTAGTATTTGCTCTGCAATTTCTTTCAATTTACCTGGATCATTAAAAATGGAAAAACAGGAAAAAAATGAAATGATAAAAAGAATTATTACGATTCTTAGTATCTTTTTAGGCTTCGCAGTTCTTTTGTCAAATGCTGTAAATTATAAATCATTTTTCAAATATTTTTCAAGTTATTTTTTCATTCGATTTTTGATAACTGGTTTTTGGTTTGCTTTAGCATCAATTATTATTCCAATTTTTAAAGAATCTGCACAACAAATTAAGATTGTTGCGTCATTCCAAAGAGTACTATTGAATATTTCAATTGGTTTGATTTTCTTTGCCGTTTTATACCAAATAAAGGAAATTAAAATATAATTATTAAATAAATGGAAAACAACGAAAATAAAAAATGGGAAGCAATATTTGATATTATTAGTAAACAAAAAGATTTTGTGTTTGAAAGTATATCATTTTTTTATATTATTTTATATTTATTGAAACATAAGAGGTATGAATTACTTGAAAATTTTAAGCAAAATTCCAATTTAGCAATTCTCAAAGATGGTAAAAGAATTTATGGGCAATTACAGTATGACCCGATTATCATTAAAAATACAAAAAAAATATCAGATTTTGGATCATGTCCAAATCAATTTATTAGAATATTTGAAAGTTATTTAAAAAATGAAAACAGTGAATATTATTCGGCTTTCTGGGATAATTATTTAATAATATATAAGGTAGATAAGAAAATTGTACTGAAAATAAAACAAAAAATAGAAACAAAAGAAAAAATACTTTCCATCATTATTTTTATTTGTACTATTGTCGCCTGGTTTTTTTTCATAGCATATATTTATAATTTTAATAAAAAAAAGATGTTTGAAAGAGAATTTACTATAATTTTTGTTTTTGGAATAGTTGTTTCATTTTTTAACATACAATATGTAAAAGATATTGGTACATATGAAGAAGAAATTAATAAAAAGAATTCCTTAAATGATCTAGCCCTTGCCATTGCTGGAACATCTATTGGATTATCTTTTATCCTTTTATTTGTTCAAAATTTTAAAAATTTAGATTTGTTTATGCGATTTATCCTTCTCTCATTTGTGTTTTGTATCGCATCATTAATCGTTCCAAATGTAAGTAAAACATCATTTTCTATTCATCGGTCAAATATTTTCCAGAGATCCATTATTAATATATCAATAACTGCTTTACTTGTTGGTATTATTATATACCTTCATCATTCTTTTAAGTTGCATACGTAAAAATTGAAAATTTAATTGGCATAATGAAAGATATGTAATTTATGGAATTTCCAAATAACATAAATGATGAAATTTTTAAGCAAGTTGCAAGTCAATACATTTCTCAGTTGGAAATTATTGATCGGTATAACAACTATTTAGACAATATTCTTTCTTTCAAGGAGAGAATATTAATTTTTGAATGTTTATTTAAGGAACTACAAGAGTTTAACAATATGGAAAAAAGAATGTATTTTTCAGAATTCAAAAATATTATTTCGGTTTGGGTTGGTCTTCTTTATTTAGAAAATATGGATATAATATTGGAAATTGAAAAAATTATGCTTTCCTTGGGAAATCACATGACCCTAAAGAAAATAATTCAGTTTATTCAAAATTATCCTTGTTCATTTGTTAATTACGTTTTATTGGGATTGTCAGCTGAAGATAGTTCAATTATTCGTTGGTATAGATCTCAGTTTGCGATTCAAAATATTGTGAATAAATTTCGTGAAAAATATTATTTAATCAAGCGTATTTGTGAAAAAATTAGCTTTTTTTATATTGAACAAAAAAAAATTCTTGATTTCAAAAAAGTAATTACTTCTATAAAAATTTTGAGAAACCGATTCCCAATTGAGATCGTGGAAAAAATAATTTATATGAACAAGTTACCATTGGATATATGCATTTTTAATTTTTATTTGAATAATCAGACTGATATTAAACTAATAACAAATAATTTAAATGCGAATATTATTTGTCTAAAAAAAGTTGTTTATTTTTATTTAAAAAATAATAAAGATATTACTAGTACAATAACAGATATTTGTGATAATAATTAGTAAATATATTTTATCAAAAATAATTATGGAATCATTAAATTCAGTTGGAAAATATTTGGAAAATGTTATAAAATCACCTTTTCAATATACATATGATGGATTCAAGGGATTAATTAATGATAAAAGTTGGGAAAAAATAATTGATGCAAAGGAGCAATCAATGTGGGGATATGCAATATTAAACTTTTTGATGAAAAAAATAGAAAGTGATAAATTACCTAAAAATGTAATAGAAACATCCATTAATTTACCAGGAATAAATCATAGTTCATATTGCTTTTTACCCATTAAAAACTTTAAATATTGTGAACGTGGATTTATGGGAGTAGCAACATTTAGTATTGAAATAATAGATGGATTAAACCCTCTTGAATACAAATATAAAACTTATGAAAAAGGGTCAATGCGTTTATATGAGCTAATGGCCGATTATATTAATAGTCTGTATAGTACTTTTAACGGGAATATTCTTTTTCCAAAACTAGTCTACAATAAAAAATGGGAATATTTCCCTGAAAAACTTCCTTTTTATAAAACAACCCAAATTAATCCAATTATGCAAGAGGAAGTATGTGAATATTTAATTGAAAATGTTGGTAAGGGTGGTGGAATTATGATATACGGGTTATTAAACAGCAAAAATTTTATTCCTATGATTATTTTTAGAAAAATACACAGAATAGTGTACTATGTTGATAGCACTTTACCTGAAGCTGAATTAATTGAATCAATAATTAAAATTCCAAACAGGAGTAAAATTATAGTAATCGATAATATTGATAGTCAATATGCAGGTAAATACGTTGAAATGCACAAAATAATAAGTAGAATTTTCGAAGTGATTGGAAATGATAATATTATAATGTTTGTTACTCACTTTCCAGAAAAATATTCTTCAGATCTTTTTGGAAAATTAAAAATATACAAAACATTTGATTTTTCCTAAAATGAAGAAACAATTATTTCTTACAAGGTTTTGGAGTAAGTTATTATGTGTTCTTTCAACAAAAAATCATTATTTTATGAAAAGGGTATTTTAGTTTGAAAAAAATTGATTATAATTTGCGCGATTGTATTAGTAATTATACCCAGCTATGCAAGCATTTAATTCTATATTGTCCCAGGGAGGAAATCTCATTGCCCAGGCAATCTACCGTAAAAGACAACCAAGCACACTAACTTTCATGGAAAAACTCAACCGTATTGATGACATCCGTGGAAAGCTACTTCCAATGAAGAAGGAAAAGTCATTTGATGAAATCTTTTCCAATATTCCACAGTTCATTGTTGTTGGACCACAATCCTCCGGCAAAAGTTCTGTTTTGAGAAGAATTACTGGTATTAATTTACCTATCTCTTCTGGTGTTTGTACGCGTGTTCCAGTTGTAATCAAATTACGTCGTGGGCCAAAAATGGCCTCAGTGGATTTGGTTCATCCTGATGGAACCAAGCAAAGTTTTGAGAATTCCAATTGCCCGGAAAATATTTCTGGAGCGATTACAAAGGCTCAACAAAGATTCCGCGATAAAGGAGAATTCGGTAAAGACTTCTTGATTGACGTTCTCAGCCAAGATATTGACAAACCAAATATTACTCTTGTTGATCTCCCTGGTTTTACCACTTCAAGTGATGAAAACACCGAGATTGTCGAGGAAATGGTCAAAAAATTTCTGGATATGAATGGCACACTTGTTCTTCATATCGTCCGTGCTGATCAAGATTATGACAGTTTGTTGGGAAATGGTTTTATCCGCAAACATCAAAATGATCGTGTTCTTGTTCTAACACATTGTGATTCACTTGAAAGTCAGGGAATTACCAATTATACTCAACGCATGGATGAGACAATGGCCAAAAATATTGATAATGTTTTTGCCGTAATGGCCTCAAAAAACATTGTGGAATTGAACAATGAGGATGAGGTGAACGCTTTGTCGAAACTGAATTGTCTTAACACTCGGGAAAAAATCAAGCTCGGTACTAAAAATCTTTATGAATTCATTGAGAAAAGAATGGAGCACCATTTGGAGAATCAAATTCCCCTTTTACGTGATTTTATGATTATGATGAAACTCGAGCTTGAGGACAAACTTGGTGCATATGATGACCAAGCTCCTCACAAAGCATTAGTGGAAACCTTGAACATTTTGCGTTCAAGATTCATTGGCAAAATTGACGACTATATACATGGAAAGCGATTTCGCCAACACGCGGATGATTTAAAGAATCAAATCTCCAGGTTGTACGTTTTTGAAGAAAGTGCCCTGACCCTAAAAGAAGGATCAGGCTCTTGGCGTAGCTGGGTTAACCCAACCAAAAACAAAGAATACATCCAGGATATCAAGGAAATCACTGAAGAAGAACGTGGGCTAGTCAATGTACAACATTTGGACACTCACAAATTTATTGAACGTTATTCCTCACAGTTTGCGGATTTGTACGAACCAGTTCTCGTTGCTAAAAAGAACGAGATTTTCGCCGATATGAAGCAATATCTGGAGGAAACTTTTGATTTTGAACCATCGCCTCTTTCAACGGAATTTTTGAAGAAACTCAAACAAGACTTTTTCAGAGATTACAATGACAATGACGCTTTGATTTGCATTGAACAAATGGTTCTTGATAACAAGCCACCTCTTGTTTTTACAGAGAACACTCATTACTTGAATCAGGTTTATGCTGATATGACAGAAGAGGTTTCTTTTAGTACGGAAGATGGTGCTTATCTCAAAATTATTTTTGAGATTCAGGCATATATCAAAACCGCAAAGAAAGTCTTGTATGATATTTCGTTCAAGAGATTTTACCAGACATTGGTGAAGAAAGCGAATGATTCTTATGAAAACATGTTATCCAAAGGCTATGAGAAACACATAACTTTGATTAAATTACCGGAAAAAATGTTGGCTGAGAAGCAAAGATACGAGAAACAATATGAGATTGTTTCTAGTGTTTTAAATCAATTAAACGAAATGTAATCAATTTAATTTTTCGATTTATAATTCGGGGTCGTTTTTACGCCATTGTTCCAAATATTTTTCGAATCTCTCTGTGGCATTAAATCGGTTATAATTAAGACTAAATCCAAATGGAAGATATTCTATGCGGGGTCCACAATCAACTAAAATCCATTCTTTTCCGTCCCAATACAAATTATCCGCCTTCAAATCCAAACCAATCTTCGTCTTCCGAGAAAATTCCCAACTTCTCTCAAATATTTTTTCTAACTTGTTCCTCTGAATTTTACTCAATTTTGGAATATAACTCGCGAATTGATGTGTTCCTTTATTTTCATAATTTTTCTTAACTAAACAAGCATATAATGGATCAACGAAAATAATTTCTCCAACAGGAAATTTATATCTTTTGAGTAATTTGTAAATATAGTATTCTTGACGAATGGAATTAATGTTTCCTATAGTTTTTTGGATTTTTATAACAGATTCTTTATCTATTTGGAAAACACATGCATTGAATCCTTCTCCGATCATTTTGGAAAATTTTGTGGAAAAATATTTTTTCGTTTCCAAAATGTGCCGAATATAATTTTTAAAGAGTTCCCAGTATTTTGGAGAATAATTCTCTATTTTTCCAATCACCTCTTCCAACATTTTCATATTTTCCACTTTTGTAAAAGAAAAATCACATATAACCGGGAAATGATCAGAGATATATGGTAAATTATTTTTCTGTCCAGTTATATCAATATAACTATTATCAACAATGTAATCTTTCATGAAATTTGGAGATAAATAGATAAAATCACTTCTATTGTTGTATTTTGTGCTAGTTAGATTAGTGTTTGGATAGATGAATGTACTAGAAAGAAATCCATGTTCTTCAAGGTATTTTTCGACAAGAGTCATGTCTTCAAGTTTTTTTATTTGGAATTTTTGTAATCCAGATAATATTTTCTCTTTGGATTCTTTGGAATAATCTTCGAGATCATATTTGGAAAAACTATTTAAATCACCCATAATAACACATTTCCTATCACCACAATCTTCAACAATCTTTTCTATTTGAAACA
>Ga0172362_10002354_pt1 | contig 16451 bp, 15 predicted proteins | sample LakKivs1_kivu2a2_FD_114534 | JGI IMG/M metagenome (GOLD analysis project Ga0172362, IMG submission 114534) | Sediment microbial communities from Lake Kivu, Rwanda - Sediment s1_kivu2a2 | ecosystem: Environmental > Aquatic > Freshwater > Lake > Sediment | place: Rwanda: Western Province, Lake...
GTAGGATATTATCAGGTTCACCTCAACGTGACAGATGCTGCATCTGCAGTTGTGAAATCAAACGTTGCAGGAATAACAGTCAATAGTGCATTGTCTGTCTCCATTTCGCCCGCTTCAAGCACCATTATACTGGGACAGTCAGTCAACTTCTCCTCAACAGTTAATGGCGGAACGCTGCTGTATGTTTATCAATGGTACTTGGACGACCTTGCAGTTTCTGGCGCCAATTCTTCCTCGTGGATTTTCACGCCTTCCTCCACAGGATATTATCTTGTTTCTCTGAAAGTAACTGACAGCGCATCAGCTGTCGTGTTGTCAAGCGAGTCCGACGTCACAGTCAATCCTAAAACATACACTCTCACGATCGTGGCAACTGCAGGCGGAACCACAAACCCCGCTACAGGAACCTACACGTACAATGAGGGAATGAACGTTCAAGTCAGTGCGGCGCCAGACATGAATTACAAATTTGTCTACTGGGAACTTGACGGAGCCTACAACGGCGCAGCCAACCCCACAACAGTCACGATGAACATGAATCACACGTTGAAAGCAGTGTTCGCCATGATCACTTACACGCTGACCATAACCACAACCGCTGGCGGAACCACAGACCCAGCACCTGGAACCTACACGTATGGTTCAGGGACATCGGTCAACGTCACAGCTCTCCCCTCAGCAAACTACCTGTTTGACCATTGGGTGCTAGACGGTTCCAACAGTGGCTCAGTTAACCCAGCAACTGTTCAAATGAATGGCAACCACACGTTGCAAGCAGTTTTTGCCCTAATCAACTACACACTCACGATAACGGCAACTGCTGGCGGAACAACCAATCCTGTGCCAGGCACGTACATTTACGCTTCAGGATCATCCGTCAGCGTCGTGGCCGTGCCAAGCGTGAACTACAAGTTCATTCACTGGGAACTTGACGGCTCTAACGTTACAGATAATTTCATAACAGTCCTGATGAACAGCAACCACACATTGAATGCAGTCTTCAAACTCCTAACATACAGGCTGACAATTCTCTCGTCAAGCGGAGGCGTCACTGATCCCTCGCCCGGCACTTGGGTATACACAAACGGAACAACCGTAAACGTTGCAGCTACGCCAGATGCTTATTACGTTCTCGATCATTGGCTGCTAGATGGCAACGCTGCTGGCTCAGCTAACCCCTTCAGCATAATTATGCTGGACGATCACACTTTGCAACCAGTTTTTGCACATGTAAACTACACTCTAACAATATCTGCCACAATTAGTGGCAGCACTGATCCTGCGCCGGGAGCATACACGTATTCTGGCGGAACAACCGTCGCTGTCAATGCGCTGCCAAGCGCGGGATACCGATTTGACCACTGGGTTTTTGACAGTTCACCAGCAGGCTCTGTCAACCCGATAAACATTCTTATGAATAGCAGCCACACCTTGCAGGCAGTATTTGCTGAAACGCACACGTTGGTGATTTCTTCTTCAGTGGGCGGCACAACCAACCCTGCTCCTGGAACATACACATACGACAATCCGACCAACGTCACTGTGCAGGCCATTCCGAACCCGAATTACCGCTTTGACCACTGGATGTATGACGATGTCAACGTGGGCTCGCAAACCACGATAACCGTGTATGTGGGAAGTGGCCACAGTTTACAAGCCGTCTTCTCTCTCATCAACTACACTCTCACGATCACAAGCACTGCTGGCGGCACGACCAATCCATCAGTTGGAACGTACACGTATGCAAGCGGAACAACGGCTAATGTTTCGGCTTCCGCTAACTCTGGCTACGTTTTCGACCATTGGATGTTAGACGGGTCTCCAGCAGGATCATCTTCAACGATCAGTGTTTTGATGACAGGCAACCGCACTTTGCAAGCGGTCTTCACGCAGATTACGTATCAGCTGAAGATTGAGGCAGGCACGGGCGGCACTACGAATCCTGTTCCTGGAACCTACACGTACGCTTCAGGCTCATCTGTTCAGGTCACTGCCAGTTCGTCTTCAGGCTATGTCCTTGATCATTGGGAACTGAACGGTTCAAACGTGGGCTCAGCAAATCCGTACACGGTTGTGATGAGCCAGAACTACGTTTTGCGGGCAGTGTTCAAGCTTTCTTCTGTTCCTCCTGCGGTGTCGATAACTCCGCCTTCAGCTTCGGTGCTTCTAGGCGAATCTGTGGCGTTTACTTCTTCAGCGAGCGGAGGCGTTGCGCCCTACAGTTATCAATGGTACTTGAATGGTAACCCAGTTTCAGGTGCAACGTCAAGCACTTTTGTGTTCACGCCTGCGACAGGTGGAACGCATTCTGTTTATTTGAAGATCACAGACTCCAACAGCGCTAATGCGCAGTCGTTAACTTCACAAGTCACTGTCACGTCGGTGCCTGTTGGAGGCTTCGTGGTGCCTTCAGCTAGGCATTCTGCAACAGCGCCGACTTTGTGCTATGCTCTGGTTCTTGTAGCTTTGTGTGCTGTGATGTGCCGAGTTAGGCGCAAGAGAAAATAGCTGGTTTACGCATTTTCTGTAGTAGCTTTAGATGCGTGTTTGGAGCCGTGTTGATGAAGGCAAAGACTAAGGATGGCGAAGCAGGCGGGTTTTTGCGCGGCAGAAGACTGACGTTTGCCTCTGCAATGATAGCGGTGTTGGTTCTGGCGGGTGTTCTGCTGTTTGTTTATCGTGGTCCGCCTGCTGAGCCGAAAGCGGCAATAGTGGATCAGCTTGGCAGTTCTTTGTTGCCGGAGGGCGTTGGCTTTCCAAATAAACCGTTTGTGAACGCCACGAAAGAGCTGTTGTACAAGTTTTTCCCGAAGGTTGACTACTACTCAAACAACGCTACGGTAGAGAATTACAAGAGTCTCTCCTCTCAGGGGTATAAGCTGATTCTTTGGAGAGCTCATTCTGCGCTGGATTTAGAGTCAAAGTACATTGCCATATGCACTTCTGAGAGAGAAAGTTCCGCGAACTATGATCAGTATTTGGAAAACGAGCAGTTGACTTTGTGCAACATAACTGATTCGAACTTGTATTTTGGGATAACGCCGAAGTTTGTGGGGGAGTGCATGAGTGGAAGGTTTGAGGACACGGTTGTTGTTTTGATGAGTTGCAATGGGCTGAAGCAGGGTTATGAGGCGACGGCGGAGAGTTTTATACAGAGAGGAGCGAAGGTGTTCATAAGCTGGGACGGATGGATTCTTCCGTCAGACAATGACAACGGGATCACGATGCTTCTCTCATATTTAATTAACGACAACAACATTATTGCTGAAGCTGTTGAGAAAATACCAGTATCCTCTTCTATGTTGGGCTTAAGCAGACTGCGTTATTATCCACTCAGCTCTGAAGCTTCAAACTACCGCATTCCAAACTACAACATAAACACTAGTCAGAGTGTTTCGGGATTTTTGAAGGCAAACGTCCTGAAGAACGAATTTCTACGCAGGCTTAGAACTGGCAGGTTAAGTGTCTTAGTCGTCTCGAGACGATGATGCTTAGCTGGTTGCGAAGAGCGTCGCCTGTAAGGCTGAATCTCTGTAGTCTCTTGATTTCTCCAGCTAACTCGGTATCCTGCAAGACTTCGCTTGTCCATTTTTCAAAGTCTCCGCGACTGAGATGGAATTCCAAGGACTTTGCGTTTACTTCATTTATTTTCTCTGTGAATTCTTTCAGGGACGTGGCGCTTAAACCAGTATAATTTCCAATGGATGTGAAGAAGTAAAATGCCTTTTCCCGCGGGATTGTTTTGGTTAGTCTGGAAGTATTTTCAAAGCTCATTATTCTTCGCTCTCTCATTATTGCCTATTCTTCTTATAAATGTAACTTCTCTGATTTATCGATGATTGCAAGCTGGGTTTCCTTGAACTTTTTGGTCACTATAGACGTGCGGATTCTCAGAACTCCGGGCAGTGGAGCAACTGAATTTGCTATGAACGCGTGTAGATGTTCTTGGTTTTCGGCGGTCACTTTTGCCATTATCAGGAGTTCTTCTGAAAGGGACGTGTACACTTCAAGCACTTCTGGGGCTTCGCTTAGTTTTTTCGCAACTTTCTCGCTGTCTTTAGGATCGGTGTAAATAGTCATTATGGCTGTGATGCGTTTTGCACCGATTTTTTCGGTGTCCACAACTGCTGTGTATTGCTTGATTATTCCGTGTTGTTCCATTCTTCTTATTCGGTCATAGACTGTTGAGTGAGCGATTCCGAGAAGCTTGCCGATGCTTGAATATGTTCTTCGTGAGTCTTCCTGTAGAGCTTTCAGGATTTTTATGTCCGTGGCATCCGCAGTCAGCGTGTCGTCTTTGAGTTTCAAATCTAGATTTGCCTCTAGTTGTTCTTCATATCTCGGCTTCCAGATTTATCGTTTTTTGTCGGAAAAATGTGGATTTTCAGGTGTTTTTCCGTCAGAATTTCATTCTTCGGCTTTTCCGTAGATTTGTCGGAGCATGCTTCTTTTTGTCTTCAATTTTTCAGTCTGCAGAGCTTACCGCCTACATTTTTGCGGGGAAAACGACAAATAAGTTTAAATTGTCGGTTGACTACTAGAATATTATTCTAGAAGATTCTATCAGAAGGAATCAGTCAAATGATGAAGATGCCTAAACTCTGGGCGATATTGAAAGATTTCAAACGCGTTTGCAAGAGTCATGGTTGGAAAGCCTCTGAAAGTGAAGATTGGATTGAGGTTAATGAACAGTATCACACTTTTCTCTGGTCCAGAGACGTTCATCCTTCATCTTTCAAGAAGATAGTTTCAAACAGAAAGTGTGTGGTTCGAGAAGGCTTGTCCTATCGAGTTGTCAACGCATCTTTCACCGCATGGTTGTTCTCAGAAACACCTGCAGAGGCTCTGATGAAGACAGTTTTCGAGAATCCAAACATTTCCAGCAAAATCGCAATCTATGATCTGAGCCCGCTTTTTGAAGGAAAAAGCGTGTGCAAGAAGCTGAACTGCACCAACAGTTTAGTGTTCCGCGAGTTTGAGAGCTTCCTCAAAGACGAGATGAAAGCGAAGTTCAAGTCTTTCCCCCCAATTTCAAACTTGGAAGCAAGCTCTGAAAATTTTCACGTTGCAGAACTAGCTTGATTCTGAACTGAACTGTTCAAAGAATTGATAAGGAGAAAGAGTGTAAACTAGTTGCTGTGAACAAGCGATGTCTCAGGAAAGCGACCGAATAAAGCGACTTGTCGATTTCAAAAGGAACCTTGAGAAGAAAATTGCAGACTCAGAATCTGAGCTTAAAGACTTGCAGACCATGCTTGAAATAGTGAATTCCATACTGCTGGAGAAAGGGTTCAAGCGTGTGGAAATTCCGAAAGAACCCGTTCAAGTTGCTCAGCCAAAGGAAACTGCGCCCAGTGAACCTGAATACGCTCCAACTCAGCCTGCGTCAGAAGCTGAAGGCGTCATACAGTTGAAAACAGTCACAGGTGAGCTTCTTGCAAACATTTACACAGGCGATGACTCTTTGAAGCTGGTTCCAGCCGAAGACAAGAACTTCGACGTAAACACGCCGCCTTTCACCCAGTTTCTAGTGGAAAGAGTGTTAATGAAAATGCAGGAAAGAGACAGCGAACTAGCTAGAGCAGAACAATTGGCACCTGAGAGAATTTTCTCCTACAACATTGTCAGAGAAGGCGACATACTTCGTGAACTGACAATCAAGAACGTTGATGCTGACCGTGTGAGAGAGCTCAAGTCCAGCATTCGGTGGACGCTGGAAAAAATGCGTGAGAAGGCCAAGAGCTGAGCTTAGAGGAAGTCTACTTGGAACGGTCAAAATAGATGTTTTTGCCCTTGGCTGAAAGCGGTATTCCCATGATAACTGTTGCTTCAGGCAACAGCTTCAGCTTAAATGCCGCTGTGCCAATTCGGTACATTATTCGATTATCAACGTTCAGCGTACTCGCGGTTTTCGTTGCCGAGCCTAAGGCTATTCCGAGATCTAGTGCTTTGAAAAGGCATGTTGGCCCAGCAAAGTCTTTGCCAGTCTTTTTCTTGGCGTGATCAAATTCTGCGCAGTCTTTGTAGCCGCATGAACCGCAGTTCAATCCCAAGCTCTTTTTTCCTCTGACGCCTATCAGGACGACGGCTTCTGAGTCCCTGACGTTTTGTGCGTCGCGCTTGAAGCCTTCGATTTTTCGCTTTTCTCCTATTTCGTCCATTTTGTCTGCGATGACGTTTTTTTCCTTACCGTAAATGATCAAGGTTTGCAAGTCATCTTTGCCTGAAGTCTTGGGAGCTGTTCTTGCAGAAACCAGCATGAGCTTTGCTGTTTCTAGAATTGCTTCTCGTTCTCCCTTCTTGCTTTCAATCATTGGTGGACTCATCTTTGTCTCTCCAGTCAGTCAATTGTGTAGGAACGCGTGAAGCGAACAAGTCTTAGACTGGGACTGTTGTGATAATCGTTTTCAGCAATGTTGCTATCTTGTCCAGTTGGCCCGTGTACAATCCTGCAGCGAGAAATGAGACTCCTAGTAAGAGAAATAGTGCGCCTATCACTCTGTTTCCTAGGATGTCCATCTTTTTATTCTCCTGAGTGTCTTCTTAATGCTGCTTCAATATGTGTCTTTGGGATGAGACCGACGATTCTTTGAACTTCTTTTCCATTCTTCACTATCACCAATGTCGGAACGCTGAGAACCTGAAAGCGCGTCGCAGTTTCAGGGTTCTCGTCAATGTCAAGTTTCCCAACCAAAACTTTTCCAGAATATTCCCCAGCCAATTCCTTTATGGTTGGTGCCAGAGCTTGGCATGGGCCACACCATGATGCGTAAAAGTCGATTAGGGCAAACGAGTGCTTGCTCACTGTTTCGTTGAAGTTTGAGTCAGTAACATGAACTGGTTCAGCGCTCATTTCTTGTTTTCTCTCCTTGCACTTCATGATCTCTTGAAGTTTCTTTTGTCTGATCTGTTCGAGTTCATTATCTTCCTCTGATATAAACTGTTCGCGTTCATCAGCCATCTTTCTCAACCCTCTTGTGTGGAAGACGTCGGCAACGTCTTAAATCTTGCGTAGGCGTCTTTGGGATCTGAAATTTCCATTGCTGCCTTTTCGAAAGGGCATATTTCAGCTTTGTCAAGTCCGAGAATGTTTTCAACAAGCTTATCATATTCGTGGTGGATCAGGTTTTCTTCAAGAAATTCTTTAGCGTTTCTGCTCAAGGTTTCAGCGTACAGTGCTTTGATCTTTGCATGAGCGCAAAGCAGTGCAACCGCTTTTCCGGCAACTTTGTCTGCAACTGAAGCGTCTGTGAGCCTGTTTTCGAGTTTTTCGATTGCGCGTAGAAAGCCCGAGATTCCGTGAAGGCGGGTTTCAAAGATTACTTTGGTGTTTTTCACGATTACAAGTGTAAACTTCTCTTCGCTGAATCTTCTTTTTGCAATGTCTAGATCTTGCATTTACTTTCACATCATCAAAAGTTGCCTCGTCCCGAGTTTACTGCCTTGCAATGGTGAATATTTGTTCTTCGGGTTTTGCGGCGATTTGGATCGCAAGTTCTTCAGCAGAGACGCCTTCCAACATCTTTCTCTTCAGTTCATCTACTAGCATCTGACTTAGTGAAATCTCCATCTCTTCACCTGTCTTTTCCACTCTGAAACGTGTGGTTATCTCTTTCTCCGAGTTTTCTATTTTGAGTTTCTGATTTCCAACTGTGCATGCGGTGGCAGATTGTATGCCGTCAATTACACATGAGAATGGTGTAACGAGCGGAACCTTCACGGTTACTCGCAGACCCTTGTGTTTTTCAACATCCAGTTTCATGTTTCTCTTGGCTGCTGTTCCCATTCTGACGCCGATGACTAGGAAGGGTCCCAAATGGCCGTGCAGTTCCACAGCTTTTTCTATTTCCTTCTCAAGCTTCTGCTTCTCGCTATCCACTTCTAATTCTCCTCACGTTTGCCCTTTCCAAGACGCCTATTATCGGCAACGTTATAGCGGCTGCTATTATTCCCCCTATCAAGTGCCATCCACCCCAAAAAGTCAACGCCCACTCTAAAGAGTTGTTCATGAAGAGAGCTCCTGTGATTGCTCCTGCAAAGTACGCTGCTATTGCCGTTGACAGGGTTGCTGTCCCAATGTTGTATGCTTTTACACATGGCTCATGGTGGTTAACCGTCATCAGAACGTCGAAGAGCACTGCGGCGGCCACAAAACTGGCAGTGGACGGTGAGGGGTTTATCAGAAAGGTTATTGCTGAACCTATTATGCCGACGAGTGAGGCTGCGCCGAACCTGCTTGTTGCCCAAGTGGTGAGCAGAAGAGTGGAGAAGACAGAGAAATCGCAGAATATTGGTAGCCCCGACCAAGCAAAGCCAAACCGTCCCAACGTCAAATTCAAAGCCGCCCAGAGAGCAGAAAATATGGCTATTAGTACGATGTTCATTGTGGAGAAATATGATTTGCGGTTCATTTCTTCACTCTCGGTAACACGATCTTAAAAAACGGTAACACCAACATGAGATATAAATCTTGCCATCCCCTATCCATCAGACAATTTACTATTGCCTGAGCCTTTTCACAAACTCAATGAGTCTCAGGTAGCTCTCCAACATTTAGCCTATAAATAAGGGGGTCTAGGCTTCGCAGAGGACGAAAGACAAGACGAAGCTATTTCCTCTCAAAAAACATCGCCATTCTTGCATTCTCACTCTTGTGATTTGGGACAAAGACTTTATGGGAAGAAGATTAAGGATTGAGGTTGTGAAAGCATGGGAAAAATAATCCGTGTAGGTGTAACCTTTCCTCCAGACCTGCTAGAGGATTTTGACGAAGTTATCAAGAAAATAGGCTACGAGAACCGCTCCAAAGCCGTGCAGGACGCCGTCAGAATGTTTGTTTCGGAGAAGAAGTGGCTCCACGAGGAAAACGTGGCTCAAGCAGGCGTTCTAATGATGCTCTATGACCATGAATCCAGGGGTTTGGACAGTGAACTTACTCATGTCCAGCATCACTACGCACAAGTAATCTGTTCAACAATGCACGTTCACCTCAACGAAAGAGAATGTCTTGAAGCAATAGCAGTCAGAGGTAACGCTGCGGAGATTCGCAGGCTGAGCAACGAGCTGACGGCGAAAAGGGGAGTAAGACTGCTCAAAACAATGATCGCATCCGTCTAAGTTACTCTTCCATCAGCTAACTTCAAACATTCTCTCCAGAGCCTTCCTAGCTCGCTCTGCAATTGCCTCTGGAACCGTAACCACATATTTCTCCTCCTTCAAAGAGGCGTAAAGTCTCTCAAGCGTGGTCAACTTCATAGTCGGACAAACGCCTTCCTCATACGCCAAAACAAACTTCTTTTCAGGATTCTCCTTCCTCAATCTGTGCAGAAGACCTTCCTCAGTGCCCACAATAAACGTTTTCGCGTTGCTCTCCTTCGCGTATTTGAACATCTGCGAAGTGCTTCCAATAAAATCAGCCATCTTCTGCATCTCAAACGTGCATTCAGGATGAACCATCACAACCGCGTCAGGATACTGAATCTTCAGCATCTGCACGTCTTCAGGCTGGAAAAGCAGATGTGTGGGACAGAACCCCCACTCAGGAATGGGGATGATGGTCTTTCCAGTCTTCCTCTGAACATACTCAGCCAAATTGCGGTCAGGTCCAAAAAGCACAGTGTCCGCATCCAAAGAGTTTATCACTTCAACAGCGTTGGCCGAAGTGCAGCAAACATCACAATAAGCCTTTGCAGCCGCCGACGTGTTCACGTACAAGACAACAGGCACGAGAGGATAATGAACCTTCCACCGTTTAATCTCGTCAACAGTGAGCATCTGCGCCATAGGGCACCGTGCACCAAGCGTAGGCAACAAAACCTTCTTTGTCGGATTCAATATAGCCGCGGACTCAGCCATAAAATCTACTGCGCAGAAAACTATTGTATCCGCGTCCTTCTCTTCCGTTGCCTTCCTGCTCAACTCAATGCTGTCGCCGACGTAGTCAGCTAAGTCTTGAATTTCTGACCGCTGGTAATTATGAGCCAAAATCACAGCGTTTCTTTCCCTTTTCAACTTGACTATCTCGTCGACAAGATTCATGTTTTCGCCTTTAACCAAGATTGTCTGAAACCTTTAGGCGCATGGGCGGATATATGCATTTACCCAGAAACCTCGTCTTTCTCAACTTCACTGAACCCAGAAACCTCACAGCCGCCGCTACATCTTTAGAGACAAAACTCACTGACTCAAGAACATGAACCCTACCAAAAACTGCCAACAAACATACGATTGATCAGCGTCTACGCTTCTGCGCAAAGACATCCGAACTGGCTCAAACCAGCCCCAAACCTCAAGGAGAACCTAAAAAGAAAGAATTAGGTTTAAACTTGCCTCTTATGAATCTGCGCCTCATAAACGGAAAGATCGCTGGCAACAAACCCTACTTCCAGAGCATCCTTGCGTCTGATTGATTTTGCAATTGATTTCTTTCTCATACTTTCACTCACCGACTTTGAAACTCCCACTATTGTATCACAAGTCTTAATAAACGTTACTGCCCAATCGCTCAACAACAATACAACAAAAACCAAACATCACGCAAGAAACCAGATGGTGCAGCGGGCCGGATTTGAACCGGCGAACCCCTACGGGAAAGGATGGCTCATGGGATTACGCTAAGCCGATAGCTCCGACCTTGAGTCCTTCGCCTTTTTAGGCTTGATGCTTTAACCTGGCTTGGCGACCGCTGCACACACTATCAAACTTGGATACTTGTTATTTAATTATTTCCCGAAGCCTCAACCTTCACTGAGCTGTATGCCTCGATGAAGTCTTTTGCAAAATCATCTGCATACCTCTCTGTTCCCTTGTGCATCGCATCCACGTTCGTTCTCATATGGTGGTAGAACTCGTGCAATATGATGAACGGCTGCTTGAGGGTGTCGCTGTTCAGAACTGAAATCGTTTTGCCTTTTGAGCTGTAACATCCAAGAACTTTCTTATGCCCTTTTGGTAAGCCAACTTCCAATTTAGGCACGCTGACGTCATAGCTCTTGGCTAGCAACTCCAGAGCCTTCTGCGTTTCCCCGTTCAAGATGAGTGTGACAATTAGCGCTTTATGAATACGCTTCAAACTTCCTCCTCTCTCATAGCAACATCACAGAGCGTGCTGTTCCAGAAAAGTTTTGCCGTGCAACAACTCTAAGAAATTAGAACCGAAAATGCAAAGCACACAAAAACTCAAAATAACTCATGAAAAAGTTTATTAGAAAGCTAAGTAGTCTACGTTTCTAGCTCTTTAAAGTATTGGAGACCATTTTTCAAGTTGCCAACCCATCAATCGAAGAAAATCACAAGTTTGAAAAAAACCATCCTAACCACTTTCCACTCACATGCATTTAAACTTGGGAGGTTCACGATAATTGACTGAATCTTCAAAAGAAGACGCTAGTCTTCTGTTAAAAGCCTTCTTCAAAGAGAAAGGTCTAGTTCGTCAGCATCTGGACTCCTTCAACGAGTTCATAGACCATGGACTGCAAGAAGTGATAGACGAAGTAGGCGAGATCTCCATTGACATTCCTGAAAACCCATACAAAGTGAAGCTTGGACAAATCTGGATAATAGACCCGCAGACAAGAATAACAGGTCCGTACGCCATAGAAGTGGACGGTATAAAACATGAAATCTACCCACTGGAGGCGAGGCTTCGAAACCTAACCTACGCGGCGCCAATAGCATTGGAAATGACGCCGGTGATAGATGGCAGAGAGCAAGACACAGAACTCGTGTACATTGGGAACATTCCCATAATGCTCAAGTCTAAACTGTGCTTTCTGTCACAGCTTTCAAGAGAGGAACTGATTGCCTGCGGAGAAGACCCAGACGACCCCGGCGCCTACTTCGTAGTCAACGGGTCGGAACGTGTTATAGTTGCAATGGAGGACTTGGCTCCAAACCGCATAATCGTAGACACTGATGAGAAAGGAACAACGCCTGTATACCAGTCAAAAATCTTTTCCACAACAGTTGGTTTCCGAGCAAGAATAGAACTGAAACTCAAGCCTGACGGCGCAATTCACGTTTCGATCCCAGGTGTTCCCACAGAGATCCCGTTCGTCGCATTAATGCGGGCTTTAGGTTTGGAATCAGACAAAGAGTTGGTTGAAGCGGTTTCCTTGGATAAGAGTGTGCAGAGCGCGTTGGAGCCTTCATTCGAGAAGGCTCTGGGAGTTGACACCGCAAAAGATGCGATCATTTTCATAGGAAATCGTGTTGCTCACGGTCAAGTCGAAGAATACCGTACACAAAAAGCTGAAACCGCAATTGACAAGAACTTCTTGCCACACATAGGCAGAACAATTCAAAACCGAAAAGAGAAAGCCCTGTTTCTCGGAGAAATGGCGTGCAGGGTAATTGAATTGAGGCTTGGGAGAAGAAAGCCTGATGACAAAGACCACTTCAAAAACAAGCGTTTGAGGCTTGCAGGTCCACTTCTTGCCGACTTGTTCAGAGTGGCTTTCAGAAACCTGACGCGGGACATAAAATATCAGCTTGAGCGAATAGGCGTGAAGGGTCCAATAATAACTGTCTCAGCAGCAGTTCGTCCTGGGATAGTCACTGAAAGATTTCAGCATTCGATTGCTACTGGAAATTGGGGAAGGGGCAGAGTCGGCGTTACGCAACTTCTGGACAGGACAAACCACATTTCCACCTTGAGCCACCTTCGTAGACTGCAGTCTCCGTTGAGTAGGAGTCAGCCAAACTTTGAGGCAAGAGACCTACATGCAACTCATTGGGGGCGCCTGTGTCCAAACGAGACGCCTGAAGGCTCAAACTGCGGTCTAGTTAAGAATCTAGCGCTTTCAGCTACTATCTCGGTTGGCGTAAATCCTGAGAAGATAAAACAGACACTTTTCAACATGGGCGCAATTGCTGTTCAAGAAGCAAATGAAACCCTCAAAACGTCTGGCGCAAAAGTTTTTGTTGATGGAAACATAATTGGATACTGCAACTCTCCAGCGAAATTGACGAACGAGTTTAGAGACAAACGAAGAAGAGGAGAGATTACAACAGAAGTTAATTTGGCCTATTTCTCGAAAGCCTTCAGCGATAGAGAGGAGATATACGTCAACTGTGACGAAGGAAGAGTAAGGCGGCCGCTAATAATAGTTGAGAATGGAGTTCCGAAACTGCAGTCGGAACATGTTGAAAAGATTGCTTCTGGCGAATGGTCATGGGAAGACCTCGTCAAAAACGGCATAATCGAATATTTAGACGCTGAGGAAGAGGAAAACGCCTACGTTTCTCTCAAGCCGGAGGATGTGCTCGACGAACATACCCACTTGGAAATTGCAACGTACACGATCCTAGGCGTTTGTGCATCAACTATCCCATACGCAGAACACAACCAGTCACCACGCAACTCCTATCAAGCCGCAATGGCAAAGCAAGCTTTAGGAATATACGCAACAAACTTCCAGCAACGCGTGGATTCAAGATCACATGTTCTTCACTATCAGCAAGTGCCTATTGCAGAGACAGCCTTGATGGAAACAATGGGCTACAAGCTTCGTCCCTCAGGACAAAACTGCATAGTAGCCGTGCTCTCATTTGAAGGCTACAACATGGAAGACGCGTTGGTCTTCAACAAAGCCTCAATAGAAAGGGGTCTAATGCGCTCAACTTTCTTCAGAATATACGAAGCTGAATGCAGGCAATACTTAGGAGGATTAAAAGACAAGTTCACGCTACCTGAAGCTGGAACACGGGGATACCGAGGAGAACAATATTACAGGCTGCTTGAGCCAGACGGAATCATTGGTTTAGAGTCTGAAGTTGCTGGCGGAGACGTTTTGATAGGTCGAATAAGCCCGCCTAGATTTCTGGAAGAATACAAAGAGTTTGAAGTTAAAGGTCCTTCCATGCGAGACACATCAGTTGGCATGCGCCCTTCAGAAACGGGAATTGTTGACGCGATTTTCATAACGGAATCTGGGGACGGCAGCAAACTTGTAAAGGTGAGAGTGCGCGATCAGCGAGTTCCAGAGTTAGGTGACAAATTTGCGTCTCGGCATGGACAGAAAGGAGTCATAGGCTTAATCGTTCCGCAGGAAGACATGCCATTTACAGAAGACGGAATAGTTCCAGACATAATAATCAATCCCCACGCCATTCCCTCCAGAATGACGATTGGACAATTCATTGAATCGCTGGCTGGAAAAGTTGCCGCTGTGAGAGGAAAGGCTGTTGATGGAACACCATTCTCAAATGAGAAATCAGCTGAACTGAGAAAAGCCCTTGTCCAGCTGGGCTTCAGCCACACTGGCGGCGAAGTATTCTATAACGGCATCACAGGTCAGAAATTCAAGGCTGAAATATACATTGGCGTCGTGTATTACCAGAAACTACATCACATGGTCGCTGACAAGATACATGCCAGAGCAAGGGGACAAGTTCAAATGCTGACGAGACAGCCCACAGAAGGAAGAGCCAGAGGTGGAGGTCTCAGGTTTGGCGAAATGGAACGAGACTGTCTTATCGGTCATGGAGCAGCAATGGTTCTCCGCGACAGGCTACTGGAAGAGTCAGACAAGTACACGCTTTACATTTGCGAAAACTGCGGCGACATAGCCTACTACGACATGAAACAGAGGAGACACGTCTGCAAACTATGTGAAGATCAAGCGAAGATTTCGCCCGTAGTGGTCTCTTACGCTTTCAAGCTGCTTCTTCAGGAGTTGATGAGCCTCTGCATAGCGCCCAGACTGAAACTGAAGGAGAAGGCGTAACATGGCAACAGAAGAGATAATCCACAAAGTCGTTGATGGAATACATTTCGGCTTGTTCTCACCGCAGGACATACGCAAGCTTTCAGTGGTAGAAATTCAGACACCTGACACTTACGACGAAGACGGTGCACCAATCACGGCAGGACTGATGGACGGCAGACTTGGGACTCTTGAACCAAGGCAAAGATGCAAGACATGCGGCAACACAGCCGTTCGCTGTCCCGGTCACTTCGGACACATCGAGCTTGCCGTCCCGATAATACACATTGAATTCACAAAGATTGTGCATGATCTTCTGAAAGCAACATGCAGAAACTGTGGACGCATAATGCTTCCTGACGAAATTGCAGAGAAGGCGAGAGGCAGAATCGAGAAGACGCGTCAGCTTCTGGGCTTGGTTCCTGACGAGGTTTACAAGGCAATCTTGCAGGAGACTAAGAGAAAGCAGTGCCCCCACTGTGGGGCAGTGCGGTACAAAATTGTTTTTGAGAAACCGACAAAGTTTAGCGAGCAGATTCCTGAAAGCGGCTCTGAGCAGCTGACGCCAAGCATGGTTCGAGAACGGTTGGAACGCATTTCTGATGAAGACCTTGAGATTTTCGGGTTCAATCCCAAAACTGCTCGTCCCGAATGGATGGTTCTGCAAGTTCTTCCTGTTCCGCCAGTGTATGTTCGCCCATCAATCACACTTGAGTCAGGCATTCGGTCAGAAGACGATTTGACTCATAAACTGGTTGACATCATTCGCATTAATCAAAGACTGAGAGAAAACATGGATGCTGGCGCTCCGACACTGATCATTCAGGACTTGTCAGAGCTTCTTCAATATCACGTTACAACATACTTCAACAATGAAGCTTCAGGAATACCTCCAGCCAGACATCGTTCTGGAAGAGCGCTGAAAACTCTCTCACAGCGGCTGAAGGGAAAAGAGGGAAGATTCAGAAGCAATCTTTCAGGAAAACGAGTTGACTTTTCAGCTCGAACTGTGGTATCTCCAGATCCTAACCTTGACATAAACGAGGTTGGCGTCCCACTTGAGGTCGCCATGCGGTTATCTGTTCCTGAGAAAGTGACAGAGTGGAACATTGAAGAAATGCGGAAACTGGTCGGCAACGGACCTGAGAAGTATCCAGGCGCACTTTACATAATCCGACCTGACGGTAAACGAATAAGGCTCGAATTTGTCATTGACAGAGACAAGATTGCTGAAGCCGTGGAGCTTGGCTTCGTTGTTGAGAGGCACCTTAAGAATGGCGATATTGCAATTTTCAACCGTCAGCCTTCTCTTCATCGCATGTCGATAATGGCGCATTATGTACATGTCTTGCCATTCAAAACTTTCCGTCTACACCTGTGTGTTTGTCCGCCTTACAACGCGGATTTCGATGGAGACGAAATGAACCTGCACGTGCCACAGAGTGAAGAGGCGCGGACAGAGGCTCTGTTGCTCATGCAAGTCCAAGACCAGATACTTTCACCCAGATTTGGCGGTCCGATAATCGGCGCAATCAGAGACTTCATAACGGCGGCGTATCTGTTCACTAGAGAATCAAGCTACCTCTCCAGAGACGAGGTTGACAGGCTGCTTGTAGCGGCAAGGTACGAAGGACCTTTGCCAGAGCCCAAGAAGAAAGAGCCACAGCCCCTTTGGTCTGGCAAGCAGATTTTCAGTTTGTTCTTGCCTAAGACTATGAATTACGTTTTGAAGGCAAACATTTGTCA
>Ga0172362_10002355_pt1 | contig 16443 bp, 15 predicted proteins | sample LakKivs1_kivu2a2_FD_114534 | JGI IMG/M metagenome (GOLD analysis project Ga0172362, IMG submission 114534) | Sediment microbial communities from Lake Kivu, Rwanda - Sediment s1_kivu2a2 | ecosystem: Environmental > Aquatic > Freshwater > Lake > Sediment | place: Rwanda: Western Province, Lake...
CGCGCTCGTACCCGAAGAATCATAGGTACCTGTAATCGCGTCTTTTATTCCCGCGACATTACTGACAAGATAGTCGTAAATCTCGGTGAGTGTGTGCATAGTCGCGGCAGGAAGAGCTGAAGGAGTCAATGAGCCCGCCTGAACGACTCCGTAAATCATCAGTACGGAAATCATAACCGTCAACCCGCCCTTGGCCAATCCGCCAAATAGATGGGAATGCTTCTGCCAGATTGACCTTCTCGTTCTAATATAGAAACTTCTGTGACGGCCGGAATAAACGTCGTGAATCTGCCATTGATTTTTTCTTTTGAACATATTTTTTATCCTTATTTGAAACTTTATGCTTGAAATCTTTCGACTACAATTTCAAGTTTTGAGTTTCAAATCAAGTTGATTAATTATTACGACCTTGTAATTATATTATAGCACGATAAAAATCTAACACAAAACAACAACGTTAAAAATTTGCCTTATTTCAACTATTTACATTATAGCATATTTTTGATAAACATTGCAACCATTCAAGTTTAAATTATTTTTTTTAAAAAAAACCGCCATAAATTTGGCGTTTTTATTAAAAATATCAACAATAATGCCCCGGGCTCATACAAATCTTGGCGGAAAGTCTTAAGGTGGGTGTCCGCAATCCGGTCCACAATGTGAACGGGAAAATATAGGACTCCCTAGAAGACTAAAATGGCCAAGAATGTAGAATTCCCAGGGCACTTTTATTATAACAAAAAGGGCAATGGGGCTGTCAAGGTCTACTTTTTTTATTATAATAAATATCACCAAAATAAAAACTAGTAATTGGGTAATTGGGTAAGCAAGTTGTATTACGCATTACTTGTCTCTTGTTGCCTGTCTCTTGTTGCCTGTCTCTTGTCGCTAGTTGTAATTATGTTTAAACTCAAAACTAAACTTAAACCTGCTGGTGGACAACCGGATTGCATAAGAAAAATAACCCAAAATTTAAACATGGGAAAAAGATTTAATACACTTCTTGGAGTCACTGGCTCAGGAAAAACTTTTGTAGTGTCCCATATAATAAAAAATCTTCAGAAACCAATTCTTATTCTTTCTCACAACAAAACCCTTGCTGCTCAACTTTATCAAGAATTCAAAGAGTTCTTTCCGGAAAATGCCGTTCACTATTTTGTGTCTTATTATGATTATTACCAACCCGAAGCATATATCCCCCAAACCGACACCTATATAGAAAAAGATGCCAAAATTAACGAAACCATTGACAGATTAAGACACGCGGCGGTCCAGGGCATACTTTCAAGAAATGATACGATTATTGTTGCCTCTGTCTCAGCAATTTATAACATTGGATCTCCCGAATATTATCAGAAAATATCTTTTACTATAAAAAGAGGCGCGCAAATAAAAAGAAGAGAACTTTTTAAAACTTTGGTGCGCCTTCAATACGAAAGAAACGACTTTGAATTTACACCAGGGAGATTTAAAGTAAGGGGAAATATTATTAACATCTTCTCTCCTTCTGGAAAAGAAATTATAAAATTAGAGCTACAAGGAAATAAAATTTCTCACATTTTTGCGCGCAGTTTGGAGGCAAAAATGAATTTTCCAGAAACAATTTATGGAGAATTTAAAGAAAAAAAAGAAATCACCGTCTTTCCGGCGAAATTTTGGCTATCGCCCCAGGATAAATTGGAAATTGCCTTAAAAAATACTGAAATTGAACTCTCGGAAAGAATACATCAATTAAAAAAAGCGAAAAAACTCCTTGAAGCAGAGCGTCTTAAAAAAAGAACCGAATATGACATCTCAATGATTAAAGAAATTGGCTGGTGTCATGGAATTGAAAATTATTCAGCTCATTTTGAATTCCGAAAACCCGGCTCCCCTCCTTTCACTTTAATGGATTATTTTCCAGGGGATTTTATTATTTTCATTGACGAATCCCACCAAACAATCCCACAACTTAAAGCAATGTATGAAGGAGACAAACAAAGAAAAAAAACATTAATTGAATATGGTTTTCGTTTACCATCAGCCCTTGACAATAGACCTCTAAAATTTAATGAATTTATTAAAAAAATAAAACGAGTGGTTTTTATTTCGGCTACCCCGGGAAAATATGAAATAGAAAAATCCAAAAAAGAAAATTCTTTGGTTCAACTTATTATTAGACCCACAGGACTCTTGGACCCCAAAATTGAAATAAAACCTGCAAAAAATCAAATTCAAGACCTAATAAAAGAGATTGAAAAAGCAATTTCAAAAAAAGAAAGAGTGCTTGTTACCACATTAACCAAAAGGTTGGCAGAAGATATCGCTGATTTTTTGAAGGAAAAAAATTTTAAGGTTCACTATCTCCACTCTGAGATTAAAACATTAGATAGACCTGGTATTTTAAGGGATTTACGTCTTGGCAAATACGATGTAATTGTTGGAATCAATCTTTTAAGAGAGGGGCTCGATCTTCCGGAAGTGGCACTTGTTGCCATTTTAGATGCAGATAGAGAAGGTTTTTTAAGAAATGAAACAACATTAATTCAAACAATGGGAAGAGCAGCAAGGCATCTCAATGGTAGGGTTGTTCTTTACGCTGATAAAATTACAACCTCAATAAAAAAGGCGGTTAAAAAAACGGAAAGAAGGAGAAAAACACAAGAAACTTACAACAAAAAGCATAATATCAAACCTCAAGCAATTAAAAAATCAGTAAGAGAATGGGGATTTGACCAAAAAGAAGAAACCCTACCCCAAGATATTTTTGAACTTGCCAAATTAAAAGATATAAAAGCGCTAGAAAAAGAAATGAAAATCGCCGCTCAAAATTTAGATTTTGAAAGAGCGGCAAAGATCAGAGATGAAATATTTCAATTAAAAAAATAATGAAGTTGAAATAAATATTTAGAAAAATGGGTCTTGATATTCCTTATTTAAGTTTTCTAAATAATAAATTTCTTTATCTTCTAATGTTTCTATAATTTCTTTAAGGGTTTTTGCGTCAGGTTTATTAATGCTTATCTCCTCTAATTGAAGGGTAAGGGGTAAATATAAATATTGCCAATATAAAAAGCCTGCCAATACTATAGCTAAAAGCAAACCAATCAAAAGAATTGTAAAAGAATTTCTTGTTAAATTATTTAAAACTTTCTCAAGTTGATTTAACATAAAATTAAATTATATTATTCAACCCCCTCCTCTGAAATAGGACCCCCCACCTCCTCACTATAAACTTTAATGGTACTGAAACAATCTAATTTTTTTTCCGAACTTTCTGACCCCCGTTTAAAATTTAACTCATCAATCTCTATTAATCGATATTTGGAAGAGGGAACATTTTCTATGGCGAGTAAAAAATGAATAAGGTTGGAAAATTCTCCCTTAAGAAAAATTTTAAAAATAAAATAGGGTTGATTTTCTTTGGGTGGGATAACAGATTTAATTTCAATAAAACTATTGGTTTTTGAGGCAACTTCTTCAAGGTCGGCGATAAACTCGGTAAGACTTTCTGAGGTTAAAAAAGCATCTTGAATTTTTTGAAAATCAACCCAAACTTCATTAAGCGAGGATTGATACTGAGTAAGAAGAGATATCTTTTGGTCAACTTCAAAAATTTTTTGTTTAACTTGTTTGTATTCCTCTGAGGCGGCTCGAGTTTTATTAAGTAGGGGGAAAATAACAACAAAAACGATTGCCACAAGGGTGATAATGCTAAAAGTAATAATAAAATACAATCTTTTAAGTGAATCCATATTAAAATTTAATAATTATTAAGGGTTGATTACAAAGTTTGTTTATCTTTGGTTTCACCTTCACTTGTTCTAAAAGTAAAATTAAAGTTTATATCTGTTTTTTTAATAAGGTTTTCTATCGGCAACCCCACATCCTCAAAATAAGAAGATTCCTCAATAGCATTTTTAATTTGCAGAACTTGTTCTCTTCGGGGAGCATACCCTGACATTTTTATTTGTAAATATCTTCTTGAAATAGATTGGGACCCCGACTCTTGGGAATCCTGCACTGCTGATATCTGCTCTGTTTTGGGCAAAATAGCAAGATCTATAATATAGACCCCTGAATAATCCTTAATGATATTGGAAATTTCCAGAGAAATAAATGAAAAATTTATAAATTCTTTTTGGATCCCCTTTATTTTGTAGATTTTTGCATTCATCTCTTCAATAGTATTTTCCAAATTTTGAAATTCTTTAAAAGAGTGGCCCTTCTCTTTTATTAATAAAACATTTTTTTGATTTGAAAGCAAAAAATGAAGATCAAAATAAATTACTAAAATAAAAAATGTGAAAATAAGAAAAAGGGCTAAAAAAACCTCAAAAAGATGAGTAATATAGAATCTTATTTTGATGATTTTTAGCTCTTTTTTTTCTTTGGATGGCAAAAGATTAAAATCCAACATAAAAAACTAATGATAATTAGCACCGCGTAGCGCAAGACCCAATGCTGTTGTATATGAAAGCATCTCTTCTTTTTTGGGTATTTCTCCCTTTTTAAAACAGGTAAATTTGGATATATTAATCAGGGGATTGCCAACTTCTACCGGCAAGCCCAAATTATAAGAAAGAAAGTCGGTAAGACCAATAAGATTTGCCCCCCCTCCACAAAGGATAATCCTGCCCACTTTTCCATCGGGCACAAATTCTATCCCCTCAAAACTCTTTAAATAATCAACATATTGTTTTATCCCTTCGGTAAAATTCTCCAAAAGAGGAACCAATGCATTAAAAACATCTTCTATCTCTTTTAGACCGATAATTTTCTCAGTAGCGGTTACCGATTTTAACATTCCGATTTCTCCATTTTGGACTATCGGGACATGATAAATTTTCTGTTTGGGAAGCGAAGAAATTTCCTCTCGAGAAACCTTGTGAATCTTTTGAAGGTTCAAAAGACCGATTTCTTTTTTGAATCTGTCGGCTTTATCTAAATTCACATTCAATTTTTCCGATATTAATTTTGTAAAATCCTCACTGGAAATATTAATATGAGATGTAAAAATAATAGTCCATCCCGAAAAAATCACAAGACCACTACTATCTCTCCCAATGTCTACTACAATTACTGGATGGGGCGAAAAGGGACCCTTGAACAAACTACGGATTACAGACATTGATTCTATTTCAAAAGCTACTGGCTGAAGACCAGCTTTTTTAAAAACAGAAAGATATGAGTCTACAATTTTTTTAGGAATTACAGCAACTGAGACGTTGAGAATCTCATCTGCTTTTTTTGAAACTGATTTTCCTCCCCTGAAAGGAGGAACAACTTCCCAATCAAAATAAATATCATTTAATTCAACCGGGAAATTAGATTCAATCTGCCATTGAACCATTTTTCCTATTTCCCTCTCTTCAACCTTAGGAATTTGAATTACCTTAATAAAACTTTCCTCCTCGGGTAATGAACAAATGGTATATTTGCTTTTTATTTTCCTGCCCCAAACATTGGCAGTGGCCTTTCGAATAAAATTTACCAATTCGACTTCCCTATTTTTTTCAATAATCCCCTGATTTATAATACCAAGGGGCAAATTCTGTCTTCCTATGTTTGTTAAAATAAATTTCCCCCCCCTTTTTTTAATCTGGGCTATTTTAATCGAACAATCCGATAAATCAATGCCAAAAATTTGTCCTTTAAAACCAGATTTACTCATTGAAGTATTGGTTAAATATTGGTTTTAAATTAAGTTTAATGGCTTAAATTAAATTATACAAAAAAGATTGTTATTTTCAAGCCAAAATTAATATGACTCTTCCCAATGTTCTATAGTAACTACGGGCGAATATTGAGGAACGCCGATTGTATCCCTAATTACTTGGTCGTCCAAAGTAATATTAAATTCTCCAAAAAAATTTATTAAAGTTAATTTATTTGTAATCAACCCGCCGGTTAAATTAAAATCATAGAAGAAACTTAAAAGAATAAATTCATCACTGGCATACAAAAGCCCATTTATGTCGATGGCACGGGAAAATGGTCCTATTTTTATTTTTCCTTTAGCTAAAATTCCAGATGGTTTTCCAGAAATATTATTAACTATAATTTGACTATTCCCGGAACGCCTACCCCAATTATATTTTTCTCCGACACTTATATAACTATCGCTTACCAAAACCCCATTTACGGTTAACTTTTGTCCTCCCTTCAGTTCTATTGGGCCCGTAACATAAGTTACGTCATTATTAAGCACCAAATCCGGATTTTCCCAAAGCATAGTCTCAAACTCTGAAGAACTATAAAGAGTCCCCTCTCGTATAGCTTTGTTTTTATAAGAATTTAAATCTTCAGAATCAAAATCTATCATTGGTACATCTATTGCTTCTGGAGGACAAGCCCCGCCACAACCATCATCACAAAAATTCTGAGAACAACGAGCACTGGCTTTAATGGTGCTAGCCGATGACTTTTTAATTTCCCCAACTGCCAATACTTGACCCTCAACATTTAAAACGCTCCTGCCCACCAAATTAATATCGCCGTTACTAAAAATATTACCATTATGAATATTCATTGTACTTGTTAAAATAAATATGCTTTTCTTTGCAATTCCGCCGGAAAAAATGGGACTATCATTAACGGGGCTTGGATTTAACGCTTTAAATACCCTAGTTTTGACAATGCGTTGGACGAAATTACCGCTGGGAAATTCAATTTTAGCCCTGGAAATTATCTCACCCCTGGCACAATCATAATTCTGAATAGTCACTTCATAAGAACCACCGCTTATTAAACCACTATCTCTTTGAAATGTTGCTGACCAAAATTTTCCATCAGGAGCAGGATTTTTATTAGGATCCACAAAATCATCTTTCCAGACAGAATCGTTTTTTAACTTCCAAATTGCTTCATTTATTCCGGCTTCCGCTAGATAATATGCCTGATTAGCAAAACTATAATTTTGGACAATTTTAAATCCTGTAAGTGAGGAATTTAAAAAATATACCCCAAAAATCAAAAGTAAAAAAAGAACGATACTTGTCAATATAAGTGCAGAGCTTTTTTCTTTATCTGGATAAGTAAACATAAATTAAAATTAAAGATTTCTAGCAAAAACTCCTGTTTGAAAATTGATGTCAAAATCTCTGTTTTCTAAATTAAGAAAAATATTTACAAATGGACCTCCAAAAAAAGACAAATCTTTAACATATTCCCCAACTATTTCATCTTCAAAAATTTGACTTTCAAGCCTCTGATCCTCTGGGGGCGTGGTATGAAATGGAAAATAAGTATTAGGATCCCCAGAAAGATAATAAACAATAATTTGCCTTTTTATAAAATATTCTTCTCCGCTTTCCTCTTTAAAATAGCGAATATAATAATAAGAGCTATCTATTTTGTAAGTTGAATTCTGGTCTGGAATTTCCGACCATTGACCCTTGATAGTAGCTGTTTTGGTGATGCCATCGTATTTTAAAATCTTTTTAACCTCACCATTTCCCGGACCAGAAATTATTTTAACAAATAAATCTTTATAATAATCGTTTTCCTCTGAGCTTTCCTCATCAAGAATCACACTGTTTTCTGTGCCGCCTTGGACATATCCAGATTCTACAATGGAAATAACGTGACCATCGCGAAATAAAATTTCTTCCGGCGGGGGAAATTCTGGATTGTCTTTGGTATCTGGCAGGGGCGTCACTATTTCATTTGTCTGACGAAGTTCTCTTGTAATTCTCTCTAAAATAATTTTTCCATTTTGTGTTATTTCATCCATTTTTTCTGCCTCGCTATAAGTATGTTGATTTAAAATGAACACTGAATAGAGAATACCAACAATTAAGACAAAAATAGTGGTAGTAATAATCAACTCAATTAAGGTTAGCCCTGTTAAAAAAAAATCTTTTTTCTTTTTTGGCATAACTATTAGAAATTTAAAAATTATCTTTTTGAAATTAGGGTTACAAACTCAACTTCTCCACCTTGCCAAGAAACTGCAACTTTAATTTTTTTAATACCCGTATCTTCGTCCGGAGGTTGGGGTTCATTTAAATCGTTTTGAGGATCGGCATATAAAATCTGCAGGGTTCTTTGAAAGTATGGATAATCATTAACGCTTTCCTCTATTTCTTCGCAAGGAAGTGATGCACTGTTACATAAAACCTCGTCGTAAGATTTTGAAATAATTTCTTCTATTTTTTCTTGGGCTAATTGATTAGCTATTGTTGAAGCAGTAATAGATCTTTCTATCTTCAAACCAATAGGAAACAAACTAGCAACAGCGGCTATGCCTATTATCACAACAGAAATAGCTATTAAAATCTCAATAAGGGTGAAACCTTTGTTTATTATCATTCAATTTTTAAAAAACCCGAGGGTTTTACTTCAATTGTTTTTTTCTCGCTTTTAATATTTGTCAAAACAATACTTCCGCTTTCCAAGACTGCTCCAAAAGAGTTGAAAAAAACACAATTTTCACTTAATCCCTCAACCCTATCAAAGAATATTTCACCGGGCAACTCTTTCTCTTTTATAATAATGTGGTTGTTGTATTTTAGAACCTGATAACTATTTTCGTTAATTAAAAAACAAATACCACATTCTTCTTGCCCACCCACTGATAATTGTTGAGATAAACGCAAATCAGCAACAATTTCTCGGCTAGTCCCAACCAAGTAAAAATAAGGACGAAAATTTGTATAGCCCAAGACACCAATTAAAGAAAGAATAATAATAATCGAAACAGTAATTAATATTTCCACCAAAGTTAACGCTTTGAATCCCATGGAAAAAAATATCGGAAAATAGAGTCTTGTGTATTAAACGCCACCCAACATTCCATACATTGGTTGTATAATAGAAACAGCAAGTAATCCAACCACCCCGCCGATAATTATCATTAAAACTGGTTCAATAATAGAAGAGAGATTGTTGGTGGTATTGTCAACCTCTTCCTCATAGAAATCTGCTAATTTAGATAAAATATTGCTCAATTCACCAGTTTTTTCGCCTATATCTATCATATCAAGTAATAAAAAAGTATATAATTCAGAATATTTCTTAAGGGCCTCCTTAATACTCTTTCCCTTTTTAACTTCTCGAGAAGCAATCCTTAAACTATCTTTAAAATAAATATTAGAAATAGTATCGGCGGTTATCTCAATACTGGTAACAATTGGAACGCCCCCTCTTAATAGAGAACTAAAAATCCTTGCTATTCTGGTGGCATTTATTTGTTTGTTTAAAAAACCAATCAGGGGAAAATTCAACAAAAGCCAATCAATCATCCTCCTACCCTTCTTGGTTTTTTTGCCCCTTTGAATGAGAATAAAAAGAATCGCAAGACCAATGGGAACAGAGTACCAAAATTGAGCCATAAAATTACCAACAGAAATAATAAATTGAGTGGTAAGGGGCAAGGGTACTTTGAGGTCCTCAAACATTTTAGAAAACTTCGGTATCACAACAATCATCATTACAATACCTATTATAACCATTAAAGAGAAAATAATTGCCGGATAAATCATTGCTCCTTTTATCCGGGCACGCAGATCATATTCTTTTTTTTGTTGATTAAAAAGTAAATCAAGAACCCCCTTAAGATTCCCAGTTTCCTCTCCCACTTTTATCATATTATAATAAAGATCCTCAAAAACATCAGGGTGTTTTTTCAATGCTTCAGAAAACGCCACCCCTTTTAGAATATTGTCCCTAATATTTATAAGAATACTTTTCAATCTTTGATTGGTGATTTGATTGACGAGCACCGATAAGGATTTTTCTAAGGGAAAACCCGCACCCGTTAAAACAGAAAGTTGTCTTGTAAACATTAATTTTTCTTTTTGGGAAATTCTTTTCCGCAAAACTTTCAATCCAAAATCCCCTCTTTTTTCCTTTTTTATAATTTCAGCGGAAATTAAATAATAATTTTTAAGCAAAAGGGATTTTGATAGTTCATCCTTATCTCCTGCTTCAGAAATACCAGAAATTAAATTTCCTCTAAAATCCTTTGCCTTGTATTTAAATTTGGACATAAAAAAACTCAAAAAAGACAAACTATTCTCTTGTTACCCTTAATACCTCCTCAATACTTGTAACTCTCTGTACCGCTTTAATAAAACCATCCTCAAGCATTGTTATCATACCTTCTTTTTCTGCTTGATTTTGAATCTGACTTTCGCTGGCGCCCTTTAAGATTAATTGCTTGATACTCTCGCTAATTTCCAATACCTCAAAAATACCCATCCTATCTTCATATCCCTCTGGACATGCTTTGCTACTTTTAGGTTTAGCAAACTTAATATTAGACCAATCCTGATTTTCTTTTACAACCTTTTCTCTTTTTAAAACTCTTAATATTTTTTCAATATTATATCTTTTTGACAAACTTTCTATTTCTTCGGGTAGAAGATAATAATCCTGGGCGCCGGGGCATAATTTTCTAATTAATCTTTGAGCCGCAACAATTCTAAGAGTGGAGATAATTAAAAAGGGTTCTATATCCATATTTAAAAGCCGAGGGATGGCTCCCGCAGCACTGTTGGTATGCAATGTTGAAAGGACAAGATGTCCGGTTAGGGCTGCGTTAACCGCAAGGCCTGCCGTTTCTTTGTCTCTAATCTCACCAACCATAATAATATCAGGATCTTGCCTTAAAAGGGCCCGAAGCCCATTAGCAAAACTCAAACCAATCTCCGGCCTTACTTGGGTCTGATTAATTCTTGGAATAGTATATTCAATTGGATCCTCAACGGTAGCAATATTAACCTGGGGTTTATTCAAAATATCCATTATGTTATAGAGGGTAGTGGTTTTTCCACAACCAGTGGGTCCCACAATCAATATCAAACCATTGGGATTTCTAATATTAAAATAAATTTTTTCTAATGCTTCGCCCCTTAGACCGCGCTCTTCCAGGGGGTGCCCCCCCGACCCTTCTGGTAAAAGCCGCATCACTACTTTCTCACCAAAAAATATGGGGAAAATAGAAACTCTTAAAGAAAATTTATCGCCCTCCAATTCTATTTTAAATCTTCCGTCTTGGGGAAGTCGATGTTCGTCCAACTTTAAAGAAGACAAAACTTTGATTCTAGCAACAATACCACGATGAACCTTTTTGGGAAGCGTCATAATATCGTGCAGAATTCCATCTATTCTATATCTAACCACAATCTCTTTTTCTACGGGCTCAATATGTACATCTGAGGCCTTTTGAATAACCGCGTGTCTTAAAAGGGTATCAACAATCTTAATTATTGGCATTTCTTTTGCTTCCTTCTTCAACCTCTCTTCCGGCTCCTCAGATATGTGTTCCTCCTTAATGGGCCTAACCTTCTCTGCTCCTCCTTTAATTATCCTTTCAAATTCCACCCCTAAGGTTTCTCCATATTGCAAAAGGGCATTTTTTATGCTCTTTGGGGTAGTTAAACGGGGAAGGACTCTACAATTTGATTCTTTTCTAATAAATTCAATGGTCTGAAGGTCTTTGGGATTAAGCATCGCCACCTCAAGATCTCTACCCCTCTTTCTATAAGCGACGATGTTATATCTTCGAGCTATGGGCTCGGGAATTATTTTAAGAACATCTGGGGGAATTCTTTCATCTTCCAAATTAATAAATGGGACGCCCGTAATATATGCTTCTAGTCGTACCAGATCATCTTTGGTGATGATTTTTTGTTCTATTAAAACATCCTCGAGGGGCACATTTCTCTTTTTGGAAATCTCTTCTATTTCATTTATTTTCTCGACTGTTGAGTAATTAAAATCAATGATGGCTTGTTTTAATTTTTCTGGTTCAACTTGCATAAACGAATTTAATAAAATAGATTTTATTTCTTTATAATAACAAAAATAATAAGAAAAATAAATACTAAATTATTCTTTTTTCTTTGACCGAAGCATTAAGTCTTTTAATGCCCTTTTTGGTGATTTATTTTTATATAATACTCTGTAAACTTCATTTGTAATTGGCATTTGGACGCCGCACCTCTGAGCTAATTTATAAACCGCTCCCACAGTGCTTGCTCCTTCGGGGATACCCCTCACCTTAACTCCTTCCCTGGCGTCAAGCATACTTTTCAAAATATCCCTCATTTTTTCTCCCCTACCGATTCTTTCTCCAAATGTCCTGTTGCGACTCTCAAAACTCATACAGGTTGTTGCTAAATCTCCAAGACCAGAAATTCCAAAAAAGGTCCTTTTTTTTGCTGCCATTTTAACACCAAGACGCTGAATTTCAACAATTCCCCTTGCCAAAATTGCCGCCTTGGTATTGGTCCCAAAACCAAGGCCATCGGAAATACCAGCTGCAATAGCAATAATGTTTTTCAATGCACCCCCAAGCTCGACACCCAGGACATCATCATTTCTGTAAACTCTAAAATATTCAGTAAAAAAAATTTCCTGCAATTTCTCGGAAATTCTTTTGTTTTTTGAAGCCACAACTGCTACCGTAGGAATTTTTCTTGCCACCTCAGAGGCAATTGTTGGCCCGGAAAGCACTGCAAAAAGAACAAGCCCCCATTTTTCTTTTATAATTCCCGAAACCGTCTTTAGACTTTTTTCCTCTATACCCTTAATTGCGCTCACGAAAATTTGTCCCCTTCTTTGAAAATAAATTTTCCTCAAAACAGAGCGGAAATATTTTGAAGGAATGGCTAAAATAACAATATTTGAACCATGAATGGTTTTATTTATATCTTTTTCAATTTTAACTTCGTGGGGAATTTTTACACCTGGAAGATATTTTATATTTTCTCTTTTTTTTTCAAGAACTTGAAGATAATGAGGAAAATTGCCCCAAAGGGTGACAGGATATCCCTTTTTTGAAAGCAGGATAGCCAGAGTTGTTCCCCAAGCGCCATCTCCTAAAATTCCAATTTTATAAATTTGGCCCATACAAGTATAATTAGGATTTATTATAAAATGGAAGAGGAGCCCTGTAAAGAGCTCCTCTTATGTAGATGCAGCGCGAGGGGGGACAGAGTCTAGAGCTGGGTGTGGCAGGAACGGGAACTTTTATCTTTAATGTCAATCATTGTGAAACACATTGATTAAATTGAGCTATTTGATTGTTGTATTCTTGAGTATTTTTATTAAGTTTAGAAATTTTATTTTCTAATTGAGAAATTAAACTATTATATTTTTTAGTTTTTTCATTAATTAAACTATAAGTATCTTTTAATTTTTGATTATACTTGTCGCTTGCCAAAGATATTATTTCTTGTCCTTCTTTTTGAAGTTTTTTCCCATCTTCCCAATACTTCTCCGCTTCCTCTTTGTCTTTTGTTTCTTGATAAATTCTATCACCCTTTTCTATTAAATCATTACCTTCTTCTATTAAATTTACACCCTCCTGGATTTTGCCTTGCCCTTCTTGGTATATTTTTTCTGCTTCTTGTTGGAGATTCTCAATTTCATTTCTTAAATTATCTATTTCTTTTTGAAGATTGTTGATTTCTTTGTGCTGCTTATCAATTAATAACGCTAAATTAGTATCGGGCAATGGACAATCAGATATGGGCCTGGCAAAAACCTGAACTATTAAAAAGGTTTCTTTGCCTTTAAAAAAACTTTTCTGAATACTCATTCCAATTTCTTTAAATTTTGAATTTAAGATGTTTTCTTTGTGCCCCTGACTTGCCATCCAGGCCACAACTACTTCTTTCTCGTTTGAAAAATCTCCCAGAGCCAAATTTTCTCCAATGGTCAAATATTGATAATCAATTTTATCTACAAAATCGGAAATACTCGCTCCCTGGGGAGAAATATGATCAAAATATTGATTTTTTGACATATCAAGATTTTTTTGCTTTGCTGCTTCGTTTAAAAGAATATTTTCATTCAATGCTGGGAGTCCAATTTTTTCCCTTTCAAGATTTGTAAAATAAATGATTTTATTGGGAAATAAGTTTTCAGCTAAAACTTTTCTCTCCTTAACCTCGAGGGGTCCTGGTAGAAGCTCTTCTTTTTGTTTGGTGGGTTCTAAAGCCGGAATTAAATTATCCGCATCCGTAGTTTGAGAACCAAATTCTGAAGTTGAAACCAAAGAAACATCTTGTTGAGGAAGGTTTAAAAAAACCACCAATGCCGCAAAAATAATGGAGATTAATAAAATGAACCACTCTACTTTTAAAAAATCTTTGGGCACCATATTAACCAAGTAATCTTATTGTTATTCCTATAATTGCTAAAACTATGCCGAGTATCCAAAATCTCATTGTGATTTTTTCTCTCCCCCATCCTTTTACTTCTAAATGATAATGGATTGGCGCCGCTAAAAACACTTTTTTCTTAAAAATTCTCTTTGAAATAAGTTGGACTATAACAGAGCCTGATTCAATGACTAAAAGTCCGGCGATAATAGGTAAGACCAAAATTGAATCTGTTAAAAAGGCAACAACCGCCAAGGTAACCGTTAAAGCGAGGGAGCCTGTTTCACCCATATAAAAACGAGCGGGGGGAATATTGAACCACAAGAAAGAAAGCGTGGTTCCCGCAATCACAGAACAAAAAGCAGCTATGTCAATTTGAGCATTAAAAAAAGCAATTATTGAAAAGGCAACAAAAATTATGGCAAAAGCACCGCCCGCCAAACCATCAATACCATCAATGACCCCTCCTGACCAACAAGCTAAAGTAACAATAATAAAAAGAAGAATGTACCAAGAGCCTAAATAAAAATCGCCATTCCCTGGTATATGAATAGTTTGAACATCCAATTTTGCAAAAAACCACCATCCTCCAATAAGTCCGATTAACAAAACAATAAAAAATCTTTGCCCAAAAGTTAAACCACCGGCAATATACTTTCCCCTGCCCTTCACTTGCAAAAAGTCATCCAAGAGCCCTAAAATACCTGCGGTGGTTAAAGCAAAAAACGGAAGCCAAGTTTGAGAACGAGAGAGAAAATTCAACTTCTCAAATAAAAAAATATCCGCAAAAATATTGGCAAGAAGAAAAAAGATTAAAGCGACAAAAAATGATACAAGCCAGATTAAAACACCTCCGAATCTCGGAACAGAAACTTCTCTTTCTTTGTTGAATTTATTAAAATATACCGCCTTTCTGCCATCAATTGTTTTTTTCCTTGCTTCCTTCCGCCAGAGTTTATATTTATACAAAATATGGGTTAAAAAAGGAGTTAAAAAAACGGAAATTGCGCTAGCAACCGCTGCTAAAGACAAAACTTTAATCGCGTTAATAACTACTTCTTCCATAAAAATATAAAAAAATTATTTCATAATAAAAAAATTATTTCCACAAATAAGCAATCCTGAGCCAATCTATAAGCTCATTAGCCCTTATGGTTCTATCATCAGTTCCCAGGACTGCCACTACTAAAATACCCTCTAAATCTTCGGGTGGTTTTAAAAATAACAAAATAGAATCTCCGGCCTCTTTGGTAAAACCAGTTTTTCCTCCTAAAACATTTTCCTTATCTAAAAGTTTATTAGTATTTAATTCAAAATGTTTAATACCATCCAAAGAAACAAACCTAATTTCTTTTTGCGAGGCAATATCAACAATTTCAGGATAATTTTGAAAAATAAAGTAAGATATTTGTGCTAAATCATAGGCGGTGGAGTAGTGCGGATCGCAAGTGGAAAGACCATGAACATTGCAAAAATGTGTATTTTTAAGTCCGAGTTCCAAAACTTTTTCATTCATTAAATTAACAAAATTCTCCTCGCCTATTTTTTCTGCCAAAGCTGTGGCTGCGTCATTGGAAGAGGCAACAAGAAGTAAATTTAAAAGATCTCCTACCCTTAACCTTTCGTTTACCTTAAGATCTCCAGCTCTCCCTTCAGTCAAAACAGCATTTTTGGATACATACACAATATCCTCTTGATTATAAATATCTAAAGCAACCATTGCGGTAACTAATTTTGTTAATGAGGCAATGGGCAATTTTCTTTCAATATCTTTTTGATAAAGTATCTTCTCTTGTCCTTCTCCGGAAAAAAGAATGGCTATACCAGCTTTTTCTTTAAGGCTCGGCTCTGAAACTGACCAATTACGGATAGGAAAAAAATCTGGTTTTGTTGTTTGAATAAAATAAGGGCTATCAAATAGAATATTCTCTTTATATTGTAGTAATCCGCCACCTCCCTCTTCCTTAAGAATCTTTGTATCTTGATTAACAACTTGAAACTTGACGGGTTTTTTCAAGAAAAAAATAAAAGAAAATAAACCAAGAATAACTGCTCCCATAAAAATAATAGTGATGTATTTTAATGGTTTCATGAATATAATTAAAAAAATGGATCTTGAAGTTGTTTTTATTTAATCTTTGTAATTTTTATTTTTAATTCTTGAAGTTGATCTTTATTTACTTCGCTGGGAGCTTGCATCATTAAATCTCTTCCATCGCCCGTCTTGGGAAAAGCAATAACATCGCGGATACTTTTCTGATTTAAGATTATCATTAAAAATCTATCAATACCCGGAGCAATGCCTCCGTGTGGAGGAACTCCGTATTGAAATGATTCCAAGAGATGACCA
>Ga0172362_10002356_pt1 | contig 16439 bp, 18 predicted proteins | sample LakKivs1_kivu2a2_FD_114534 | JGI IMG/M metagenome (GOLD analysis project Ga0172362, IMG submission 114534) | Sediment microbial communities from Lake Kivu, Rwanda - Sediment s1_kivu2a2 | ecosystem: Environmental > Aquatic > Freshwater > Lake > Sediment | place: Rwanda: Western Province, Lake...
CCGGCGAGAGCAGGCGCTCGAGCTCGGCCTTGAGGGCGCCGCCGAGCTCGGCCTCGCCGGCGTCCTTGCGCGTCCCGGTCCGGAGGGCCTCGAGGATACGGGTCGAGGCGGTGACGCCGACGTCGGCCAGGATCAGGGCCTCCTCGAGCCCGTCGAGGATCTCCTCGCGGCGCTTGCCGCTGCGGAAGAGGTCTTCGATCCGGCGGAAGGCCTCCCGGGTCCGGGCCAGCTTTTCCCTCAATCCGAACATGGTCATAACATTTTATTTTTCAAGCGTTTAATTGTCAATGCCGGGATTGAGCGAGCGCCGCCGATGTGCTAGAGTGAGGGCGCCATGAACACCGCCGTCTGGGTCGTCAGCCCGCCCCGCCCCGAGGCGGACGCGCTGGCCGAGGCCCTGTCGCTCCCGCCCGCCCTCGCCCGGGTCCTGGTCAACCGGAAGATCCTGACCCCGGACGAGGCCCGGGCCTTCCTCCACGGCGGCCTCGAGGGGCTCCACGACCCTTATCTCATGAAGGGCATGGACCGGGCCGTCGAGCGCATCGGGGCCGCGATCGACCGGGGCGAGAAGATCCTCATCTTCGGCGACTACGACGTCGACGGCGTCCTGTCGACGGTCATGCTGATGAAGGCCCTGACGACGCTCGGCGCCAAGGCCGGCTACTTCATCCCGGAGCGCCTGACCGACGGCTACGGCATCAAGGAAGACCACGTCCGCATCCCGGTCGAGCGCGGCGCCTCGCTCGTCATCAGCGTCGACTGCGGCATCAAGGCCCTCGAGTTCACCGCCCGGGCCCGGGAGCGGGGCGTCGATGTCATCGTCACCGACCACCACCGGCCCGGCGAGACCTTGCCCGAGGCCGTGTCCGTGCTCGACCCGGTCCTCGAAGACTCCGGTTACCCGGACCGCGGCCTGGCCGGCGTCGGCGTCGTCTTCAAGCTCATCCAGGCCCTGCTCCGGAAAGCGGGCAAGGACGCCGGCCTGCCGCACTACATGAAGCTCGTCTCGATCGGCACGGTCGCCGACGTCGCCGAGCTCAAGGGCGAGAACCGGCTGTTCGTCAAGCACGGCCTCCAGGGCCTGCGCAACGTCGCCAACACGGGCCTGCGCAGCCTGATGGAGGCCTGCGGCCTCGGCCACCGCAAGATCTCCGAGGGCGATCTCGGCTTCCGCATCGGGCCGCGGATCAACGCCGCGGGCCGAATGGGCATGACCGACCTCGCCGTCCGGCTGTTCTTCTCCGAGGACGCGGCCGAGTCCGCGGCCCTCGTCCAGAAGCTCGACGAGCTCAACGCCCAGCGCCAGCGGACCGAGGAGCGCATCTTCACCGAGGCCTGCGAGCGGGTCGAGCGGCGCGGCCTCGACCGGAAGTACAAGTGCCTCGTCCTCGGCTCGCCCGATTGGCACCGCGGCGTCATCGGCATCGTCGCCTCCAAGCTCAAAGACCGCTTCCACCGTCCCGTGGTCCTTTTCAACTACGACAACGGCAAGGCCCACGGCTCGGGCCGGAGCATTTCCGAAGTGCCGCTCATCGACCTCCTCGACGACTGCCGGCACCATTTCCTGAGCTACGGCGGGCACAGGCTGGCCGTGGGCTGCACCCTCGCGACCGAGCGCATGGCCGCGTTCAAGGAGACGCTCAACCCGCTGGCCGAGGCCCGCATCTCCGAGGACGCCCTGACGCGCAAGATCCGGATCGACGGGCCGCTCGGTTTCGCCGAGATCGACGACGCCTTCCTCGAGACCTTCGGCCTGCTCGTCCCCTTCGGCGTCGGCAACCCCAAGCCGCTCTTCGTCGCCGAGGAGGTCGAGGTCGTCGGCGAGCCGCAGGTCCTGCAGGGGAAGCACCTGAAGTTCCTGGCCCGGCAGGGGGGCCGCGTCTTCGAAGCGCTGGGCTGGGACAAGTCGGACTGGCGGCACGTCGTGCACCGGGGCGGTCGGGTCAGCCTGGTCTTCTCGCTGGGCCGGTCCGAGTTCATGGGCGAGACCCGGACGAACCTGGTCATCGAAGACTTGAAGATCTAGAAGGCATGAGCGCGCAAAAGGCGTCGGCGCCGGCGAGGCTCGCCGCCGGCCTGGCCGCCGTCGTCCTGGTCGCCGTCGCGGCGGCCGTGGCCGTCCGCCTGACCCACCGGCGCGACCTCCCGGCCCCGGCCGCGGTCGAGCCTCCGCCCCAAGGCCGCGCCGTCGACCTCAAAGAGCGCATCCGCCAGCAGGAGTTCGAGTCCGGCCGTCTCGTCGCCGAGATCCGCGGCGACGCGTTCGAGCGCGGCGCGGACGGGCTGAACCATCTCCGCGGCGCGATCGAGGTCGCGAACCTCGGGCCGGACGGCCGCGTCGTCTCGCGCCTCAAGGCGGCCGAAGTCGTCTACGCTCCGGGCTCCCTGCGCTTCACGGTCCGGGGCGGCGTCCGCGTCGAAGCGGGGGACGTCGTTCTCGAAGGGGAAACGTACGACTACGACAAAGCCGCGGGCCTCTTCGGGACGAACTCCGGCGGCCGGTTCGAGTCGACGACCCTCGCCGGGCGCGCGGCCGAGATCGCTTATGACGAGGCGGCGGACGAGATCCGTCTCGGCGGCGGGTTCCTCGTCGAGATGACCGGGCCGGCGAGCGAAGCGAAAACGCTGGCCGTCTCCGGCGAGAGCCTGACCTACGCCCGGCGCGAGCGCCGCGGCCGGGCCGAAGGGCGGGCCGAGCTTCGGGGCGGCGGCTCGCTCGCGACCGCGGAAACGATCGTCTTTGCCGTCGCCGCGGACGATGAAGCCGTCGAATCGGCCGTACTCGAAGGCCGGGCCAAAGCGTCGTTCATGAATGATGCGTCAAAAAGCGGTGAGGGAGGGGAGGTCGATGGGGACCGGATCACCGTCGCATTCGCCCGCGATCCCTTCGCCGTTCGCGACGCTTCAGCCGAGGGGAAGGTCCGGCTGACGCGGCGCGAGGCCGGCGGCGCGGCCGTCCGGGTCGAGGCGCCCGTGGCCGCGCTGACGTTCGACCGGGGCGGCGGACTTTCGGGTTGGTCGGCGTCGGGCGGTGTCCGGGCGGAGATCCGGGAAGCCGACGGCTCGGTCCGGTCGCTCGAAGGCGAAAAGGCGTCCTTCGACCGGGCGGCGGACCGGATCCGGGCCGAAAGCGTCCCCGGCCGGAGACCCGTCGCCGATTCTATCGAGGCCCGCGTCGAAGCCGACGCCGTCATGATCTGCCCCGCGGCCGGAGGCCTTCAGGCCTCGGGCGGCCTCCGGTGCGTCTTCCGGTCGGAAACGGCCGGCCGGACGCCCGGGTTCTTCACCCCGGGGGAAGACGTTCTCGTGACCTGCGAGGCCATGTCCTTGGCGCCGGGGGGCGCCTCGGCCCTCTTCAAGGGAAACGTGCGCGCCCGCCAGGATGAAGGGTCGCTCGAAGCGGACGAGCTCGAGTTCTCTTCCGAGAAAGGCGAGACCCGCGGCCGGGGAGGGGTGGCGGCGGCCCTGCCGGGGACCCCGAAAGACGGGGAGGCGGCCGGCGCCGTCCTCATGCGCGGCCAAGAGATGACCTACGTCGCCGAGACGCGGGCCCTTTCGTTCACGGGTCGGGCCGCCGCGCGGCTGCCCGAAGCGAGCCTCGAGGCCCGGACGGTCGCCGCGGTCGTCGCGCCGGGCGGGAAGTCCCTCCGGTCGCTCTCCGCCCGGACGGACGTTATTGTCAGGAAAGGCGCCTATGAGGGCCGGGCCGGGGCGGCCGACTACGAGGCCGCGGCCGACCGGGTCGTCCTTACCGGGAACCCCGTCCTGACCGACGGAAAGGGCGGTTCCGCCAGGGGGACCAAATTGACTTTCGACCTGGCCGATGATAAGATTCTGGTCGAGAATGAGGGCTCGGGACGCTCGACGACCGTCATCAAGTCGTGAGACATGAAGGGTTCCCTGAGAGCGGTCGACCTCGAAAAAAGCTACGGGCGTAAAAAGGTCGTCGACAAGGTCTCGATCAGGGTCGAAGAGGGGGAGATCGTCGGCCTTCTGGGGCCGAACGGCGCCGGCAAGACGACCACGTTCTCGATGATCCTCGGGCTTGTCCCCCTCGACGGAGGCCGGATCTTCCTCAGGGACGAGGACATCACCGACCGGCCGATGTACCTCCGGGCGAGGAAGGGCCTGGTCCTCCTGCCCCAGGAACCGTCCGCCTTCCGGAAGCTGACCGTGGCCGAGAACCTGCTGGCCGTCCTCGAGACCCGGATGGCCGGCGCGGCGGCCCGGGCCGCCCGCGTCGACGCGGCCCTCGAGGAGTTCGGCCTGCAGAAGCTGGCCGGGGCCAAGGCCCTGACCCTCTCGGGCGGCGAGAGGCGCCGCCTGGAGATCGCGAGGGCCATGGTCGTGGATCCGGATTTCATCCTCCTCGACGAGCCGTTCACGGGGATCGACCCTCTGTCGGTCCGCGACCTCCAGGCGGTCATCCGGGCCCTCCGGGGGAAGGGCCTGGGGGTCCTGCTGACCGACCACGCGGTCCGGGAGGCGCTGGCCATCACGGACCGGGCCTATATCATCGAGGCCGGCCGCGTCCTCGAGGAGGGCCGGCCCGGGGAGATCGTGGCCTCCGAAGAGGTGCGAAAGAGATATTTAGGCGACGAGTTCCGTCTATAGGAGAGGGAGAGGCGCGATGACGCTGAGGCAACGGCTCGACCAGAGGCAGGTCCAGAAGCTCATTCTGGCCCCGGCCCTCCAGCAGGCCATCAAGCTCCTGCCCCTGACCAACCTCGAGCTGATCGAGGTCATCGACGACGAGCTCGCCCAGAACCCGATGATCGAGATCGAGGAGGAGCTCTCGGAGCGCAAGGCCAAGGACAGCGAGACCCGGGCCGCCGAGGAGGCCGGGGTCAAGAACAAGGAGAGCGTCCTCGAAGGCCTGAGCCTCGAGTCGACCGAGGCCAAGCTCGCCGGCGAGCCCGGCGGCGACAACGTCCTGGCCGGGTTCCAGGAGTACCTCGACGAGGGCTTCCGGCCCCATTTTTCGGAGAACCGCGAGGCCGTGTCGCTCGAGAACACGATCTCCCGGACCGCCTCGCTCTGGGACCACCTGAACTGGCAGGCCACGCTGACCTTCTTCGACCCCGAGGACCGGGAGCTCGCGGAGGGGATCATCGGCGACATCAACGAGGACGGCTACCTCAGCTCGACCGTCGAGGAGCTGGCCCGCCTGAACCAGACGACCCCCGAGAAGATCGAGGAGCTCAGGGCCAAGATCAAGACCTTCGACCCCGTCGGCTGCGGCAGCCGCGACCTCGGCGAGGCCTGGCTCGCCCAGCTCGACCACCTCCAGGTCCAGGACGAGATCGTCCGGACGATCATCGCCAAACACCTGCCCATCCTCGAGAAGTCGGATTTCGCCCAGCTGGCCCGCGTCGTCGGGATCTCGCTGGCCGAGGTGCGCGATCGGATCGATCTGCTGAAGACGCTCGACCCGACCCCGGGCCGGAAGTACAGCGAAGAGCGGACGACCTACGTCGTGCCCGACATCTTCGTCACCAAGGAAGACGACGAGTGGAAGGTCGAGCTCAACGACGAGGGCCTGCCCCGCCTCCGCATCAGCGGCTACTACCGCCAGCTCCTGGCCAAGGCCTCCGAGGGCCAGCCCGAGGCCTACCATTTCCTGAAGGACCGGCTGAAGAAGGCCCTCTGGTTCATGCGCAGCCTCGACCAGAGGAACCAGACCATCCACAAGGTCGCCCGCTTCATCGTCGACCGGCAGAAGGAGTTCTTCGACAAGGGCATCGACTTCATCAAGCCGCTGACCCTCATGGAGATCGCCCAGGACATCGGCGTCCACGAGTCGACCGTCGGCCGGGTCGTGGCCAACAAGTACATGATGACCCCGCGGGGCGTCTTCTCGCTCAAGTACTTCTTCCACAAGTCGCTGCAGGGGAGCTACGGCGAGGACGTCTCGTCGCTCAAGGTCAAGGACCGCCTCCGCAAGCTCGTCGAAGCCGAGGACAAGGACCGGCCCCTGAGCGACATCGAGATCGGCGACCTCCTCGCCCGGGAGGGGCTGAAGATCGCCCGGCGGACGGTCGCCAAGTACAGGAACCAGCTCAAGATCGCGCCCTCGCATATCCGCAAAAGGAAGTCCGTGATGGAGGAAAAGACATGAACGTCCACTACACGGCGCGCCAGGTCCCGCTGGCGCCCGAGATCCAGTCCTACTGCGAGAAGCGCCTCGGCCGCCTCAAGGCCCTGGTCGACGACGTCCTCGACGTCAACATCATCCTCGCCGTCGAGAAGAACCGGAACAAGGTCGAGATCAACGTCAAGGCCAAGGGCGGCGGCGTCGAGGCCCGGGAAGAGACGCTCGACATGATGGACTCGCTCAAAGGCGCCTTCGACACCCTGGAGAAGAGGATCCGCAAGGAGCGGTCCAAGTGGCGGGAGAAGAAGCGGCGCGGCGGCCGGGAGCGCAAGGCCCTGGCCCCCGCCGTCGAAGCCGTCCCCGAGCCGGAGAAGCGCGTCGTCCGGAGCCCGTACTACTCGCTCAAGCCGATGTCGCTCGACGAGGCCATCGTCCAGCTCGACATCCGCAACAAGGAGATCTTCCTGTTCAAGCGCGAAGGCTCCGGGGCCTGGTCGGCCGTCTACCGGCGCAAGGACGGCCATTACGGACTGGTGGAGCCCGAATGACCGGGACCGCGAAGGGCCAGCCGGTGAGGCTCCACGCCCTCCTCGACGAGACGCTCGTCCTGCCGCGGCTGGCCGCGCGCGACCGCGAGGGGGCCCTGCGCGAGATGGCCGCGACCCTCGCCGGGCGCCGCGCGGGGCGCCTCGGCGAGGGCCTCATCGACAAGCTCCTCAAGCGGGAGGAGCTCGGCACGACGGCCATCGGCAAGGGCGTCGCCGTGCCCCACTGCCGGGCCGCCGGCCTCAAGGCCCCGATCCTGCTCCTCGGGCTGTCGCACGAGGGCGTGCCCTTCGCGGCCATGGACGGGAAGCTCTCGCACACGTTCTTCCTTCTCGTCTCGCCCGAAGACAACCCCGCGGCCGGGCTGCGCCTGCTCGCGGCGATCGCCGCCCTGACCAGGACCTCGCGCGGGCTCTCGTCGAAGCTGCTCAAGGCCCCGACCCCGGCCGCGGTCATCGAGGTCCTCCGCGCGGAGGAGGAGAAACCCCATGGCTGAGCCGGCCGTCCCCGCGCCTCCCGCGGCACCCGACCAGACGACGATCTCGGCGGGCTTCATCAGCATCTTCGGGTTGGGCACCCTCATCCTCGGCGACAGCGGCATCGGCAAGAGCGAGAGCGCCGTCGAGCTCATCTCCCGCGGCCACAAGTTCATCGCCGACGACGTCGTCCAGGTCCGGGTGACGTCGAAGGGCGACCTGATCGGCACGGCCCCGGCCCTGAGCCGCAACTTTATGGAGATCCGGGGCCTCGGCATCATCAACATCCGGGCCATCTTCGGGGCCCGGGCCATCGCCCGCGAGGCCAGGATCGATCTCGTCATCCGGCTGAAGAAATGGCGCCGCGGCTACGAGGTCGACCGCCTCGGCCTGAAGTCCGGCGACGATATGACCATCCTCGGCCGGAAGATCCCGCAGCTGGCCATCCCCGTCGCCCCCGGGCGCAACATCGCGACGCTGATCGAGATCGCCTGCAAGGTCCACATCCTCCGCCAGAAGGGCTACAGCGCCCCCGACGAGATCATTCGGAGGCTCGACCGCGTGCTCACCTGAGAGGGGAACATGGCCAACGCGCCCAAGGACAACCGCTTCCTCATCGTGACCGGGCTCTCGGGCTCGGGCAAGACCGTGGTCAGCCACGCCCTCGAAGACCTCGGCTACTACTGCATGGACAACCTGCCGGCCAAGCTCATCCCGGACTTCGTCGACCTCTGGCTCGGCAAGAAGGTCGAGATCGACCGGGCCGCGGTGGTCATCGACATCCGCGAGCCGCGCTTCCTCGCCGACTTCCCGCCCGTCCTGGCCGAGATCCGCCGGCGGACGCCCGTCCGGCTCATCTTCCTCGAGGCCTCCGACGAGGCCCTGGCCAAGCGCTTCAACGAGACGCGGCGGCCCCACCCGATGGCCCCGCGGAAGCCCATCCTCGAGGGCGTCCGGCTCGAGCGGAAGCGCCTCCTCGGCATCCGCAAGACGGCCGACGACGTCATCGACACCTCCGGGCTCAACATCTACCAGCTCAAGGATGCGATCGCCGAGCGCATCCTGCGCCGGAGGAAGAAGCGGACCCAGGTCGCCGTGACCAGCTTCGGCTACAAGCACGGCCTGCCGCTCGAGTCCGACCTCGTCTTCGACACTCGGCTTCTGCCCAACCCCTTTTACGTCGACCGCCTGCAGAAGCGCACCGGCAAGTCCCCGAGCGTCCGGAAATACGTCCTGGAGTCGCCGGGGACGCGGGAGTACCTGGGCCAGCTCTTCCGCTTCATGGATTTCGTCCTGCCCCGCCTGGCCCGGGAGGGCAAGACCTCCGTCGCCGTGGCCGTGGGCTGCACCGGGGGCAAGCACCGGTCGGTCGTCATCGCCGAGGAGCTCCGGCGCCACCTCCGGCGGCGGGGCGCGGCCGTCCGCGTCTACCACCGGGACCTTTATAAATAGGCCGGGATATCATACAATAGCGCCTGACCGGAGGAGCGAGCCCATACCATGATCGGAGGCATCATCGTCTGCCACGGCCGCATGGCCGAGGAGCTGCTGAACGCGCTGACCATCATCCTCGGCGAGGCGCCCAACATCGAGGCCATCTCGATCGGCTGGTACGACGACGTCGAGGACTCGAAGAAGAAGATCAACCAGAGCCTCAAACGGGTCGACCAGAAGAGCGGCGTGGCCATCTTCACCGACATGTTCGGCGGCACGCCCTCCAACCTCAGCTTCAGCTTCTACAAGGAGAACCACGTCGAGATCATCACCGGGGTCAACCTGCCCATGCTGATCAAGTTCGTCTCTCTGCAGCGCAGCAGCAATCTCAAGGACGTGGCCAAGAAGGTCGTCGGCCAGGGCAAGAAGAACATCCATCTCGTCAGCGTCCTGCTCGGCTCGAGGGCCAAATAGTCCCCCCATGCTCGACAAGACCGTGACCATCCGCAACAAGCTCGGCCTGCACGCCCGGGCCGCGGTCAAATTCGTCAACCTGGCCAACCGCTTCGGCGCGTCGGTCAAGATCGTCAAGGGCGGCGACGAGATCGACGGCAAGAGCATCCTCGGCATCCTGACCCTGGCCGCGACCCAGGGGACGACGATCCGCCTGGTCATTGCGGGCAAGGACGAGGAGGCGGCCATGGCCGCCCTGACCGAGCTCATCGCCAACCGCTTCGACGAGAAGGAGTGAGCCGGCGATGGACATGATCCGCCTCCGCGGCATCGGGGTCTCGCCGGGGATCGCCATGGGCGAGGTCCTGCTCCCCAAGCGGGTCGTCTTCACCTCGCGCAAGGAGCTCATCGACGAGGCCCAGGTCCCGGACGAGCTCAAGCGCCTCCGCCAGGCCCTCGACCGCACCCGCGACGACCTGGTCAAGGTCAAGGACGGGGTCAAGGAGAAGCTCGGCCGGGAGAGCTCGTTCATCTTCGAGGCCCACCTGCTCATTCTCGAGGACCCGACCCTCGTCGACGGCCTCGAGGCGATCATCCGGGAGGAGAAGGCCCGGGCCGAGTGGGCCCTGTCGAAGATGAACAGCCGCTACGAGCAGCTCTTCGACTCGATCGCCGACGATTATTTCCGGCAGCGGCGCTCGGACGTCTCGGACGTCCTGACCCGCGTCTACCGGAACCTCGAGGCACGGCGGGAAAAGGAGCGCTCGCCCCGCAAGGAGCACATCCTTGTCGCCCACGAGCTCTTGCCGTCCGAGGCCGCCCTGCGCCTGAGCAAGGAGCTGACGCTCGGCGTGGCCCTGGACATGGGCGGGCAGACCTCGCACACGGCCATCCTGGCCCGGTCGCTGGGCATCCCGGCCGTCCTCGGCCTGCGCGACGTCTCGCGGCAGGTGAGGGAAGGCGATCTCGTCATCGTCGACGGCACGGACGGCGAGGTCATCATCGACCCACCCCCGGCCGTCCGGCGCGAGTACCAGGCCAAAAAGGAGAAGTACGAGACCTACGGCCGGGAGCTGCAGAAGACGGCCACGCTCAAGTCCGTGACCCTCGACAAGGTCCGGTTCGTCCCCCAGGCTAATATCGAGCTCCCCGAGGAGGTCCCGCCCGCCCTGGCCATGGGCGCCGAGGGCGTGGGCCTGTTCCGCTCCGAGTTCATCTACCTCCGGCGGGAGACGCTCCCGACCGAGGAAGACCACTTCGAGATCTACTCGCGGCTGGCCCGCGGGGCCGGGGCGTTCCCGGTCACCATCCGGACGCTCGACATCGGCGGCGAGAAGAGCCTGCCCCAGCTCAACATCGAGAAGGAGCCGAACCCCGCGCTGGGGCTGCGGGCCGTCCGCTTCTCGCTCCGCAACAAGGACCTCTTCCGCATCCAGCTCCGGGCCATCCTCAGGGCCAGCGTGGACAAGAACGTCCGCATCCTCGTCCCCATGGTCACCGAGGTGGACGAGGTCGTCGACGTCAAGGCCATCTTCGAGGACGTCAAGCGGGAGCTCCGCCGCGAGGGCCGGCCCTTCGACGAGAAGATCCCGTTCGGGGTCATGATCGAGGTCCCGGCCGCGGCGGCCCTGGTCGACGTCCTGCTCAAGGAGGTCGACTTCGTCAGCATCGGCACGAACGACCTCATCCAGTATTTCCTGGCCGTCGACCGGTCGAACGAGTTCGTGACCTATCTCTTCAAGCCGCTCCACCCGGCCGTGCTGCGGCTCATCCGCAGCGTCATCCAGGCGGCCGGCAAGGCCGGGAAAGACGTCGTCGTCTGCGGCGAGATGGCCGCGGACACCCTCGGGGCGATCATCCTGCTCGGGTTCGGCCTGCGGACCTTCAGCATGAACCCGATCTTCATCCCCCGGATCAAGAAGGCCCTCCGCGCCATCGAGTGCAAGACCGCCGAGCGGATCGTCGAGGAGACGCTGAAGCTCCGCAGCGCCCAGGAGATCGAGGAGTACGTCACCGAGGAGATCCTGCTCCGCCACCCGCAGGTCTTCCTGACCGGCCAGCCCACCGAAGCCCCCAGGAGATAGGGGGCTATCCCTTACTTCCGGTCGTGATCGTCGGACAGGCGGACGATGTCGGATTCGGCGGAGCCGCCGAGACAGATCTCCACGAAGCGGGTGCGCGCGAAAAAGCCGTCTCTTGACATATTTCGTATAAGTGCTAATATCAGCATGGATACGAAATAAGATGACCTACCTCGGGCTTCGCGCTTCCATGAAGGATTTCACGGTCTTCTCGGTCCGCGACATCCTGCGCAGCGACCCGGGCTTTCACCGCCGGCGTTTGAACGAGTGGCAGGATAAGGGCTACATCCGGAAGGTCATTAAGGGCTTTTATCTCTTTGCCGACCGCGCCCTGGATGAATGGACCCTATTCGAGATCGCCAATCGGATCTATAAGCCGTCCTACGTCTCATTGGAATCAGCCCTGGCCCATTTCCAGCTGATCCCGGAGAGCGTCTATGGCGTGACCTCGGTCTCCACCCGGAGAAGCTATCGCTTCCCGTCGGCCGTGGCCGATTTTCGTTATCGGACGGTAAGCCCTCGGCTTTTCTATGGCTACGACCTCGCCGCCGCCGGCGGAAAGCGGGTGAAGATCGCCCGTCCAGAGAAGGCCATTTTGGATTTCCTATATCTCAATCCCCATCTTCGAAGCGATCCCGAGTTTGACAGCCTGCGTCTTGATAAGGAAAGATTCTCTCAACTTGTCGATGGCCGGGAGCTCCAGGCCATGGCGGCCCGGTTCGCTCAAAAGACCCTCACGGTCAGACTCGAACGGCTCCTCGCATATCTCCGACGGGAGGACTGATCGGATCATGCTCGACCTGTCCCAGATCGAATCCTATTACCCAGCGCCTCTCCAGGCTTTCAAGAGGAATCTCTTGCGCGAGTACCTTCAATATAAGCTCCTCGAGATCATCTGTGATTCCAGGGCGGGGAACCGGCTGACCTTTATGGGAGGCACGGCCATTCATATCGTGCATGGCTCGCCGCGGTTCAGCGAGGACCTGGATTTCGATGACAAGGGACTGACCGGCCTTGATTTCGAGCGCCTGAAAACAGAGGTCCGGTCGAAGATGAGGCTCGAGGGATTCCCGGTGGAAACCGTCGCTGTCGTCCGCACCGCCCGGAGGATCATCGTCCGTTTTCCCGGCCTCTTTCATCTTTACGGGCTATCGACAGATCCGAGGGAGAAGCTTCATCTTCATCTCGACACCGAGCCGCAACGGTTCGATTATGAATCCGCCACCGTCCTCATCGATAAGTTCGACGTGTTCGGGAGGATCCTGGTCGCGCCCGCGGACCTCCTCCTCGCTCAAAAACTGCTGTGTCTCTTCACCCGCCCGCGCCCCATGGGACGGGACATCTATGACGCGTTGTTCCTGTGGGGCAAAGCCGAGCCCCGCCTCGGATATTTAGGCACGCGGCTCGGCATCGGAAGCGGGCGAGAGTTGCGTTCGCTGTTGATCGAGCGGTGCCGCGCGCTGGACTTCGATCGCTTGGCCGATGACGTCGCCCCGTTCCTTTTCCGGCCTGAAGAGGCCAAGAAGATCAAGCTGTTCCCGGATTTCGTGTCGTCTCACGGGTTCGGGGACTGACCGCATCGGCTGCCGGGTCGGGGAAGGCTTATTTCCGGTCGTAGTCGTCAGATAGCCTGACGATGTCGGATTCGGCGGAATCGCCGATCCAGATCTCCATGAAGCGGGCGGCTTTCGCGCCGATGTTCCGGGCCCGGTGAGGCGAGCGGCGGGGGATGAAGATCTCCTCATCGGGGGCCGGGGTCCAGACGCGCTCGCCGACCGTGATCTCGAGGCCGGGGTCCAGCGCGACCCAGAACTCGTCCCGGCCTTCGTGGTACTGGAGGGACAGGCGGCCGCCCGGATTGACGGTGATGATCTTGATGCTGCTCGCGCCCTCGTGGGGGAAACGGCGGAACTTGCCCCAGGGCCGGATGTCTTCGACGATGCGGCCGCGGAAAGAGGCCTCGGGATCGGGTTTGTCGCTCACCGGTCAGAAAGGAATGTCGTCGTCGCCGCCGCTGCTGCCGGAGCCGCCCCCGCCCTCGTCGAACGGGGCGGAGTCCTCGTCGCCAGCCGGCGCCGGGGCGGCGCCCCGGGCCGCGCCACGACTGCCGTAGGCCTCGTCGAGGTCGGTCGTGTCGGTCGATGTCGCGGAGCTGCCCTCGCGGCGGCCGAGGAGGACGATGTTGATGGCCTCGACCTCGGTCGTCCGGCGCTTGTTGCCTTCCTTGTCCTGCCAGTCCCGCGTCCGGAGCTTGCCCTCGATGAGGATCTGGCGGCCCTTGGTCAGGTACTTCTCGCAGAACTCGGCCAGCTTGCCCCAGACGACGATGCGGTGCCACTCGGTCCTGTCCGATGACTCGCGCGTGTTCGGGTTGAACAGGCGCTCCTTGGTGGCGATGTTGAACCGGGCGACCTTGCGCTCCTGCTGGGGCAGGTAGCGCATCTCGGGATCGCTGCCCAGGTTGCCGATCAGCATGACTTTGTTGAGGCTGTTGATCTCTCTCATTTTCCTTCAAGCTCCCGGATCTTGTCCTGGGCGATGCGGGCCTCTTCCTCGAGGGGGTACTTGGCGACCAGGATCCTGAGCGCGGCCAGGGCCTCGGCCTTGCGGCCCAATTCGACGAAGCTCAGCCCCTTCTTGAGATAGGCCGCGGCGGCCTTGTCCCCCTGCGGGTAAGACATGATGAGGTCGTCGAAGGCGTCGATGGCCTCCTCGAATTTGCGCTGGCTGTACCGGCACTCCCCGATCCAGTAGAGGGCGTTGTCGGCCAGCGGGCTCTCCGGGAACTGCTGGCGGTAAAGCCGGAAGCTGTCGACGGCCAGGTCGTAGTTGCCCTTGAGGTAATCGTTGTAGGCCACCGAGTAGGCTTCCTGCGGCGACATGGTCGGGGCCGGGGGAGGGGTCGTCTGGGCCTGTGCCTGCCCCGGGTTCGCGGTCTGAGGCCTCGTTTCGACAGGGAGTTTGGCCGGCGGCTGGGCGACCGCTCTCTCGTCTTGGGTCGGCGCGACGGCGGGGACGCCCACGGCGGGCCGGGCGGCCATCTCGGCCGAAAGCCGCTGCACGTCGAGGGTCAGCTGGTCGAGCTTGCGGAGGAGGTCCTGGTATTGCGCGGGGACGGCCCGGAGACCCTCCTGGACCTCGGCCTGCCCGGCGACCGACTGCCGGAAGAGATCGGCCAGGGCTTTGACCTGGTCCTGGAGGGCCCGGAGCTCCGCGGCGTTCCGGTCGAGCCGGGCGCGGAGGTCGTCGACCTGCTGCTTGAGGACCTGGACGTCATCGTAGACGAGCTCGTAGGCCTTCTTGCTCTTGTCCTGCCCGGCCGCGGCCAGGGTCAGGACGGCCAGCAGGAAGGCCCCGACGCTCGTCCGGCGCACCTTACTTCTCGATGACGACGAATTGGGCGCGCCGGTTCATCTGCCAGGCCGCTTCGTTGTGGCCCGGATCGATGGGCTGGCTCTTGCCGTAGGAGATGATCTTGATGCGGTCGGAGGCGATGCCCAGGGACAGGAGGTAGTCCTGGGCCGACTTGGCCCGCTTCTCGCCGAGGGCCAGGTTGTATTCCTCGGTGCCGCGCTCGTCGCAATGGCCTTCGACCAGGACCTTGGCGGTCCTGAACTTCTTCAGCCAGGACGCGTTGGCGTCGAGGACCGGCTTGGCGTCTTCACGGACGAGGGCGCGGTCGTAATCGAAATAGACCGTGCCGAGCGGCTTCTCGCGGTTGATCTGATCGAGGGACTTCTGGAGGAACATCTCCTCCTCGGTCAGCTGGGGCTCCTGGACGACGGGAGGTTCGACCTTCTCGACGACCGGCTGTTCCTGCTGCTGCGGGGGCGGCGGGGGGACTTCCTTCGGCTTCTTCTTGCAGGACACGGCGAGCGAGAAGACGAGGACGATGGTGAGGGTGTAAATGAGGAATCTTTTCATTGAGCCTCCTAAGTTCGCGCCCAGGGGTCGGTCGGACCCGCGGAACGCCGCATTATTCCGCCCATCTTATACCCTGTAAGGCGGGGCGTGTCAATACGTTCGCCCCCGATTTCGCCGAATTCCCCCCTTTCGGCTACCCCAGGGGCGGAAATGTCGAGCCCCCGGGGTGAGACGACCGCTTGGATCATGGCCCAGGACGTCGTCGACGCGAGCGCGAGGGCGGTGGGTGATGAGGACGCGGAAGAGGGTCTGAGGGTGTCGGCGGAGTGAGCATCAAGCGGTGGTTTAGCCGGCATCGGGACGGAGACCTAAGAACGGGCTCCGGACCGGGACGGCGTGAAGAACCACCGCAGCGAACGGAGGCGATACCCGAAGGCCCGCCGCGTCCGCAGAGAAGACGAAGACCTAGCCTTGAGCTGCGAACGGAGAGGATATCCTAGTTCGTCCAGTTGGGGAGCTTGTTCTCGCCGCGGTCGGTCAGCTTGCGCAGATTGGCCCCGTCGTAGTCGACCGAATAGATCTGGATCGAGCCCGAGAGGTTCGAGGCGAAGACGAGGTGGCGGCCGTCCGGCGACCAGCTCGGCGACTCGTTGCGGACGTTGTTCTCGGTGATCTTCGAGATCTGGTTGGTCCGCAGGTTGAGGACGTAGATGTCGAAGGCGTTGTCGACCCGCGAGACGAAGGCGATGCGCTCGCCCGTGGGGGCCCAGGCCGGGGCGTCGTGGTAGTTGCCCCCGAAGCTGGCCTTGCGGACGTTCGAGCCCTCCGCGTCCATGATGTAGATCTGGGGGCTGCCCTGACCGAGGCGGTCGGTGGTGAAGGCGATCTCCCGGCCCGTCGGCGACCAGGACGGCGCCGTTTCGACGGCGGCGTTGTAGGTCAGGCGCTTCGTCTTCTTCGTCTCGAGGTCCATGACGAAGATGTCGAAGTTGCCCTCCTCGGCCATGCTCGAGCAAAAGGCCAGCTTCTTGCCGTCGGGCGAGAAGGCGGCCGAGTAGCTCGTCCCCTTCGTGACCACGGCCGTCTCCGTGCCCTCGTAGATGTTGCGCAGGTAGAGCCCGGAGCCGGTGCCGCGGTAGGAGGTGAAGGCGATCGTGCGCTGGTCCGGCGACCAGGACGGCATGTAGTCCTTGATCTTGTTGAAGGTCACCCGGGTCGGGCTGGCCCCGTCGTAGTCCATGACGTAGATCTCGTCGTTGCCGTCGCGGTTGGAGACGAACGAGATCTTGGTCGTGAAGATCGGCTTCTCGCCGTGGAGCTTCAGCAGCTCGTCGGCCATCTTGTGGGCGACCAGGCGCAGCCCGTTCTTCTCGGCCTGGTAGCGCTTGCCGACGATGAAGCGCTCGCTCTTGACGTCGTAGATCTTGCCGTCGAAGACGATGCGGCCGCCCTCCTCGCGGACCTCGCCGGTGATGAGCAGGCGGGCCTGGA
>Ga0172362_10002358_pt1 | contig 16435 bp, 12 predicted proteins | sample LakKivs1_kivu2a2_FD_114534 | JGI IMG/M metagenome (GOLD analysis project Ga0172362, IMG submission 114534) | Sediment microbial communities from Lake Kivu, Rwanda - Sediment s1_kivu2a2 | ecosystem: Environmental > Aquatic > Freshwater > Lake > Sediment | place: Rwanda: Western Province, Lake...
ACGAAGCTCATTACTACCGATAATAAGATGAGTGCTGCCCACGATTTTGGTGTCAAGACTCGTTTTGCTTCTTCAGTCATTTTCTTTCACTTCTGATTTTGTAAGTAATAGCTCTTCTCTATTTGTATATAAAATTAACCGTCTAGCTTTGATAACACAATAATGGCATAAAAATGCAAAAGTCTTATTAACGGAACGATGCTCATATAATACACCGACTTTCCGGAGAGGAAAATAATCAGGTGATGTGATGGTTCGGAAAATTCTTCTCCGATGTTCATTGATTGTTCTATTATTATTGATTGTTGTTTCTCAGACTTGGACAGTAGGGCAAACTTTGTCAACTTCCTCGGTACAGCAGACTGGGGTAAACGAGCTTGCTGAACTAAATTTTAATAATATTCTACAACACATTCAGACGTTAACAAGTTTTGGTGCACGCGTCACGGGGTATGACGGCTTTTACGATGCCGCTGATTATATCACGAGCTACTGGGAGTCTCTCGGATTAACCGTAACGTCTGAAAATTTTAGCGTCGTGACCCCTATTGTCGAGAAGGCGACTTTGAAGGTTCAGTTGCCTAACGGAACCCTATACGAGATGGAGGTTTACCCTCTTTGGCCGAACCAAATTAATCCCTGTCCTTATCAAAGTCCCGAAGAGGGCGATAATCTAATTTACGTGTCTCAGGGTCTTCCTGAAGATTTTGACGGCCTCAATACTGAAGGAACCTTTGTTCTGATGGATTTCAATAACAGGTGGTATTGGAAGAACGCTGAAACCTTCGGAGCTAAAGGAGTAATTTTCCTTGAACCGGACAGTTCAACTTGCGTTGAAGCTGTTCAAAAGACGCTAAGCGTCCCCCTCGATTTTCCGCGATTATACGTCAGAGGGGAGAACGCTACTCTGCTCAGAGAACTCGTAAGCCAACAGGGAGAGGCCAAAATTTGGGTAGACTCGCGCATGGTTTGGGAAGAAAAAACCGTGTCAAACCTCGTGGCTGTCATTGAGGGATCCGACCCCACTTTGAAGAGCGAGGTTGTTGTAATCGGTGCGTATTACGACTCGTGGTCTATCGTGCCACAGCTTGCTCCCGGTGCGACTGACTCCATGGGCATTGCCTTCCTTCTTGAGCTTTCTAGGCTTCTCACCCAGTCCAGACCCGAGAGGACGGTCTGGCTAGTCGCCTTCGCAGGGCACTACCAAGGGATGACTGGTGCAAGGGAATACTTGGACACCCACTTCAGCGAATTGCGTTCCAAAATAAAGATGATGTTTACTTTCGACTTAGCAAGCGACAGCGACATTACGGCGGTTTATGCCACAGGGTCGATGTACCAGTATGATAGACCGGCACAGTTCCTCCGGTATTATTCCACTTGGCTAAACGACATTTTCGTCCAATGGCTACCCGAATTTGAGCAACAACTGGGCCAAGAGACGCATTTCATTAACGGAATACAATGGTCATATCCAAACTGGATCCAAGGGTACGTTCCCTTCGAACCGTTTCCAAAATATTTCGAGGCAGAAGTCTTCACTGAAACTTGTTATGGAGGAGGCTTAGCTTTTGTCACGACAGACACCTTCAGGATTCTCCAATACACTCCATTTGACACCTATGCCAACATACAACAGCAAAACTTGGAAAAACAAGTAATCTTCCTGTGGCCCGTCATTTATAATTCCGCAAGTTACTTTGAAAATTTTGGTCAGTTGTCTCCGGGGAGAGCGGATTTGTCAGGAGTCGCAGACCACGGGTTGGTCGACGTGACCCTCCAATTGGCAACATACAATAAAACGTCGAACTATTTTAACGGGTATTCCAACGAAAATGGGCTGTTCTTCATTTCAGTCGGACCATCCAGTAATTCCGCAGGGAGAACAATCGTTGCAGGACTCTCCGCGTCCACAGGCACAGGATCGGCAAGAAGCGCGTTTGTTTTAGGAGTGATTGCGGGAGTGTTTACTGTTTCACCTGTGCAGACTTCAGGCGGAATCGTCTCGACGATGGCTCTCAGTCCAGGAATCGGGTTCAGCATTGTCATGAAGCCAGATGAAGAAGGTAAGGTCGTCATAAAGGGGCTTAGACCTCGTTGCGGCATTGACGCTCAAGGCTACGTTCTCGACCCCGACACTGGCGAAGTTGTGTGCGCCACAGATACAGGTCCATTTGGTACGTTGTTGATCAGCCAAGGAACTCTCTTCGGCGCTGCTTCCTCGGCTGCAGCCCCAACCGCCACTCCGGGAGCCACTGGGCTAACATATTTAATGAGCACCGGCAGACTCGCGAGAAGTTTCTCAGACAATTCCGCGCACGGATTCCGCTATGTTCCTGTTATTAATGTTTCAGCCATTGCTATTGTGGGTTTTCTGAACCTGTGGACCATGGGAACTCCGCAGGGGCTTACCATTGACATCCTCAACTTCGTTTCGCACAGTTATCTTGTCTGGAGAGACGTTTTGGAGTTTTCGCCTGAAGCCATGGTTTTTACTAAGCCAGGAACAACCGTGGAGATACTCATTAGGTACGGATCAACGGTGGTCTCAGTGTTAAACAATGCTTCTTCTGAGGCTCCCGGCGGGCAAGGATACACGATGGAAAAAGGAAAAACGAGTGTGTTAACCATATTTGATGCCGCGGAAAACCTATATTATCTGGCGGACCAAAGGGGCGGCTTCCTCGAGTCTAAAATGTCAGCCAACGCTAAGCTGGTTCTGTATCTCGATGGAATGTATCATCTAAAACAGTTGGCCGATGAAGCTCACCAAAGCGATGAAAACGGAAAATATTACTCTTACTCCATCGCTTATTGGCTGTACGCTGCAAACACTTACGTTTCGTCCTTTAGCCTGATTTACGACGTCGTAAACACGGCGACGTTCTTCTTCTTCCTGTCAGCTGTCTTCGTAGTCTTCATGGGAAGGCTGGCTTTCAGCAGACAAACTGGGATAAAGAGGATGCTGTCAATTGTGGTGCTCTTCGTCGTAACAAACGTTGCATTAAGTCAAGTTCATCCCGGTTACGTGATAGCCTCAAACGTCTGGATGCTTATTGACGGACTCGCTGTAATCCTCTTCTCTTTTCTACTACTTTACATCGTTTTGGACGAGTTTAACTCCGCAATAAGTACAATAAGCCGGTCGGTTCTCGGTTCCCACCGGTCTGACATTGAGAGGGGAAGTCTCATCATGTCGTCCCTTTCCATGGGGGTTGAGAACCTTAAGAAAAGACCCATGCGAACGGCACTGACTCTCACGACAATCATCATCACGGTCTCTGCAATGACGTTGTTCACGACGATGGGTGTCATGGTTCAGCCGCATACGTCGTCAGTGGGCACTGCCACTTACACAGGTTTACTTCTGAAAAGGCCCATTCCTCCAGCCTCGAACATAGGCAACCCAATATCGGAACTCTATTTGTATGCAATAAAGGACATTGCCGCAGAAGGATTATCTGAGTTCCAATTGAACCCGAGGGCTTGGATATACCCGTCTGGGCAGAACATGTTCATTATTTGGAACGCCACTGTTTCTTCAGTAAGAGGAATGCTGGCGATGACGGCTGAAGAGTCAAAAATCCTGGAAGGCGCAAGGGTTCCAGGGAAAGGGGACGTCTTCGAACCGGGAATGGTAAACTCCATCATCATCTCGGACACGCTTGCTGAAGAAATGAGTGCTGACTTGGGCATCAACGTCACTTACGGTACAAGGCTCAACCTTTGGGGGGTTACAGTGACCGTGAGGTGCATCATTTACGAGGACATTGCTAACGCTCTCTTGTCTAAAGACTTGGACACGAGCTCAATCTTGCCTCCAGACCCCTTGTCATCAGGAATGGGGGGTCTACCCTCGCCGCTTAGTCTTTCGAGCATAATCATCATCCCCTACGATTTCGCGAAAGAGTATTTCAACGTCCAGCCCAACGTAATCGCTCTGAGTTCGGACTCGACGACGTTAACGATGGATGACTTGGGAACACGCGCCTTCGATATGGTTCTCACGCTGCAGCAGTTTGACGTGTCCTACGGAATAGAGGGCAATGCCAATGCGCAGAAGATCACCACGAGGGACATTTACATGCTCCGCGGCGAAGAAAACATGATCATCCCCCTGTTCTTATCGTCTCTCACCCTGCTGTCCATGATGTTAAGTTCTGTTTTTGAAAGGACACGAGAGATTCGGACTTTAAGCACGATTGGTTTGTCTCCCCGCCACATTGGAACGATCTTCATAACGGAAAGCGTCGCCCTCGCTTTCTCGGGGAGCTTTTTAGGGTACTTCACTGGGGCTAGTGTGACAGCCGTGTTATGGAACTTGAACGTTTTCCCGAAGGATTTGATTCCTAACGTGTCGTCCGGGGTAGTCATTATCGTAATGGGCATAATGATGGCGGCAACCGTGTTGTCCTCGGTCTACCCCGTTTCCAAGGCTTCTAAGATGGTGACGCCCTCGCTTCTAAGAAAATGGAGGGTCGGAAGTAAACCCGTTGGCGACCTTTGGAGCATAGGTCTGCCATTCAGCGCGGCGCCAGATGAATCCATAGGCGTCTTGGGGTTCCTCTCCGAGTTCTTCGAAGCCTCAGCCACTGAACGGACGGGGCTATTCATGCTTCTGAAGCCCGTTGAGATGAGCCGAGAGGAAGATAAAGGAACCCTGACTGCAAGGCTCCAGTTGTCGCCATTCGACGCAGGAGTGATTCAGGACTTCGCCATCATCAGCAGGTCGATCGCCCCCGACAAATTTGGTTTTGAAATTGTGATTAAGAGGCTGGAAGGGCTCGAAAGCCTCTGGATTACAACCAATAAAGCATTACTCGATACAATTAGGAAGCAGTTCCTCATCTGGAGAGCCCTCAAACAGAACGAACAGAAGAAGTACATTGAAAAGGCGATAGCAACATGGAAAAGCAAAGCAGCATAACAGCCACGGGTAGACCCCAGAAAGGCTTGACATGGCGTACAATGCTTGCCTTCGTTTTCATCATTTTCGTTATACAGCCTGCCATCGTGTACAACTGGCTCGTGAACGGGCTTTGGGGGCTTCCGTTCTGGGGGGGGATGATGAGCTGGACCGTCGTGCTGCTGTGGGTGGGGATAACGAGGCTTTGGGGGTCGTCCCTTACCAGTAAGGAAATCTTCATTATCAGAATCGTCGAGTCAATCGGCTTAATGAACACCGGCTACTACTTCGCCTACTTATTGCGCAACCAGTACTTCGCGAACTCCGAGATAGCCAAAATTTACGGAGTTCAATCTGCGGTTCCTGCTTTCTTCTCCCCCATAGGAGAGGACGCCCAAAGGGTCATGTTGTCCCGGACGTTTTTTGACCCAGCGTGGGGGCTCCCAATTCTTGCCAGCGTCTGCGTCCCAGTTCTGCTTTCCGCCGTGGCGAATTATACGTTAGGGCTTCTGGCTTACAGCCTGTACGTCAAGGAAGAGAAGCTGAGCTTCCCCACGGCGACGTGGGACGCTAGAACGATGAGGTCGTTCGGTGAAAGGGAGCTGAACAACATACGCGTCATTGCGTTGGCGATTACAGGGGGGGTGCTTTATGGTTTTGCGTCAAACGGGTTGACGTCGATACTAGGGATTCCATTAGTTCCGCGTTACCCAATAGATTTGACATCCATCGTCGAAAACTCGCTTCACGGGGCTTCCTTCTCCTTCACTTTGGACATCACGAACTATCTTTACGGCTTCATCCTACCCCTAGAATATACTGCGGCGCTGCTGATATTGTCGATGGCAATATACTTCGGGGGCAACCCCTACATCACGTTGAACAATCTCTGGCCAGCGGAAAGCAAGTGGGCTCCGAACCTCGGCTACCTATGGATGACTAACATGTCTTCGCTGTACTTCTGGAACAGCTTCGCAATCGGATGGGGCATAGCCATAGCCACGATACCGCTCCTCGTCAGGTACAAGTCAGTCATCAAAGCCTTCAAGGGCATTGGACGAAGCTTCGGCGGAGAAACCGAGTGGTGGCTTAACGGCAGAAACCTGATACTGATTTATTTGGCAACAGCAGGCTCCGCCGTCATTCTAACAATGCTTCTAGTCCCCGGGTTTCCGCTTTGGCTTTTAATTATCTTCACGCTGGGCTTTTCCTTCGTGATGACCCTTGTGCAGACCCGTTCAGCGGGTGTCACGTTTAGCGCGGGAGTTCCCTACTTAAGGGAAACGATGATTTACTACAGTGGATACAAAGGACTGGACATATGGTTCTTGCCGCAGGAAATGTTCCTATTCCTAGGCGGCTCCGGCGTGACTCAGCAGCTTCTCATGGCCTCGATGGTTGAGGAGGACGTGAAGGAATACACCAAAGTGTACTTCCTCCTGATTGTTCTGGGACTCGTTGGAAGCCTAATCTTCGTCTCGGTCTTCTGGCGCCTAAACCCGATTCCGGGGTACGCGTACACCTACACGATCACAGGCTGGCCGGTGGAGGCGATGAATTTCTGGCGCTGGCAGTCGTGGCTGTGGACGGGTAACCTCTTCGGGCCGAAGTTCACGCTTGACCTTAGCTTCGCGAAGCTTCAGGTCCCCTACTTCATGGTGACTGGCTTCGGCATATCCACGGTTCTCTACCTCATCACAGACTTCGTCTTCCACAAACCATACTTCGCAGTAGTCATGTTGAGCGCTACGACTCCAACCTCAGCTCCAATGCCCTTCATGCTGGCTATTTTCATCGGTTCGCTGATTTCCCACATAATAGGGAAGACGGTGGGGCGCAACTTCTGGGACTCAAACAAAGGGTTCATAACCATTGGCTTCTTAATTGGTGACGGCGTCGTCTCAACCGTTCTCACGATACTCACCCTACTGAACAAATCAACTTGGCTGCTGCCCTACTAAACGTGTAGTTTAAACCATATTCTTCATTTTTTGTGAACAGTGATAGGCATCGTTGACGTGTCCGTTCGAGTAGAATCCGAAATGTTCTGTCTCGATTAATGGCAAAGCCATGGTTTGAAAGAAGATTTTATACGTGCTCCATAATAGAATAAAGGAAAATAAAGGGTTCTCGTGAGCTTGTAGCCATGAAAGCTTCGTTCGTAAATCCTGGCCCAAACGAGTCTCTTCTGGAGGGCGAGAAGACGATGACCGCAGCGTGTCCTCCCCTCGGGATTCTGTACTTAGCTTCTACGCTGGAAAGTAACGGGGTAGAGACGTCCGTGCTGGACCATGCGGCTGAACGGATTTCAATTAAGCGAGTTGTTGATTGGGTCAAGAAGGAGGACCCTGACGTCCTCGGGTTGTCTGTGCTTGTCAGCTCCAGCTTAACAGGACCCCGGATCGCTGAGGAGGCAAAGAGGGCAAACCCCAACCTCGTCGTCGTCTTCGGGAACCACCACGCGACGTTCAACGCGGAGAGGATTCTGAGGAAGTACCCATTCGTGGACGTCGTCGTCAGGGGCGAGGGCGAGCAGACCTGCCTCGAGCTCGTGAACCGAATTGAAGAAAAGAGCAGCCTCAAAGGCGTCTTGGGCATAACATACAGAAACAGAGACCGCATCGTTTCGAACCCTGACAGACCCCTGATAAAGGACATTGACTCGCTGCCCTTCCCCAACCGCAGTCTTTTAAAGAACGAGTACCACAACACGACCGTCGGCATTAACGTGGCTCCGAAAAAGTTTGCCAGCTTCCTCTCGTCGCGCGGGTGCGTCTTCAAGTGCCGCTTCTGCTGCTGCTCTAGCATCGCCCACGGTGTTTGGAGGGCAAGGTCAGTCGACAACGTTTTGCAGGAGCTCCACCTCTTGGCGAGTGAGGGTTACAGGCAGGTCATGTTCGTCGACGACAACTTCACCTTGAACAGGAAAAGGGCGGTGGAACTCTGCCGCAGGATGAGGAAGGAGAAGGTAGACTTGGACTGGATCTGCGAGGGCAGGGTCGACCAGGCTTCGTACGACATGTACCGGGAGATGGTGAAGGCGGGCTGCCGAATGATGTACTTCGGCATCGAGAGCGGCACCCAAAAGGTCCTCGACTACTACGACAAGCGGACGACTACGCAGCAGTCTAGGGAGGCCGTGGAGAAGGCGAGGAAGGCGGGGATGGACCTCATCGTCGGCTCGTTCATCATCGGCGCCCCCAACGAGACCAAAGCAGACATCCAGGAGACCCTCGACTTCGTGAAGGGGCTGAACCTCGACATCCCCCAAATCAACGTCCTAGGCGCCTTCCCCGGAGACAGCATCTGGCGGGAGTTCAGCGACAGGGGTTTAATTGATGAGGACAGGTACTGGGAGAGGGGAGTCGGAGCCTCGGACGTTTTCTCCGACGCGGTGTCGCTCGAGGAGATGAGGGCGATGGTGCGCAGGTTTTACAAGGAGTTCCTCACGTCCCCCAAGTACGTGGCGAGGCAGCTTCAACTAACGCTCAAGAGTACATACCGCCTCAACGTCGTCTTCGACAGCCTGAGCAGGATTAGAGCCGTGATGGACGGCATTTCCAGCTACACGTCGCTTTAAGACTCTTCGGTAAAAGGATTGGCGATTTCGGTATTTCCATTTTCGCCGTCGTAGACCCGTCTGATTTGATAATCATCTTTTTTCAAATTATGATTATCAATTGTGCTTTGTGAATACCCGACTGATTTACCGAGCAAAATTTCAGTTGTTTTGGTGCGCAAATTTTTATGTGTTTCTGTCCGTCTAGAGGGGGGTTATATATAGCGTGGTCGGAAAAGCTGACCATTTCCTGCCTCTGGTCTGATTTGTGTGACATCAGAATTTTTGTTTTGTGTGACATTGTGCCTTTCGTGATTTATCGAAACTGGCACTTGCTTTGGGTTCTCGTTGTTTGCGGTTTATTGGATTTCGTGACTGCTTTCTTGTTTTGAGGCTTCGAAGTAGAGCCGTTCCAGCAGCCCCGTTTCTTCCCTGACCTGAGTGGCTTTTTCCTTTTCGTGTTTAATGAACCACTCCACGAGCTGTTTCGGGCTGCTTGTTCGCACCGTGACCTCGTCCTGCTTCAGGGTTACGTCTCGCACGTGTTCGAGCTTGCTTAGGGCGTCCATGAGCCTTTTCGGGTTTCGAGTCTTAACCGTGAAGCTGTGGGCGTAGTATTTTTCCGCGAGGCTCTCCAGCGGTCCGTTATCTACGACGGTGCCTTTTTCGATTATGACTACGGATTCGCACACTCTCTCAAGTTCGGGCAGGATGTGCGTGGAAATCAGCATCGACGAGCCCTCCTCGCTAATCGCCTTCAATATTTCCAGTGCTTCCGCCCTCATCTTCGGGTCCAGGTTCGCAGTCGGCTCGTCCAAGATTATCATATCCGGCTTGCCGATTATCGCCTGCGCTATGCCCAGCCGCTGAACCATCCCCGCCGAGTACTCTGCCGTCTTCGCGTTTCGGGCGTCCCACATGCCGACCTTGGTCAGCGTTTCCTCGATTTCGCGGTCCAGGTCATTCACTCCGCGGAGCTTGCCCACGAGCTCCAGAAGGTCGATGCCTGTCGCCCAGCCCGGGAAGATCGGCTTCTCGTGCAAGACGCCTACCCTCTTCCTCACGGACTCACCGCGGGTCCACGGGTCCAACCCGAAAACCTTTATTTTACCGCCTGTGGGCCTGATCATCCCCAGAATCAACTTTATAAGGGTACTTTTGCCTGCACCGTTCGGCCCGATGAGCCCCGTCACGCCCTCTTCGAGCTTGAGCGAAACCTCGTTCAGAGCTAAGGTTTTCCGGTACCTTTTCGACAGGCCCTCGCACTCGATTATCACGTCGTTCTCCCCCTCTTGAAGACCCTTTCAACGACCAAACCAACAACACCGAGGGCTCCGCCAAACACTGCAATTATAAGGGAGTCGTAGAAGAAGTCCCACTCGAAAACTCTGGTTGCGAGTATTCCAACGCCTGCCATGGCGGTCTCTGAGTCTGTGGTTCTTAGGACCAAGCCGTATACGCCTCTTCTGTCAGGTCTGAAGGTCAGCGTTCCCCAATTCTCTACGACCGCGTTGGTTATTGCGTAATTGCTGTGTTCTCCATACTGCTCGAACAGTTGGTTGAAGGGTATGACCATGAACTCTATCGTCGTATTGCTGTTAATCGTTACAGCGTAATTATATGACACTAGGAATTCGCAATCGCCCGCATAGGTTCCTGGCATGACCAGTGTCGTTGGAATGTATGAATTTAGACTCCCACCGAAAATTTGAAGAGTATTACCGCATAATGTCGAAAGCGACGCGACGATAATTATGAGTCCAAGCTTGGATATAATGTTCAATCAGGACACCTCCAGTTTCCTGATAAAAATGTAACATGAAAGGCAGATCAACAATACTGAAAAAAACGTTGTGTAAATGGCGCTTGTCATTTCAGACAACCCCCAAGCAAAAGCGTATGGCGGAAGAAACCACTGCGCGCCAGGAGCAACTTGCCTGACAGAGTAGAATGAGTATAGCGTTATAAGCGAATAGAGCGAGGCATGCCAAGCTCTGCGCGAGTTTACCGAAAAATACATTGAAACCGCGAACGTGAATAATGTCGCTAAAACAAGAGAAATGCACGGTTGAAGAACATAAAACGGTGATGCTGCGAGAAGACCCAAGAAGTCTCCGGGCGCTTTCATGAACATCAGATAGTAGATAGCGCCCAGTCCAATAGAGAATACTATTATGAATTCTGCTAGGAACTTTATTGCGAAGATTTTAAGTCTACTCGTAGGTAAGGAGACGTAGAACTTCAGAATACCTGACTCAAACTCGCTAGCAAAAGAGGTTGAAACTAGTATAGCTGAAAAGAAAGATAGGGCAAGGTATAGTCCGCTGACAGAATCGCTTCCCATCCATCCAAGAAAACGTGCAAGAATTATGGACAACAGTTCTTTGTCATTACTAACAGAAGTACCACCGCCTATTCCTGCCCCTAGCTGCGATGTAAAGAACATGAATGCTGTTAAAGGAAGGATTACTTTTAACCTAAACAGCGACGCGAGCTCCCACTTAAGAAGAATCAGGGACTTCAAACTAGGGTTCTCCTCCAGCTCCTAACCAACGTAATAGTGAACAACACGACCAAAACACCAAGCAAAATGTAGGGAAAATACGTTTTCAGAAGCACCGTAATGTCTGTTCCCCCAGCAGAGATTCCAATATCGATATTGGTATCCTCAAGGTATATCCAATAAACAGCCTCACCCACCTCTTCCATTTCTTCAAAAAAGTGAACCCCGAATTTCTGAGTTAAAATGTCATCAACATACAATCCGGCTACAAGTAAACCGCACTGGGACTCATAAACCCAGGATAGATGAATACCACCAGTTACAGGACCATATACTATTTTACCAAGTTCAAGATTAGTCGCATTGGTATTAACTGAAACAGCCACAACTAGGTCTACTAGACCCATTCCAGTTTTAATAAGCGGTGAGCCGGTTTCTTTGCTCATACTAAATACTCTGGACACCCGAGGGTTTTTGACAGTCTCGTTCAGCCATGAACTGACAAGGGTGATGTCCCTTTCAACGGTGTATACGTCAGATGCCGCTGGAAGCCTTGTCAGGTCAATCCAAAACCACGCCTTGCCCCAAACTTCGCCATTCTCCACCAAATCCATAGTCTCGGTGTTAATAACAACCTCAACAGTTTTCGTATTATTACCAGTTGAAAGCGTAACCTCTAATGTTGCCAAGTTACCTTCTATGCTGAGGACTTCCCAACGGTAATAGCCTTCGCCCAAATCATAAAGTTTCCACCCAAAGTCTCCCCAAACCAAAGGCCCGTTGCTTGCATAAGCGTGTTTAAATTTGTAAACAGCATAGTCGCCCTCTTTTAGCCACCCAGGCTGAGAATGCACGTAATTGAGCTTTGGAAATAGGATTAATAAAATGATAAAGAAGCCAAGTTTCTTGAAATGTTTTACTATTCGTCCCTTCATTTCTCAGAATCTCCGCTAATTATAAATACAATTTAATTGTAAACTATTTATGCTTTACTATAAATAATATTAATGTTTTTCCATCATTTAGATGCTTCATAGATTAAATATATTCATTATTAATAAAAAATGGGGATTAATCTCACTCTTTGGAGTATAACATAATTTAATAGTGCCTTCTCGTCTCAATGATTTGGCTAGATTGCTGCAAATGCTTCTACATCAAGATGATACTGTCCATATTGATCTTGCCAGTAGACATCTGTTCTGGTCCAAGCAGTATTATAACCGCATTGCCCCCAATGAGCTGTTGTATGATAAGCGTCAGAAGGACTCCATCCATGTACGAAAGTGAATGGGTCACAATAGTCTGTGCCCCACCACCAGCCGCTAACATACGAATAAGCACCCTTACCATGTGGTCCATATTTCCATCCATCATGGGCTTCGTGAAAGTCTGGGTATGCATAAGCGGGTGCGACTGCAACAACTAGTAAAAGTATGATTAATGGATAGAAAATCTTTTGATAAGATGTTTTCATATCTTGTTCTCACCCCCCTGTAATCTAACTGAATTATTTGTTGTTTAAAAAAGTATATAAAATTAACGGTCATATCGGTTACAAATGTTTTTATCTTCAAAAAAGACTAGGATACGTGGGAGGACGAGACTCGATGAGAAACGCCTGGATTCTTTTAGTATTATTCTTTCTGTTGGTTTTTTGCGGGGCAACACTTGAGTCTGTTCGTTGCGAAGAAGGAGGGAAAGTTTGTGTGTTCTTCTTTTACGGTTCTGGGTGCCACAAGTGCGAGGACACGAAACTCTTCATAAGCGTTTTGGAGCAGAAGTACGCGCAGCTGTCCGTCACCCGGTTCGAGGTTTACGGGAACAGAAGCAACCTCAACCTCCTGAACAGCCTCTTCGACGAGTACGGCGTCCCAGAGGACCAGATACAGATTCCAGCGGTGTTTATCGGCGATGAATGCCTGCTGGGTGAAGAACAAATCGAAGCTGAGTTGGAAGGAACCGTCCAAAGCCTACTTAGCACAGGATGCCTATGCCCCTCAATGCCACAAGACAAGGCGTTCACGCCGATTTCCATGCTCGTGGTCACGTGGGCGGGGCTGGCTGACTCAATTAACCCGTGCGCCATAAGCGTCCTGATATTTTTATTGAGCATGCTCTCAGCGTCCAAAGACAAGAAAAGGCTGGTCATCGTCGGCCTCACGTTCACGGCCTCAATCTACACGGCGTACTTCCTCTTCGGTGTGGGAATATTCTCAGCCATACAGGTAACGGGACTGTCCTACGGCTTCTACAGGTTAGTCGGCGTCCTAGCCATTGTCATCGGCGTCCTCAACCTCAAAGACTTCATACGGCAGGGCAGCCTAGGGTTCACGACGGAGCTGCCACGGTCCATAAAGTCGAGGCTGAACGACCTGCTCACAGCCGTCACCAGCCCCGCAGGAGCCTTCGCGACAGGATTCGGCGTCTGCCTCCTCGAGCTCCCGTGCACCGGGGGACCATACTTCTACATACTCGGGTTGATGGCTGAGAACACGACACGAGCATCAGCTGTCTCCATCCTCCTGTACTACAACGTGATCTTCGTCCTGCCGGAGATGCTCATAACGGTCCTCATCTTTCTCGGGAAGTCGTCCACAAAAAAGATGACCCATCTGAGACACAAACTGACAAAACCGCTGCACCTCGTAATGGGCATAACCATGATAACCCTAGGAGTCATGGCAATATTAGGGCTGATATGACAATCCTTTTTCGAAAGGTTCTGAGTCTCGAAGTACATTGTTGACAAATGCTTTAGCTATTTCGTTGTCTTCGTGCAATACGAGGTAGAGCCGCCAATGGTCAGGCTTTTCCCTCAGCAGCGGCTGGTCGACGGTGAACCCCAGCATCCAGTCCTCTAGTCCCGCTTCGCTGCATAGCTCCTCCTCGACCTTCGCAAGACTTTGCGGTTGCGTCAGCCTCAGGGCGTCTCCTCTGAGTTCAGCGAACTTTCGGTCAAAGAAGATTCTATACTTGCCTCTGCTCAGCCCGTCCGCCCAGCGCGGAATCTTCTGCTTCATGAACTCGTAGGCTTCGCGGTTAGTCAACCTGAAGAAGCTTGGAGGCAAATCGTTCTTCAGTATCCTTAGGGCTCTCCCGAGCATCGTCCAGCACACCATGTTCGGAACGTCGTTCCAGACGTAGGAATAGACCTTCTCGAAGTCCGCAGCCCACCTCTCCCTAAGGCTTCTTGGAATGTTCTGTGCGTCAGAGTCCAGCGACATGGAAGCAACGACCTCCGAAGGGGAATACGACGGCTTCCCCAAGAAGCCTCCGGGGACTGTCGCGATGAACCGGTGAACGTTGTCTGCGTTGTCGAGGTCAGGGAATCCGTTAAGAAGCGGCGAAAGTGCGTGCCGCCCCTCGAGGACAGCGCAAACCTCGCTTAAACCCAAATCGAACTTCCTCAGAGCCTCCAGGTCCTCGGCTGGGCTGTATTCGAACGCGAACCGCAAGGCGCCCTCGTGGGTGAATCCCAACTTTTCTTTCATGGCTTGGTCCGATATGTGAGGGAACGGGCCGTTGCCCGCGTCGTGCAGGACTGAGGCTGCAGTTAACAGGAGCCTGTCGTGGGGGCTTCCTCCGGAAACGAAGAACGACAGTTCCCCGACGGCGACCGAGTGCTGAAACCTTGACGCCGTGGCGACGCGTGGCCCCAGCCACCTTGGGACGGCGGAGAGGGTTATGTGCTTCAGCCTTTGGACTAGGGACGTCTCGGAAAGGTCCTCAAGCAGGGAGGTCTGCAGGTTGCTTGTTTCCAACGTAATCCCTAATTTTACACAGATTTGCGAAGTGTGCCGTACAATTTGGTATGTGTCTCGTCCAGTCAGCCTTAAAAGGCTAACGAAGAGACATACGCGTACATGGAAGTGCAGGTCGCGGTCTGCGGCGCGGTCCTGAGGAAGGGCAAGGTTCTGGTTCTTAGAAGGGCGACCGCCGACGAATTCGCTGAACGCGGCTCTTGGACGCTTCCCGGGGGAAGGGTGGAGGTGTCCGAGTCACCTAACGACGCAGTCTTAAGAGAGGTCAAGGAGGAAACCGGCTTGGACGTGGAAATAATAAAACCCATAAAGGTCTGGAGCGGAACCAGAGGCAACGTGTGGAGAATAGGCATCGACTACCTCTGCAAGGTCGTAGGCGGAGACGTGAGACTCAGCTTGGAACACGATGACTACGCCTGGGCATCATCTCGTGACCTCGGCCGAATGCATGTTGACGCTTGGGTTAAGGAAACTACGCTTCTGGCAAAGCAAGAAACGACGCGAAAAGGCGACGCGTAGAATTTTATTGAAGCGGTTGTATTAACGTAAAGTTGACTGAAAGAAGTTTACAAACAGTGTCAGGGATGAGTTGTATGAAAAACAAGCCTGAGGAAGACGAAAAGGATCTCACCGAAAAAGTCAAGATAGCATTATTGGGGATGCAAAGGTACAACTGGGAGCAGGGGGTCGCTGCGCAGGCGATGCTGGAGATGGGCGACGACCAGTGGACCGTTTCTCTAGCGAGAGCAGCAGTCATGCGACAACAGAACGGAAGGTTCTCTGTCGTCGGCAGCCACGATCCACTCACGGACTCAGCGAGCGTCGGCGAAGCCGTTCTTTACGCGGGGAAGGTAACGGGCGACCCGCTGTTCTCCAAGGCGGCGAAGGAGATGCTTCGCCTGCTACTCACGACCGATCACAGGGCTGAGAACGGGGCGCTTTACCACGTGAACCTGCGGAAGGAGATTTGGGTGGACGCCTACTACATGGCTCCCCCATTTCTGGCGACTGCGGGACACCCCGAGGAGGCTGTGGAGCAGATTGAGGGGTACCGCGAGTTCCTCTGGAACAGTAAGGACAAGTTGTTTTCGCACATCTGGGATGACGAGAAGAAGGAGTTCAAGAGGAAGGCCTACTGGGGCGTCGGGAACGGATGGGCAGCTGCTGGAATAACGCGAGTCATCAGGAGCCTCCCAAAGAGCATGGAAAGAGAAAGGAACAGGCTGATCTCCTACGTGACGGAAGTCATTGACGGCTGCGTCGCCCACATGCGAGACGACGGGCTCTTCCATGATGTCGTCAACGACCCCGCGTCTTTCGTGGAGACCAACCTCGGCCAGATGATTAGTTACTCAATCTTCAGGGGAGTCGAAGGCGGATGGTTGAGTAGCTCATACGTAAGGTACGCGCAGAAGATGAGAAAGGCTGCATGGTCCAAGGTTGACCGCTACGGTCTGGTGCAGGGAGTCTGCGGAGTCCCGGAGTTCAACCGCCCGTACGTGGCGCCAGAGGGGCAAGCCTTCTTCCTCCTCATGGAAGCCGCGGCTAGAGACTACGAATCCCGCATCTAGAACATTAATAATCAAACCGTTGTTGTACGGTCAGCTCCGCTTTTTGCTTGCTTCTTTTCCCGCGGTTTCTTTTAGGAAGCTGACGAGCTCGTCTTCTCGGGGAAACATTTTCGTTGCGTACCACTCGAAGAA
>Ga0172362_10002359_pt1 | contig 16432 bp, 30 predicted proteins | sample LakKivs1_kivu2a2_FD_114534 | JGI IMG/M metagenome (GOLD analysis project Ga0172362, IMG submission 114534) | Sediment microbial communities from Lake Kivu, Rwanda - Sediment s1_kivu2a2 | ecosystem: Environmental > Aquatic > Freshwater > Lake > Sediment | place: Rwanda: Western Province, Lake...
CCCCAGAATCTTTTTGTATCCTCAGATATCTCTTTAACAATAGATTCTTCTTCAAAATGCTCAGGAAGTATAATATAACCACTTCTAAAATCTTCTTTAAAATCGTGACTTGCATACAATCTATTTATGTATATTTCAACCATACTAATATGTTTTCTTTTTAAAGACATCTCATATGCTTCATCGAAAACATCAGTTATAAAAGCAAAATTGTTATCTCTTATAATATCGAATAAAGCTAATTTAGAACATGATTTTTCATTTTTTACTAATTCATTATACTCACTATAATATTTTTTATACAATGATGTACAACAATTTTTACAAAGTAGTGAATATTGTCTCTGAGAAAATATTCTACATTTACTTTTATAGAATAAACCCTCTTCACCAACTATTCCACACATCAGACAATTAATTGTTTTTGTTTCTTCTTTTCTAATAATATCACCACTTTTCTTAAAAAGAAAAAAGACTATGTATTTTTAACATAGTCTTTGAGAAGAATTTTTATATGATAATTTACTTATCACCATTAACAATTGTTTTTACATTTTGTGAAAATTTAAATTTTGGAACTTTCTTTGCACCAACAGTTAATTTTTCACCAGTTTTTGGATTTCTACATTCTCTCTCAGGTTGTTTATAAATCTTAAATAATCCAAATCCAGAAATTTTAATTTCATTTCCTAATATCATTTGTTCTGTTATTACATCTAATATAACATCTAATACTTCACCGCTATCTTTTTTTGTAACTCCAGTTCTTTCAGCAATTGACGAAATTAATTCTTTTTTATTCATCATTTTATCCTTTCTATAATTATTCTAAAATCTACTCTTATGAGCGAATTGCAGATGTGGGATTCGAACCCACGATAACAAGGTTATGAGCCTTGTCGGATGACCACTTCCTCAATCTGCGATATTATATATTATTCCAGCAGAACACATTACAGTCTCATTCTCTTCACATGATTCACACTCTATTGTGATTGGAATTATTTCATTAATAACATTCCAACCTCTTACTTTTATTGTTGAGTTTGCTTGTATATACACATTAACATCTCTACAATCACACAAATTAAACACCTACTTTATCTTTATATTTATTTCCTCTGTGATACCATCACTTTTATTAACTATAAAGCATTTACATTTTTTATCTGATTGTACATAACCTTCTTTATTTGTCCATCTACTCCAACCTGCAAATGTTGGAAGTCTTATTATCTCAAGATATCCTTGTTTGTCGTATATCATTTGTTGATGAAGATGAGCTAGAAACCAAATAATATTTTCTGAATCACTCCAATATTTTTTGCCTTCTGTTGTAATTATTTTAAGAGCATCCCTAACTTTTAAATCATGTGTAAATCCCATTAATGTATTTCCGTATTGTATATATTTTCTCATCATTGAACTTTCATCAATAATAATATTATCTGTGTATCTAAAGAAAGCTTTTAATACTTTCATAATAGCATACATTGTATGAAGATCATGATTGCTTGGTACGTACACAACCTCAACAATATTAGATAAATCTTTTATTATATAGATTAAATTTATTAAGATATCAATAATTTTATCAACAATTACAAACCATGATGTGTCTGAATCTTGTGGTGTCCCTTTGGTTGTTGTATTTTGTATATTATCGCTATTTATAAAATCATTTCCAATAACAAAATATATTTTATCAAATTTTCTTCCTTTAACTCTATTTATCAATTCTGTAATTACATTATATATACTTTGCTCAGCTATATCTATATTATATTCATTTCCAGTACTCAACGTATCTGAATGTAATCCATAGTGAAAATCAGCAATTGGTATTATTAAACCTTCAGAACTATTTGATATATTATCTATTTTTATTTCTTTCTTTTTAAAATCATCAAGTTTATCAAATAAATTATCTATAAACTCTTTTGACCACTCTGTATTAAGTGGTTTCATATTTATTCTTTCTGTTTTAAGCGATATTATTTCTCCATTTTTATATATATCTCTTGTTGTTTCTATTTTTGAGATAGTTTTAAAATTGATAGAATCATTTTCCTTTTTACTTACAATTACATTTTTCTTTTTTTTCTGATGTTTCCTCCAACTTCTTGAGAGTGAACCACCATCTTTATAATGTGTATTCTTTGCAAGTTCTTCCCATGTTAAGTTAATATCTCCATTAACTTTTTTTAAACATAATTCTATAATTTCTTTTTTCATAATCTGATTCTCCTATAAAAAAATATTAACTTACAAATAAAGCCAATGAGTGGAATTGAACCACCACACACTGATTAAGTCAGCTACTCTACTCTACCAATTGAGCTACATCGGCTTGAGAAGTAGGTATAATGATCGATTCGTAGAATTCAATATAATTAAACGAACTTTCTCTTATTAAAAATCATCTGCGTGTCTTGCAATCCAACTTCTATAATTATTTACCAATTCACATTTCACACTTCTATCTATATCTGTGAAGTGTCTTATATATAAATCAAATCCAGAATCTTCTTTCTTCTTTAAATCTATCTGTCCAGTATGACCTATTACTATTACTTTAACATTTTTACCTACTCTTGTCAATATTTTTTTTAGCTGTTCTATTGTTGCATTCTGAGATTCTTCAATTATTATTATACAATCGTCTAAGTTACATCCTCTTAAAAATGTATGTGTTGTCGGTTCAATCCAACCGCTGCTAGATTTTTTATTCTTTATATCTGTCGGAGTAATAACTTTATGTGGCTGTAATCCAAGTTTGACAACTGCATCTATTAGAGGTTGTGTAAAAACCGCTGTTTTTTCATCTAATGTTCCTGGTAGAAATCCAACAATATCAAAATTTGTTGGTATTGTTATATAATATAATTTATTAAATTTGTTATATTTATTAATTAAAATATCTGAACATGCAACACTCATCAAAGTTTTACCTGTACCAGCCTTAGCATTACACCAGATTATATCATACTTATCTGATAAAATACATTTTTTAAAATTCTCTTGATATTCATCAAGCTCTAAACCATAGAACATTTAACCACGCTCTCTTTTTTTATTCTATCAAACTTCTCATTATAAAAATATATTTTATCATTTTGTTCCATAATCAAAACATAACTCATTTTAGCTTGTTCAGTTTTTATATTTATTGTATAATTATCGTCTATTAAATAATATTCATGACCGTTATATTTAAATTTATTCTCTTGATTTATAATAATCCATAATGATTTATATTTATCATTTATGTTAATATCATTTTCTATTATTGTATACCATTTTTTATCTTTATTATGATATTTTTTACCTTTTTTAGCTTTTCTAAATGTCCTTAATACTGTTTTTGTAGTTTTTTCTATTCCATTTATATTATGCATTGGCTTTTCATATTTTTTAACTCTTCTCCATCTCTTCTCATCAAGAATATCATCACCCTCAAATCCAGATATTAAAAAAGTTCCAAGAACATCTAAAACCTTTTCTGTATTACTTTTTTGATCTGATTGAGTTTTTATTATTGTTAATTGTAATATTCTATCAAGTTCATTCTCAAGAGTATCTCCATCGTCAGTTACAATTGTATTTAATAATTCGTTTAAAATTTCAACTTTATTTTTGAACTTTATAGTCTCAACATCGTCTAATATGTAGTTTAAACCTTTACACATTTTTATTGTGTAACCTAATCTTTTATAGTGCATTCTATCATATTTGTCAGCAATTATGTATTTCCTAATTCTATATTCATATTTTATACTTATATCAAATATTTTTATATTAATATAATCTCTAATTGTTAATGTATCGTTTTCTACAATTTTATTTTCTTTATAATTATAAGATATCATATCATACCTTTCTAAATTACAATTTTTTAAGAGTTTTTTTCTGTCTACAAAATCGACAAGAATTTTCTAACCCATCTAAAAGGTTTTCATTTGGCTTAAAAAAACTAAAATTATTTGGAAAATCTTTTCCACAATCTTTACATTTTTTATATTTTGTTTCATCATCTATTTTTACTAAACCATTTATATGAACCCATTCTTCATATCTATATAAATATTCTTTGTATATTCTTTTGTATACATTATTCATGATTACTTTTATATATCCAACATTTTGTTTGAAGTATATTTCAAGATCGTTATATGTGTATCCTAACATCAAAAAATTAATCATTCTTCTATGATTATCGTTTAACGATGCTGTTTTTATCAATTCCTCTAAAGTAATATAAGTACAAATAATTTCTTCTTCAAAATCATTAATTAACGAAGAATCGATAACACTTCCATTTCCTATCGATTTTCCAATATATGTTTTATCAAGCTTATGTCTATTTTCTATTAGCATTTTTATATTGTCTATTGAACCAACATTTATCGGAAACCATTCAGTATTTATTCTTCCCACATTTTATCATTCTCCCTTCTTTAAATAAATTATAACATAAAAGCATTATTTTGTCAATAATATTTATTTTAATAAAAGAAAAATGTACATATTAGTTAATTAAAACCAATACGTACATTTTAAAAGGAGTGAATTATGTTCTATCTATATTCTATAAAATAAATTAAAGGAGTCTTTTTTCTCTTCTTTTTTCTTTCATTTCATTGTGTCCTGGAGTGTTAAAACTCCAAACTAACAAACCAGAAGATATAATTGAGATTATAATACCTAAAACATCTTTCATTATTTTTTCCTTTCAAACTTTCATTAATTACATAGTATCATACTTTTTCTTATTTGTCAATAGATTTTTAAACTTATTTGGTGAAATTTGAAAATTTTAAGTTAAAATATTTATTTGCTATTTCTGGATGTTTATTTGTGAATTCCTCAATGTATCTTTTACTGGCATACATTTTATCTTCTCTTCCAATTCCATCAGTTTTATATACGTATTCTAAAAGAGATTGTTTTTTAAAAAATGTTGGTTGATTACACCATCTAGCAAGTTGTATATAAACTCCTCGATATGGATTTGGAGCATTCAAATAATTATCATGTCTCATAATATAAGGAATACAGTTATATTGCATTAAAATATAAATCCTTTCCAATACATCAATTATATCATTAATCCAAAAATTTTCATCATATATATCATTATAATCAAATCCACAGAATATATATAATTTTGTATTTTTCTTATTTGTTTTTACAGAATTCCATAATTTTATTTTATTTACAATTATATCTTTATCTTTTATATTGTCGAATGCAAAAATATAATCTCCATGGTATTTACTTTTATTTAATAACTCAGCTTTCTCTTTCGTCAGACATCTTATGTCTAAACCTTGCCTAAAATTAAAAGGTTTCCCTATTTTTATCAATTCTTCCAACATACCACAACACTCTTTGTATGCTAAAAAATTATCGTCCCATAAATATATATTCTTCCTAGAAGAGTTAATAAATTGGTTTAATTTGCTATGTTGTATTACGGAATTTGAATTTTCATTAATACAAAATTTACATCCTCTAATACAACCTTTTGTAAGAAAGCCAATAGAATAATTTTTATACTCTTTAAAATGTTGTTTGTTTTTAAATTTATATTCATTTTTTACTATATAATCATCATATAAATTATAATCTGGCATATGATGTTCAATTTCTTTTGGCAATATTGGACCTTTATCCCAATATAAACCACTTCCACCGCATGTTACATTATTAGGGAGATTATTTGGTATTTTTGTTTTAGTAAATACTTTTGACAAAAATACTTTATCAAATTTTTTAATATCATCATAATCATCAATTAATTTAACATTATTCCCATTTGCTTTGTAATATCCACTTATTTTCATTAAAGCTAAATTTGGAAATCTTGTTCCATTATCCAATAAATCCGAATCTACAATTCCGATATTCATAAAATCACCCCTTATATTTTATATTAGTATTTTATCACATATAATTATTAAATACAATATCAAATTCCAACTTCATAATTATCTCTAAATTCAACTTCATCTGAGTAAGCTTTAATTATAGTTTTAACATGTTGAACATCTAACTCATCATCTAACCCATCGCTTGGACAAAAATATTGGATAAATTCATATAGAAATATGTCATATCTTTCTATTGTATATTGTTGTATATCCATATAATTATCTAGATGGTCATTTCTGTAAACTTTTCTTGATGGATCATAATCTTCAATATTTTTTATTTTCTTTAATATTGATTTAAGACAATCAATTATTTGTAGTGCTTCAACAAACTTGTCTTTATTTAATGTTATATCTTCATTCTTAAAGAACTCTATATACAACGAAGATATATTTGATTTTTTAATCGGTATTGGAAATACAGTGTATTCAGAACTTCTACCAAGTATCCTTTCGAATAAAAGTTTCATTAATTGCATATCTTCAAAAATGTTTTTTGCTAATTTCCAATATTTTTCATTATGATAATTGTCGAGATATACTACAAAAATTCTTTTTAATTTTTCGTCTGATATTGATATGTATTTTTCCATAATAATTCCTTTCTAAATATATTGTTGACGATATTCAACTAACGCAAATGTCTTATTATAAGCACGTATTGCACATTCTAAACCACACTTTATATATATTAACCTTTCTTGATAATATTCACCATTATTAAATTCCATAAACATGCCATTACAATAAAATGTAAACCTAAACTTTTCCATAAAAATCCCCTTTATGAATATGTAACCCTTTTAAATGTAATATTTATAAAATCTATACTATGTATACCTAATTTTAATCTCATCTTCTAAATTACAAGCAATACAATTATCACAAGAATTAAAATGGTCAATTTCACAAACAAATTCTACTATATGAAAAGTATCATTAAATTTATTTGTATTAAAATATAATTCACTCATATCTTCTATTCCAAAAGATTCACAATCTGCAAATATTTTAAATTTATTTATATTATCATCTCTTATAAATTATATAATATCTAAAATAATATTACAAATCTTTTTTTATACATCTCACGTCTTTATATTTCGAATTTAAGGCATACATTTTATCAAATATGATATCAATATCATTTTAAAATAAACACACCTTATTTTTGAAATAAACCCTCTTCTTGATATTTTTCATAAAATCTTTGATTGTCATATAAGTTTTCAAAAAAATCATCATCATATTCTCTTTGGGTATAATTTAATATTTGTTGAGGTTTATATTTTTTGATATTTTTTTCTTTTTGTATTTTATAATCACTTTCTATGCTTTTATAAAAAAATCCAGTTAAATTATCAATATTTTTATCTTTAATTAAATCATCAAAAATATTATATTTTTCTTTAATTTTATCTAAACCATAAATATCTATTAATTTAATTAATTTTGATTTAGATAATGTTGAATTATATTTTTCTTTAAAATTATTTTTAAGATCATTTAAAAAAACAACAACATGATTTTCGGTTTTTTGATTTATTATTTCATTTTTTTTCTTATCTAGAATTTTTGTGTTGTTTTTATTATTATTTTTAGTATTATTTATATTAGTATTATTTGTGTTCCCTTTTGTAACTTTTAATAGTTCCTTTTTGTCACCAACAATAGTTCCCTTTTGTTCCAATTCGCTAGTAGTGCAAATTGTACCATTGTTTAAATATTTTTTAATAAGATTAAAATCTTGAATTATCTTAAAAAACCTTTTAGGTGGTAGACCTTTAATTTTCTTTTTAATAAGTCCAAGTTTTTCCAAATTTTTAATAGCAGGAATTTGTTGTTTTTTTGTCAATGTTGTATCTTCCTCTATATTTTCAACTGTGTTAAAAAAATATCCATCACAATCAAGCATACATCTTTTTGAGAAATATATATATTTCGATAATAATTCAGAATATAATATTGCTTCATTTAATCCTATATTTCGTGCCAATGACTTATTTACAATTATACTACCATCATTTCTAATTAATTCTATTATTATAAAAAAATCATTATTCATTGTTATAATCTCCTTATTTTATTTTCACAATGACTACATATACAATATACCCAATTATTACACGTTTTTTGCTCTCCATATATACCACAAAATTCACAAATATCTTGACTTTTAATTTCATATTTATTACATATATCTTCGGCTTGTTTATTATAGTCTGAGAATGTTGTTATTCTCATTGATCCATACTTTTGTTTAATTTCGAATATTTTAAAATTTTTATCTACAACATCATTTAATTCTAATGCCATATCTTTAATAATTTCAAACCATCCATCTTCAATCTCAAAATAAGTATTGTTAAAAAAATGAAACCTATTTTGTAAATAGGTTATAAATTGATTATTCATAATTAAAATCCTTTCTTTTCTAATTTTTCTATTTTATTTCCACAGATTGGACAGAAGTTTATTTCTATTTTATCTCCATCTTCCAAACAATTTGTATCATTTAACTCACAAAATCTAAGATAACCTCTGTCTATGAAGACGCCATAATCTACTTCGTATATTTCACCAGTCCATATTTCTTCTCGTATCTCAGTTTTGATTAAATTTTCATTTTTATAATCTTTACAATAATCACACATATTAATTACCCTCCCAAAACATATTTTTATATTCTACATTAAAAACTTTACAAATCTGCAATCTTAATTCAAGCGTTCCACAACACCTACAGCCTTCTAAATCTGAAAGTGTAATATAAGTCGTTCTAATTTTATCAGCCTTTAATTTGGCTAATAAATCATCAATAGACATGTTATTTTTAATTCGAAACTCTCTAATTTTGTTCTTAATTATCTTTTTACTCATTCTACTCACATCCAATCTTTATAAATTCTTAATGTTAAATTATATTTTTTAGAATTTTCTATCATATTTTTTGTAACACCATTTCCTAAATAAAAAACAATTCTTTATCTAATTTTAAATATTCAACATACTTAATTAATTTATCTTTACTTACAAATTTATAATCAACCTCAGCTTTCGTTATTGTTATTCTAGAAAGCCCTGTTTCTTTTTTTATTTGATTTATAGATTTCTTTTGTGCTTGTCTTTCTATCTTGAGTATTTTTTTATTGTAGAAAAGCTCGTCTTCTACATAAACTTGTTCAAAATGTAAATCTTGGAGTATTTTGTTTAAACTTAACATCATTTTTTCACCACCGTTCGTCCTCACTATCTTAATTTAACTTTTGTTTTTTCTTAGTATTATTGTAGAATTGTATTATCATATGTATACAATCTATATAATCAATTGATGTAGAATTTCCAATTGTTGTATTAACATCAAGATTAATGTAAATCTCTTCACCATATTGATAAACTATCAATGTTGAAATCTCATCATATTTATCTAGTACGAAATGGAATTTCATCAATTCTTTTCCTTTCGCTAGCATAATCATAATGTGTTTTGATATTGACATTATCGTACATTCACCTTTTAACTCTAAAGTTTCTTTTTGTTCATGTAAAAAGTTTTGAATCTCTAAAAACTCCTTAGATATTGATCTTATGTATTCTCTTGTTAATTTATCTAATTGTAAATGAAAATTTTGATAACTATTCATAATAGCCCCTCCGTTATTTTTATTTAATTTAATTTTAACACAAAAAAAGGAAATAATCAATTGAAATTTTTCTTGACTAATGATAGAATGAAATAGACAATTAAAACTACCAAAAAAATCTATTGACATAAATAAATATAGTTAATAGAATTGGTTTACATAAATACTGAATGAACAATTGGTGATGGAAAAATAATACATAAGGGAGGTTATAATATGATTGGTTTTATATTGGCAGTAATTTTCGTTTTTGGGGTTTTATACTTAATGAATTTTTCAAAAATAAAATAGAGAGAAATAATTGGTAAAGGAAATTTTTACTAAAGATAGAAAGGAGTAATAGGATGATAATAATTCCATTATTTGTAATATTTATGGTTGTAGTTGGATACATTTCTTTGGTTTATAAAACCAATTAATATAAGCTAGGCAAATAGAGAAGTTATAATTTAGACTAACAACAATATCTAAATTGTAGCTTTTTTATTTGTCGAATTAATGCCAAATTACCAGCTATTGACTTGGAAATTATTTTATGGTATAATTAAATAGTAAAAATCACTTTCAAACTATAGGCGAAGCTCAAATTTTAAGCTTTTAGCTCAACCAGTGAGAATCAGTGTTTTATTTTTCGAAAAATCGTCATTTTTTCAAAAATAAGCGTTTTTGGAAAAATTGGCGTAATAGAAGCTCACCCTGTGAGAATCAAAAGCTCAAGGGGGTAAAACTTAAGCTTTTTAAGCTAACAATTAAAAAAGGGGGAAATTTTAAAATGAAAGTTTTAGAAAAATGGTTATCGAAGCTGGAAAAAATGGTAGAGTTAACCAGTAGTAAATTAGTAGATTTTTATGAATCAACAAGTTTTAAAATGAAATTGTTTGTTTGGATTTGTATCCTTTTTGGTGGCATTATGAACCTAAAATTTACCATTATGTTTTTTGAATATAATGCGTACTCAGAAGAAGGGAAAACAATAGCTAAGAGCATGGCAATATTCTGTGAGACTTGTACTTATGCATTTTTAGCAATTGGTTTGGGTAAGGTAAAAACTCATAAGTTATTTGGAAGTATTTGTATTGTTGTGTCTTTATTATTTACAGGATTATCCATTGCTGCATCTGGTGGTTACTTCTTTATGGAGAAACAAATAATGGAAAGAAAAACATATACTTCCTCAGATGAATACAAAATACAAAAGGAAGAATATAACAAAAAGAAAGAAGAATATGAACAATATAATAAAGAATATAAAGATTTAACTTTAACAATTGAGAAATTGGAAGATGATAGAAATACAGAATTTAACAAAATAGAAAAAAAATATAAGGATGATAACTATTACAAACAAATAGAATCTCTTAGAAAAAAAGATAGAATTACATATGGTGTAGCTCCATTACAAAAGAGAACTGATAACAAAATACAAGAAGATAAAAAAGTATATGATGATAAAATTAAAGAATTAAAAAAAGATCAGAAAGATAAAGAGGAAAATAGAAGTAAAACATCAAAAGAAGTTGAAAAAAATAAACCAGTAATTAAAACTGGAATAATTAAACAAAAACTTGGATATGTTGATTTTTATAAATCTTTATTTTCAATGGAAGTTGCTTTGTTTTTAGATGGATATACATATTTGATAATAGCATTTTTAATTCAAATTTCAATTATGTTGTTTATACATTTAAATTTTAATATTTTATCTAATGAAAAATCAAATAAAGTTAAAACTCAATTTAATAATGTCGTAAAAACAAAAAAAGTTGAATTAAAAAATAATTCTGATGAAATTAAGATTGATTTTACAAAAACAGATTTAGAAAAATATAAAAAAGAAATGGTGAGAACAGCAATAAAAAAAGAAAATTTATTAGTCTCTAAATCTCTTAAAGAAATTGCAAATTCAACTAATATCAGACAAAGAAAAGCAATAAAAATAAAAAATTATTTAGAAAAAACGGGTTTTATAAAAACTGTAGGAAAAATGACGATAATAGTTAAAAAATAAATATTGACTTTACATCATCAAAAATGTATAATTAAAATACAATAAATGAAAGGATTGATAGCGATGAGTAAGAAAATGTCACTAGAACTACAAAATAAATTACTTACAATAATATCAATAAAAATTCTTTCAACAAAATTAACAAAAGATAATTTTTTTGCTATTAAAAATATATTAAAAAAAATATATAATATAGAGAAAGATGAAGATGTTTATAGTAAAGTAGAATCATTTATTACAAATAATAATCTCCATCAGAAAAATAGTAAAATATTAAAACAAATGATAGATAATAACAAAGGAAAACCAATTAAACAACAACTCACAGAAAATACTATGCTTCAAGCCTACATAAAAACAATATCAGAAGCAACATTAGAAGAATTACATATAGACGAAAAACAATATTGGAGATTTTATGAGAAATTAAGACGTCCCAAGAAACGAGGTGGAAAAAAATCACAGGAAGAACACACGTAGCTGGAGCGGTAGGAATTGGGCTGTTTGTGTCACAATATATTAGTAGCCCAGATTACATATATCTTATATCTGGATGTATCCTTGGAGGATTGTTTCCAGACTTAGATATAGAAAAATCTTGGTTTTCTCAATCTCTACCACTCTTAGATGATTTATTAAGATTAATAGCAAAAGATCAAAAAGAGAAGAAAAATAAAGCAATTTATAACATTCTAAAACACAGAGGATATCTAACACATTCAATTCTAACCATAATTATTTCAATTATTATTTACGTAAACTTTACAAACTTATTTACTTTTGGTATAATATTAGGTGTAGCAAGTCATCTAATATTAGATAAAATAACTGATATTGGATTTGTTTCAACAGGAACTAAGAGTGAAAATTATGCTTTTAATATTATCTGGGTAATAAATAGTTTTATTTTATACAATCTTTTTACGAGAGGAGAGTAAGATATGAAAATTGCAATATCGTTTAAAATTGCTACATATTTATGTAGTAGATGTGGAAATAAACATATTGGATTTCAAGTTGGCGAAGAAAAAATTGAGTTTATGTGTAACGATGGTTTTATTTTTTATAAACCAATAACAAACCCAATGATTGTTTGGGAAAAATCAAATTTAAAGGAGAAAAATTTATGAAAAATTATGCAATTGTTGTTATTGTAACTATATTTGTTACAATATGTATGCTTGGTGGATGTATTAAAAGAACAGAAGAAAAAAATGTAGAGGCGGTTATAACAGATAAAGTATATCATAAAGAAAGAATTGTAAATAAAAATAAAAAAACAAAAGCAACAGCAATAAAACCAGAAGAATATGAAATTACAATGCAATATAGGTTTTCTTATTTAGAGATAGATGTCGATAAAAATACTTATAAAAAAATAAAAATTGGAGATAAGTATCCAGCAGTATTAGTAACTCAGTATGATGGAACTAAAAAATATGAAGAATATTTGAGAGAGAGGTAATTATGAAAAATAATATATTTAAACTATTAATATTATTAATAACAATTATTATAACAATAACAAGTTGTCAATCAAGAAATATAAATGCAGAGGAAGATAAGTTCTTTGATGTAATTGGCTATGGTCAAATAGGTAATCCTAATAATTTTAATGATACTGAAATATATAAAATACAAGATAAAAAAACTGGAAAAATATATTTAATACCTATATCACATAAAAATGGAACATCGATATTAGAAGTAGGAGGGGAAAATAATGAATGATAATTGTTGGAAAAATTGCAATTGTGTAAATGAAAGTGATACATTTGAAAATATGAAAAAAGAAATTAGAGATGAAGAAGTAAATAAGTTAAAAGAAGAAATTCAAAAATATAAAGATATAATTAAAAGACTCTGGACTATAACTAACAAACTAGATATAGACTATACATCAATTATAGATGATAATAACTCTATAGATAATGAAGACCTTCTTATTGAAGATTATGATGTAGAGATATCTACAAAATTATTAGAAATTGAAGATGAACTTGATGAATCAGGAATATTATATGAGTTAAGTTTAGAACAAGAAGATGAGGAATTGAATAAAATATTTAATGATGAGGCTGAATAAGCCTTATTTTTTTGTTGACAAACAAGTTAAAAGAATATATAATTAAGATATCAAAAAAAATGAAGGGGTGGTAATATGAAGAGAGAAATAATAAATCTAGTAGCAACATTTGTAATTGTACTTACATTTGCATTTGCACTTATTGAAGTTGTGAGAATATTTTACAATCTAGACTCAACAAGCTATATGTTTGGAATATTAATCGCAGTTGCATTAGAAAAATTACCAATTAAACTTTACAACAAAATAAAAAATATAAAATTAAAAAAGAAAGGAAATTAAATATGATTAAAGTAAGATATAGAACGTTTGAGACAAATTCATCATCAACTCATTCTCTAGTCATATGTACAGAAGAAGAATATGAGAAGTTTAAGAATGGTGAAATGTTATTTGATTATAACAAATTAATTAACCGTGATTCTATTGAATGTAAATGTGAAGATGGAGAGGAAGAATGTGATTGTTACGAAGATTATGACACATATAAAAGTTTTTTTAGTGATAGATATTTAGAAACTTTCGAAAAAGAATATGTTACAAAAAGCGGAGACAAAATTGTTATATTTGGTAAGTACGGATATGATGGTTAATGAGAAAGGAACAGAAAATTTATGATAAAATTTAGAAAAAATGTTTTTGAGACGAACTCATCATCAATGCATTCAATAGCTATTGGTAATTATGATGAATTAAGCAAACCAAATTATAAGTATAGTATTACTGCATATACTAATAATTTTGGTTGGGGATATGATGAATTAATAACACCACTAGAAAAATTGAGCTATGTTCTTACATCTGTTAAATATCATACTTATGACAAAGAAGATTGCAAGAGATATTATAAATATATATGTGATATGTTTTCTGAATATACTGGTGTTAAAGTAAAGTTTGGTTCAAAATGTAAATGTGAAGATGAAGGCGAAGATGAGTATGAAGACTGGTGGTGTGATTGTTTCGGGGTTATCGATCATCAATCCACAGATTTACTTAATGATTGGTGGTCAGATGATGAGGAAGAACTAAAAAATAAAATGAAAGAATTAATTTTTAACAACAAATATAAAATAATAATTGATAGTGATAATCATTAATTTAAGGGAGTGAATTGTGTGAAAATAATAGGAGTCTATAAAAATGGAAATTATATTGTAACAATGTTAGAAGATGGAACTAAAATTAGAAAAACAATAGATGATAACTCGACAGAATTTACTGCTGATTTTCCAGAGAATATTGACATCAAGATAACAAATTATTGTAATAAAAACTGCCAACAATGTCATGAAGATTCAAATATTTATGGTAAACATGCAAATATAAATCTTGATTTTATAAATACATTAAAACCATATACAGAGGTTGCATTGGGAGGTGGATTGGTAACTTCTCATCCACAATTAAAAGAATTATTAGTTAAATTAAGAAAAAACAAAATATTTCCTAATATTACAGTACATCAAGATGAATTTGTAGATAATCTAAGGTTTATAGAATCATTAATAAACGAAAGGTTAATATTTGGTCTTGGCATATCTCTTAGTAATAAAAATAATGACATTGCAATAGAGGAAGGTTTAAAATATAAAAATACAGTTTTCCATATTATAAATGGAATTGTAGACGAATTAACATTAAATAAACTATCTAATAGAAATGTAAAAATACTTATTCTTGGGTTTAAACAATTTAGAAAAGGAATACAATATTATGGAAGATATTCAGAAAAGATTAAATATAATCAATCAATGTTGTATAATTCTTTAGAGAGTAGAATTAAAGATTTTAAAGTAGTTAGCTTTGATAATTTAGCTATAGAGCAATTAAATGTTAGAAGATTAATGAATGAAGAAGAATGGCAACGATTTTATATGGGTGATGACGGAAATCATACAATGTATATTGATCTTGTAGAAGAGAAATTTGCAATGAACTCTACAAGTAATATAAGATATAATTTAAAAAACAACATAGAAGATATGTTTAATAAAGTTAGATGGGAGGCTACTTATGAGAAAACAAATGTGTAATATTATGTTTAGTGCATTAAAAGCATTTGGTGTTTCAGTAACACTTATAGTAATATTTTACATATTTGTTGGTATAATTGCAAGAACAATGGCTGGGTGGTGAAAAAATATGGCTGAAAAATTAACAATTATAGTATCTGTAATCGCTGTTGGTATGATGATATATAATATGTTTTTTAGAAAGGAAGACATAGGTGATGATAAAAATAAAAACAAAAATAAAATGTAACTTGTGTTTATGCTCAAAGTGCTCGATATTGTTTTGTGATAATAAGCCATGTCAGAATTGTAGTTGCTCAGTTGAGAAGTGTGAAGATTTTAAAAGAAAATAAAAAAAATAATTAGGTCAACCAAAGATAAAAAGCCATTAGTGGCTTTTATTTTTTAGAGAGAAAGGTAGATAGATATGAAAAAATGTAAATTAAAAAAGAACGTAGATAATGAAATGTTTTACAATACAACAATACATGATCCAAAAAATATATCTAAATTAGATATAACTTTTATGTATAATGATGTTGAATTAAAGTATGAATATACGTCAGCAAATAAATATAATTGTATGGTATGTAAAGTTTATTTCCCAGGGTATACACATTTTTGTTACCTTGAAGAAGATTTTAATGATTTATTCGAAATGATTAACTAACGGATATTACAGAAAAAATATAAGGGCTATATGAGCCCTTTTTTGTTTAATATAAATTCGTAGATATCTTCTAAAC
>Ga0172362_10002361_pt1 | contig 16428 bp, 12 predicted proteins | sample LakKivs1_kivu2a2_FD_114534 | JGI IMG/M metagenome (GOLD analysis project Ga0172362, IMG submission 114534) | Sediment microbial communities from Lake Kivu, Rwanda - Sediment s1_kivu2a2 | ecosystem: Environmental > Aquatic > Freshwater > Lake > Sediment | place: Rwanda: Western Province, Lake...
CACCTTCGCCGCGCGGGCGGCGCGCGAGGCGGACGCGGCGGCGCGCGCCGAGCAGGATACCGCTGCCGAGGGGGCGGCCGGCGCGGGCGGCGACGCCGCGGCGGTGGGACGATGACGCCGCCGGTCCGCGCAGCCGCGGCGCTGCTGCTGCTCGCGGTCGTCGCCGCCGCGTGTCGCGACTACATGCCGCAGAACCGCTTCCTGCGTCTGCGGACGCCGGCGCGCGAGGCCTCGACGGCGGACGCGCGCCGGAAGTTCGACCACGCACGCCACGCCGGGGTCCTCGAGCAGGAGGCGATCCCGTGCGGCGACTGCCACCGCTTCGACGCGCGCATCACCACCGGAGACGAGTCGCTCGCCGCCGCCGCGTCGAGCGCCGCGCAGTATCCGGGCAGCGCCGCGTGCCACTCCTGCCACGGCCCGAGCGAGACGCGCATGGCGGCCGCCCCGTCGGCGTGCACGACCTGCCACACCAGCATGCTGGCGCTGCTGCCGGCGAATCACCAGATCGCCTGGCTGCGCGTGCACGCGTCCGAGGCGAGCGCCGATCCGGTATCGTGCCAGAACTGCCATCGCGACGCGTTCTGCATCAACTGCCATCAGAACCGCGATTCGCTCTTGACCTTCATGCACGAACGCAACTACCTCTCCTATCATGGGATTGACGCCCGGGCGAATCCGATCCAGTGCGGCAACTGCCACCGCGAAGACTTCTGCCTCGGCTGCCACGCGAAGGTCCTGAGATGAGAGCGCACCCCGCAAGGCCGGCGCGGCGCGCGGCGGGCTTGCTCGTCGCGGCGCTGGTCGCCGCGTGTGGCAGCGGTGCCGATCCGCAGAGCGAGAACTACGGGAACCTGCTCGCCTCGCCGGGCGGCCTGATCGTCCTCGAGGAGGAGCACCGGACGGGCTGGATGCGCACCGACTGCTTCGGCTGCCACAACGTCAACAACATCCACCAGGTGAATCGCACCGGGCTGCCGGACGACGAGATCGACCTCGCCGGGGTGCGGGCGCTGGTCACGGCGCAGGGCGAGGCGAGCTGAGCGGCCTGCCACGGCACGAACGGGGTGCCGCCGTGAGGCGGGCGCTCGCCGGCGCCCTGCTGGCCGCGCTCTGCTGCGCACTCCCGGCCGGCGTCGCCGCGCAGGAGAACTTCCACGTGATGACGCTCCCCGACGGCAAGGTCGACGAGTCGAAGTGCGGCGCGTGCCACAGGAAGGACATGCGGCTCGCCGCGAATCGGCTCGAGACCTGCCTCGCGTGCCACGCGAGATCCGAGCACAGCGGCACGCTCGAGCACCTGCGCGTCGACGCCGGGCGCGTGGCGGAGGCGATGCGACAGCGGCCCGCGGACGGGGTCGCGATGCCGCTTGCCGAGGACGGGCGCATCTGGTGCGGAACGTGCCACCTCTTCCACGACCCGAAGGTGCGCGGCGAGGCGTGGCTCGAGCGCGGCTGGCTACCGCCCGACGGCGGCCTGCCGGGCGCGGTGCGCCAGAGCGTGATCGAGCGCTGGAGCGCGATCGCCGCAAGCGGCGGCGCGAAGGAGCCGATCGGCGAGTTCGCGGCGCACGGCACGCGCATGCTGCGCCTCCCGGTCGCCGGCGGCACGCTCTGTGCGCAGTGCCACGCGGGCGTGCGCTGATGTTCCGCCCGACGCGCGGTGCGGCGTGCGGTGTGCTCGCCCTGGTCGTCGCGCTCGCCGGCGGGTGCGGCGGACGGGGCGCGGAGCAGTACGCCGGTCCGCCGTCGGATGCGGAGCAGGCGTACGGCGCATGCGCCGCGTGCCACGCGGACGTCGCTGCACCGATGGTCGCGCACGGCGGGCACGGCAGCATCGATCTCAAGTGCCCGTCGTGCCACGCCGACGTCGCGCCCGGCGCCGTCGGGTGCGGGCATCGCGGCACCACGCGCTGCGCCGAGTGTCACCCGCAGAACCAGCCGCACCACGACCCGAACGCCGGGACGCCGCTGCAGTGCACCCTCTGCCACACGCCGCACGGCAGCCCCAACATCCGTCTCATCCGGCCGCAGCTGCCGACCGTGTCGCCGGAGACCACTGTCGCCGCCTGCACGGACGACGGCCAGTGCCGCCCCGACCAGCTCTGCGCGCCGACCAACGAGTCGTGCGGCCGCGCCTCGCAGACCGGCGGCTGCGGCGTGCCGATCACCTTCACGAACCGCATGGGCAGGGCCGACGGCAGCTTCGCGAGCGTGTCGGCTCCGGGCACCGGCGTGTGCGAGGTTTGCCACACGACGACGCTGCACTACCGGAGCGACGGCACCGGAACGCCGCACTTCACGCTCGCGTGCCCGGACTGCCACCTGCACACGCGCGCCTTCGCGCCGCCGGGCGGCTGACGTCGCGCGACGGCGGCCCGTCAAGGCGAAGCGGCGAGCGTCTTCACGTAGCCGGCGGCCGCGTCGAGCTTGTCGGCCGCGAGCGAGCGGATCATCTGCGGGTGCTTCTCGTTGCTGCGGACCCGCTCCACCACCTGCGCCTCGGTCATCCTCTGCACGTTCGCATTGCCGGCGAGCGCCTTGGCCTTGACCGCCTGACCCATGGGCGTGTCGGCCTTGCCGGTTTCGCCGTGACAGCGCGCGCACTGCTTGCGAAAGACGTCGGCGCCGTCGGTGCCGTGCGCGGCGGTCGCGAGCAACAAGAGCACGAGAGCAGCGGTCCTGGCGACGAACGTGCGCATCGGGATCGGGTGCATGGGACGGGACGGCCGCGGTGCCATCACGTGTTGAGCGACCGCCCGTCGACCGCCAGCGCCGCTTCCTTCATCGCCTCGGGCAGCGTCGGGTGCGCGTGCGTCGAGCGCGCGACGTCCTCCGACGACGCCCCCAGCTCCATCGCGACCGCGGCCTCCGCGATCAGGTCCGACGCGTGCGTGCCCATGACGTGCACGCCGAGGATGCGATCGGTCTTCGCGTCGGCGATCATCTTCACCGCGCCCTCGATCTGGCCCATGGTCTTCGCGCGCGCGTTCGCGGCGAACGGGAAGCGTCCGATGCGGACGTCGAGGCCCTGCGCCTTCGCCTGCTCCTCGCTGATGCCGACGCTCGCGAGCTCGGGAAAGGTGTACACCACGGCCGGGATCGCGTCGTAGTTGACGTGGCCGGCCTTGCCGGCCAGCAGCTCGACGCAGGCGACGCCCTCGTCCTCGGCCTTGTGCGCGAGCATCGGACCCGCGATCACGTCGCCGACGGCGTAGATGCCGGGCACGCTGGTCGCGTAGCGGTGGTCGACCTCGATGCGGCCGCGCGGGTCGGTGCGGACGCCGGCCGCCTCGAGGCCCAGCAGGTCGGGATACGCGCGGCGGCCGACCGCGACCAAGAGCACGTCGGCCTCGAGCGCGCTCGTCGTGTCGTCCTTCGCGCGCAGGGTGAGCTGCACGCGCTCGCCCGTGACCTTCGCCGACTCGACCCTGGTCTCGAAGAGGAACTTCATGCCCTGCTTGTGCAGCGCGCGCTCGAGGAGCTTCGCCATCTCGCGGTCCATGCCGGGCACGGTGCCGGGGGTGAGCTCGACCACCGTGACCTTCGATCCGAGACGCCGCCACACCGAGCCGAGCTCGAGGCCGATCGCGCCCGCACCGACGACGACCAGCTCGCCCGGCACGTGGTCGAGCTCGAGCGCCGCCGTCGAGTCGATGATGCGCTTGCCGTCGAAGGCGAGGCCCGGCAGCTCGATCGGCACGCTGCCGCTCGCGATCAGGATCGACTTCGTCGCGAGCTCGCGCGTCGTACCGTCCGCGGCGGTCACCGTCACGCGGCCCGCGCCGGCGACGCGTCCCGTGCCGCTCACCCAGTCGACCTTGTTCTTCTTGAAGAGACCGGCGATGCCGCGCGTGAGCACGGTCACGACCTTCGCCTTGCGCTTCATCATCGCCGGCAGGTCGAGCTCGACGCCCGTCAGCCGGATGCCCTGCTCGGCGAAGCCCTCGCGCGCTTCCTCGAACAGCTCGCTCGAGTGCAGCAGGGCCTTGGACGGAATGCAGCCGACGTTGAGGCAGGTGCCGCCGAGCGTCGCGTCCTTCTCGACCACCGCGGTGCGCAGGCCGAGCTGGCCGGCGCGGTTCGCGGCGGTGTATCCGCCCGGTCCCGCGCCGATGATGACGAGATCGTAGCTTCCGTTGCCGGGGTCACCCATGTGGAACGTCGTCCCTTCGCGGCGTGGTCAGAGCGTGTGGGAGTGGCGCGGCGGCGAATCAGACGCCGAGCAGCAGGCGTGTCGGATCCTCGAGCGCTTCCTTCACGCGTACGAGGAACGTCACCGCGCCCGCGCCGTCGACGATGCGGTGGTCGTACGACAATGCCAGGTACATCATGGGCCGGATGACGATCTGGTCGTTCACCACCACCGGACGCTTCTCGATCTTGTGCATGCCGAGGATGCCCGACTGCGGCGGGTTCAGGATCGGCGTCGACAGCAGCGAGCCGTAGACCCCGCCGTTGCTGATCGTGAAGGTGGCACCCGACAGGTCGTCCACCGACAGCTTGCCGGTGCGCGCCAGCTCGGCGAGACGCCCGATCTCCTTCTCGATCTCCGCGAACGACATCCGGTCGGCGTTGCGCACGACCGGAACCACGAGCCCGCGCTCCGTCCCGACCGCGACGCCCATGTGGACGTAGTGCCGGTAGAGGATGTCGGTGCCCTGGATCTCGGCGTTCACCGCCGGGACCTCGCGCGACGCGGCGCAGCAGGCGGCGACGAAGAACGACATGAATCCGAGGCTCACGCCGTGCTTCTTCTGGAACGGCTCCTTGAATCGCGCGCGCAGGTCGAGGATCGCGCTCATGTCCACTTCGTTGAACGTGGTCAGGATCGCGGCCGTGTGCTGGGCCTCGACGAGGCGCCGGGCGATCACCTGCCGCAGACGCGACATCGGCACGCGCTCCTCGAGAGCTCTGCCGCCATCGGTCGTGGCAGGGCGGGGCGCTGCCGCGGCCGCTGCTGCTGCCGCCGGTCCCGTGGCAGCAGCGGCAACCGGCGCCGCCTTCGCCGCCTTGTGCTGCGCGAGGTCGAGGACGTCGCCCTTGGTGAGGCGGCCGTGCGGGCCGCTGCCCTCGACGCCGGCGACCTCGAGGGCTTCTTCGGCGACGATCCGGCGGACGGCGGGGCTCAGGAACGGCTCCGCGGCCGGGGGCGGCGTGTCGCTCGCGGCCTGCGGGGCAGCCGCGGTCGTTGGCGTCGGGGCCGCGGTGGCGATTCGCGGCGCCTGGGCTGCCGCGGCGGGCACCGCAACGCTTGCCCCGCCTTCGGCGGGCTCGATCGTCGCCACGAGGTCGCCGACGCTCACCGTGTCGCCGGCCTTCTTGAGGACCTTCAGGCGGCCGGCCTGCTCGGCGGCGAGGTCCATGTTGGCCTTGTCGCTCTCGAGCTCGAGGATCGGCTCGTCGACCCCGACGACCTCGCCGTCCTGCCGGATCCAGCGACCGATGACCGCCTCGGTGACCGACTCGCCGAGCGACGGCACGCGGACTTCGAAGGCCATCAGTTGCTCCCGGCGCCGGCCTGGGCGACGGTCGGCTTCGTGGCAACCCGGCGCGGGCGCGACACCGGGCGCTCGGGCGCCTGGTCGAAGACCGCTGCGAGCAGAGCGGCCTGCTCCTTGCCGTGGCGGCGGTACGACCCCGTCGCCGGGCTCGCGGCCTCGTCACGGCCCGCGTAGCGCAGGCTCCGCCCTTCGAGCAGCGACGGCAGTCGCTGCGACATGTACCACCAGGCGCCCATGTTGACCGGTTCCTCCTGCAACCACACCACATCGCGCGCGTTCGGGTACGCCTCGAGCACCGCGCGCAGGCCGCTCTCCGGGAAGGGATAGAGCTCCTCGACGCGCACCGCGGTCACGCGCAGGTCGGCCCGCGCCTCGCGCTCCTTGGCGAGGTCGTAGAAGACCTTGCCCGAGCACAGCGCGATCGTCGTGACGGTCTCGGCATCGAGGTCCACCGGATCGCGCAGCACCGGCTGAAACGTCCCCTGCGAGAGATCCTCGATGCTCGACGTCGCGGCGCCCAGGCGCAGCAGGCTCTTCGGCGACATGATCACCAGGGGCTTGCGGAACGGGCGCCGCATCTGGCGACGCAGCAGGTGGAAGATCTGCGCCGCGGTGCTGGCGCTGGCAACCTGCATGTTGTCGTCGGCACAGAGCTGGAGATAGCGCTCCAGGCGCGCGCTCGAGTGCTCCGGGCCCTGGCCTTCGTAGCCGTGCGGCAGCAGCAGCGTGAGACCGCTCGCGCGCTGCCACTTCGACTCGGCCGCCGAGATGAAGGTGTCGATGACTGCCTGGGCGCCGTTGGCGAAGTCGCCGAACTGCGCCTCCCAGATGGTGAGCGTCAGCGGCGCGCCGAGCGAGTAGCCGTACTCGAAGCCGAGCACCGCGACCTCGGAGAGCATGCTGTCGATGACCTCGTAGCTCGCCTGCGACTCGCCCTCGCGGGCGATCGCATTGAGCGGCACGTGCTGCTGTCCGGTCTCCTGGTCGTGCAGCACCGAGTGGCGGTGGCTGAACGTACCCCGTCCGGAGTCCTGGCCCGAGAGGCGGACCGGCGTGCCCTCGAGGAGCAGCGATCCGTACGCCAGCATCTCGGCGCAGCCCCAGTCGATGCCCTTGCCCCGGCGGACCATCTCGAGACGCTGCTCGTACTGCTTGTAGACCTTGGCGTGCGCATGAAAGCCCTCGGGCAGGACGAGCGCCCGGGCCGCGATCTGCTCGAGACGCTCGCGTGGCACCGCGGTGATGGCGCTGCGGTCCTCGGGCGCAGGGCCCAGGCCGGCCCAGGCGTCACCGTAGGTGAACACCTCCTGTCGCGGCCGGAAGTCGCGCGCGTAGGTGAGCGCGAGGTCGAGGATCTCGAGGAACGCCTTCTGGACCTCGTCGAGCTCCCCCGCGGTGAAGGCGTGCTGCTCCAGCAGGTGCTTCGCGTAGAGCGCGCGCGTGCCGGGGTGCGCCGCGATCTTCTTGTACATCGACGGCTGCGTGAACGTGGGCTCGTCGAGCTCGTTGTGGCCGTACTTGCGGAAGCACACGAGGTCGATGACGACGTCCTTGCCGAAGCGCTGCCGGAAGCCGAGCGCGAGCCGGATGGCGTGAACGGCGGCCTCCGGATCGTCGCCGTTGACGTGGAACACCGGTGACTCGATGACCCGCGCGATGTCGGTCGCGTAGCGCGTCGGCCGTCCCGAGGTGGGCGGCGTGGTGAAGCCGATCTGATTGTTGATGACGATGTGGACGGTGCCGCCGGTGTAGTAGCCGGGCAGGTGGGTCAGGAGCAGCGTTTCCGGAACGACGCCCTGGCCGACGAACGATGCGTCGCCGTGCACCAGCACCGGCAGCACGCGCGCGTGGTCGCGATCGCGGATCAGGGTCTGCTTCGCGCGGACCTTGCCCTCGACGACCGGGTTCACGACCTCGAGGTGGCTCGGGTTCGGCGTGAGCGAGACGTGGACCTTGTTGCCGCTGCGCGACACGTGGTCGCGCGAGTAGCCCTGGTGGTACTTGACGTCGCCGTCGCCCTCTACCCAGTCGGGCAGCGAGCTGCCCTCGAACTCGGCGAGGATCATCTCGTACGGCTTGTGCACGATGTTCGCGAGCACGTTCAGGCGTCCGCGGTGCGCCATGCCGAGGACGACGTGCTCGACCGCCGCGTCGGCGCAGCCCTCGAGCAGAACGTCGACCATCGGGATGAAGGACTCGCCGCCTTCGAGCGAGAACCGCTTCGCGCCGGGAAACTTCACGTTCAGGAATTGCTCGAAGACCTCCGCTTCCATCAGCTTGCGGTAAACCTGCAAGCGGGTGTCGCGATCGAGCTCGGGCTGGTTGCGTGACGGCTCCATCATCGACTCGAGCCACTCGCGCTGCTGCGGGTCGCGGATTCCGGTGTACTCGACGCCGACCTTGCGGCAGTACGTCTCGCGCAGCGCCGTGACGAGTTCGCGCAGGGTGTGCGGGGGGTCGCCGCGGAACCCGCCCGCCTCGCAGGGCCGGTCGAGGTCGGCGTCGGTGAAGTCGTACTGCGCGAGATCGAGCAGCGGGTGCGACAGCGGTGGGTCGCTCAGCGGGTCGATGTGCGCGAGCAGGTGGCCGAGCTCGCGGTAGGCGTTCACGAGTCCGAAGGTGCTGCGTCCGGCGCTACGCCCGCCCGGTCGCCGGTCCTCCTCGCGGGCCAGCTCGAGCCCGGCGAAGAACGCCCGCCAGGTGGGCTCGAGCGATTCCGGGTCGGTCCGGTAACGCTCGTACTGCTGGTCGATGAACTCCGCGTTCGCGCGGTTCACGAAGTCAGGCGCTGCCACTCCTTCTCCCTGCCGTCATCCCCGCGCACCGCAGAAACCCGCTTCCCGGCGGCGAGGGAACTCCAGACTTATCTAGCGAGTTTTCCGGGGATGCCCAACCTCGAGGGCTGTCTTCGGGCTCGAGCCTGCGGCGAGGGCGCCGATCGGGCGCGGTGGAGGGCGGCGCGCGGTCCGTTTCGCGTGCCGCCCGCGGGCCGCCGCTTGAAGCCCGTCGCGCCCCGGTGCACACAGAACGCGCATGTCGGAGCGCAGCGGAGACCGCATCGCCGTCGTTCTCTCGGGGGGTGGGGCCCGCGGTGCCTACGAGGCGGGCGTGCTGTCCTGGGTGCTCGACGAGCTCCCCGCGTTGCTCGACCGGCCGGCGCGGATCTCGGTCATCACGGGTACCAGCATCGGCGCGATCCACGCGTGCTACCTCGCATCGATCGCCTGCGCGCCCGGCGGTGGTGCCGTGCTCACCCGCCTGTGGCGCGACATGTCCCTGACCACCGTCTACCGACTGGGCATCCGGGACGTGGTGCGCATGCCGCTGTGGCTGCTCGGACGCCTCGGTGGCCTGGCGAGCGGCGACGGCGACCGCGAGGAGGGCTTCAGGGCTCCCGGCCTGTTCGATACCGAGCCGCTCGAGGAGATCGTCGCACGCGAGGTCGACTGGGCACGCATCCACGGCAACATCGAGAGCGGCTGTGTGCACGCCGTCGCCGTCACCGCGACCGAGATCGCGACCGGACGCTCCATCGTCTTCTTCGACAACCGTGACCGCGCGGCGCCGAGCTGGCCGAACGACCCGTTCGTGGTCGCGCGCGCGACGCGCATCTCGTACCATCATGCGCTCGCGTCGGCGGCGATCCCGGTGCTGTTCGCGCCGCGCCGGATCGACGGCGCGTTCTACTGCGACGGTGGGCTCCGCCTGAACACGCCGCTCTCGCCGGCGCTCCGCCTCGGCGCAGACCGCGTCCTGGTGATTGGGCTCCGCCATCGCCGTCCGACCTACATCGAGGACCGTCTCGCGAAGCACCGCGAGACGTCGTTCGTGAATCCGGCGTTCCTCGGCGGCAAGATCCTCAACGCGCTGCTGCTCGACCGCGTCGAGAGCGACATCGACCAGCTGCGTCTGATGAACGACGTGCTGCGCACGGGCGAGCTGGAGTTCGGTCCGGACTTCCTCGAGCGTCTCAACGGTCACGTCTCCGAGCTCGGGCACCCGCCGATGCGGCGCGTGCCGAACGTCTTCGTCCAGCCCTCGCAGGACCTCGGCGAGATCGCGGGCGAGGTGCTCGAATCGCGCGACGGCGAGCGCGCGCTCGCGGACCGCCTGGCGAGCTTCGCCATGCGCGCCGCCGCCCGTGGCGCGTTCCCCGACAAGGATCTGCTGTCGTACCTGCTGTTCGACGGCGCCTACACGAACCGGCTGGTCGACCTCGGCCGCGCGGATGCGGCGGCGGCGAAGGACGATCTGGTGCGACTGTTCGCGGTCGATCGCGAGGCGGAGAACGCTGGTCGATCGCTGGTGGCAGGCGGCTCCGCCAGGACAGACAGCTGACCTGCTGCCGACGCTCTCCCTGATGAGGGTGCGAGACGCAGCATCGCGCAGCCGTCGGTTTCGGACGAAAGCGAAGCGGTCGAATCTGCGCCGTGGCTCAGCTCGCCCGTCGCGAGACAGGCCGGGCACGCGGTTGATCGGCGGCTCTTCGTCGCAGGGGGGCCGTGGTGGTCGTCGCTGCGTGTCCGTACGGGCCCACGAAGCCGCAGCGACGCGTCGGACGCCCGCATTCGCCCGGGTCGGTGACGCACCGCGGGGGCACCTGGGCACGAACGCTCGAGGTTGGCCGACGCCTCGACGGGCAACGCCTCAGCCGCCGAGGGCCGCGCGCACCAGCGGACCGAGCAGCGTCACCACCACGATCACACCGGCGATGCCCGCGAGGTCGAGCCAGATGCCGTGGCGCATCATCGCCGTCAGCGGGATGCGGCCCGAGGCGTAGACGATCGCGTTGCACGGCGTCGACACCGGCAGCATGAAGCCGAGCGACGCACCCATCGTCGCCGCGATCGCGGGCAGCACCGGGTCGATGCCCGACGAGCGCGCGAACGCGATCACCACCGGCACGACCATGTTCGCCGACGCGGTGTTGCTGGTGGTCTCCGACAGCACGGTCGCGATGATGGTCGCGAGCACGATCAGGCCGACCTCGCTCTGCACGCCGAGCAGCGAGGTCAGGCCGTAGCCGAGCGACTCGGCGAGCCCGGTCTTGAACGCGAGCGTGCCGAGCGCGATGCCACCGCCGTAGAGGAACACGATCCACCAGTCGATCTGCACCGCCTCGCGCCAGTCGAGGGTGAACTGCATGCGCTTCAGGTCGGTCGGCAGGACGAACAGCAGCCCCGCCGCGAGCAGCGCCACCACGCCCTCGGGCAGCGCGCTCGCGAGCTGCCGGCAGAGCGGGTGGTCGGCGCCGAGCAGCAGCGCGAGCGCGCCCGGCAGCACCCAGAACGCGACCGCGAAGCCGAACGCGATCACGGTGTTCACCTGACCGCGCGTCCACGCGCCGAGCGCGGCGCGCTCGGCGGCGACGAACGCGGCGACGCCGTCGAGGCGCCGGCCGCGGTCCACCGCCGCGAGCTGGAAGCGCGCCAGCATCGCCGCGAGCGCCAGCGCCACGACCGGCAGCCCGAGCGCCATCCACAGGAAGAACGAGATGTCGACGCCGGTCTCCTTGCGGATGAAGCCGATGCCGATCAGGTTCGGCGGCGTCCCGACGGGCGTCGCGAGCCCGCCGATCGACGCGGCGAAGGCGTTCGACAGCAGCAGGGCCGCGGCGAATCCGGTCGCGCGGCGCGGCGACCCGGCGCCGTCCGACAGCGACTCGAGCGAGCGCAGCAGCGCGACACCGATCGGGAACATCATCGCGGTGGTCGCGGTGTTGCTGATCCACATCGAGATCACGGCGGCGGTGACGGCGTACGCCACCAGGACGCGCCCGGGCCGCTCGCCGACGCCGCGCAGGCCGAGGATCGCGAACGCGAAGCGGCGGTCGAGGCCGTGGAAGAAGATCGCGCGCGCGAGGATGAACGTGCCGACGAAGAGGAAGACCAGAGGATCGGCGAACGGCGCGAACGCGGTCTGCGCCGGCGCGACGCCGAGCACCACCGCCGCCGCGACGCCGACGAACGCCGTGATCGCCATCGGCAGCGCCTCCGACACCCAAAGCACGACCACCGCCGCGAGGATCGCACCGAGGCGGCGGGCGGGCGTGTCGAGGCCGGTCGCGAGGAGCCAGACCGCGGCGAACGCGACCGGGGCCGCGGCGAGGCCGATGCGGCGGCGCCAGAGGTCGAAGGCGTCGCCCGCGTCGCCGGCGGGCGGGATCTCGGGCTCGGCGGTCTGCATCGGTCGCGCAAGGTATCGGCCAGGACGGGCGCGGAGACAAACCGCGCGCGAGCGGTGCGCGGCCGCCGCGCCGTGCCCTGCCGGGGCCGCGCTCCGAAGTGGCGCCGATCCCGCTGGAGGCGGAGCCGCGTTCCCGGCTCCGCGTCCAGCGGCTACGGCGATCGACGCAACCCGTTCGTCAGCGGACCTGTGCGACTCCCGGCGGCTGCCAGGTACCCGCGCCTGGCGGCAGGATCGACGGCGGCGTCTCCTTCGGCCAGTAGAGCCGCATGACCAGGTAGATCGTGCCGTCCGGCGCCGGCAGCCAGTTCGACTGCTTGTCCGCACCCGGCGACTTGTTCTGGATGTAGAGCGTCAGCGAGCCGTCCGGGTTCTTCTTCAGCTTCGGCAGCATCGGCGAGTTGATGAGGTAGCGGTCGATCGGGTTCTGGATCAGCAGCTGCGTCTTGCCGTCGTACATGGTCACCGACCAGAACGCGTTGACCGGCGGCAGCTGTCCGGCGGGGAAGGTCAGCGTGTAGTCGTGCTTGCTCCCGTCGAGGGTCTCGCCCTTCGCGTCGACGCGCGTCATCGGGTACATCGCCTCGACGGCATCGTTGCCGTAGATGCCGGCCTTCGCGCCGGCGGCGCGCTTCAGCCAGTCGCCGGAGAAGAAGGCGCGGTCGCCGAACACCGACGAGATGACCCACCCGTCGACCTTCTTGCCGCCGGCGGCGATCGCCTTCTCGACCTTTGCCTCGCCGTCCTTCATGCCGAGACCGACCTCGAGCTTGTGCTCGAGCGACAGGTCCTTGAACGAGAACGACTTGCCGGGGCCGACGCCGATGCGCGCGAGCTTCGCGCGGATGTCCTTCTCCTCGGGGCCCGGCGGCGCGAACTGCAGCGCGAAGTCGAGGTACTCGAAGAAGTTCTCCTTCACGAGCTGCGTGTTCGCCTTCGGGAAGTCGATCGCGGGGGCGGCCGGCGGTGCGGGCAGGCCTCGATACTTCGACAGCGGCGTGACCTTGTAGCCCTTCTGGACCTTGACGACGTTCGGCATGTCCTTCGGGTCGAAGAGCTGCGTGCGGAAGATCGTCAGCGAGAACGCGGTCGACGACTGGAAGACCTGCTTGATGCCCTTGGGCGTCTCGCCCTTCCAGTCGGGGCCGGCGATGAGGTAGTCGCCGGCGTCGTTGCCGGTCGCGCGGCTGCCGACGTAGCCGTAGTTGAAGGTGTTGCCGTCGACGAGCTGCACCGAGTAGTAGCGGTTCTTCGGCACGGCGGGGACGTGGAGCACGATCGGCTCCGCGCGCAGGTCGAGCCACGCCAGAGAGTACGGCGTGTCGCTGTTGGGCGTCGGGATCGACGTGTCCTTGTAGGTGAAGACGCGGGCCTCGTTCGCGACCTGGTTGAACGGCGCCTTCCACTGCCCGGACTGCTCGTCGATGACGTACTCGTACATCACCGCGTAGTTCATCACGATCGGCAGGCCGAAGATGAAGCCTTCCTCGGCGATGGCCCTGGTCTCCTCGATGCCGGGCTTCGAGGACTCGCCGCGCTCGGCGAGGGAGATGGAGTCCTTCTTGGCGGCACAGCCGGCCGCGGCCAGCAGCGCCAGCGGGACGGCGATCGTACGCAGGGGTCGGATCATGGCGGGCCCACCCATCACGGCTGGCGGAAGCTGGCTTGCCCGGGCGCGCCAGCGATCCGGCGGCCGGCTCGGGCGTCGGCGGAGGGATGCGCCCGGGCTCGTGCCCGGGACCGCCCGGGAGGTGACCCGGTCCCCTTCTTATCTGCCTGGCCACGCTGTACTGCTGGACGTGGTGGAATGGTCGCGGACGGCAGCCTGGATCGGCGCGTTGTTCCTCCTGCTGCTCGTCGCGTCCCCGTCCGGCGCCGCGGACGCCGGCTTCGTGCCGCTCGACGACCTCGACGCGCGCCGCTCGTGGCGGGTCACGACCGTCGACGTCGAGGGCCTCGACGTGCTGCAGCGCTTCCTGTGGGTGCCGCGCCTGCAGACGCAGACGCGGCCCTGGTGGGTGTTCTGGCGCGCGCGTCCCGAGTTCCAGCCCGGCGACCTGCAGGCGGACGCGACGCGTCTCGCGCGCGAGCTGCACGCGCTGGGCTTCTACGAGGCGACGGCCCGGGCCGAGGTGGAGGTCCTCCGTCCCCCCGGCGCGACCGACGACGACCCGGGGCTCGTCCGCGGGCGCATCGTGGTCGATCTCGGCGAGCGGGTGAAGGTCTGCCGGCTGCACATCGACTTCGGCGACTTGCCGATCGAGGAGGACGGCATCCGCCGGCTGCGCCGGCAGTTCGCGATCGTGGTCGGCGACAACTTCACCGAGAGCGACTACCAGGGCGCGGCGCAGCAGATCGTCGACTACCTCGGCGAGAACGGCTACGCGGCCGCGACGGTGACGCGCGACGCGGTCGTCGACGTGCCGCGCCGCTGCGCGAGCGTCACCTACCGCGCCGACGCGGGCCGGATGGCGCTGTTCGGCCACACGTCGATCGACGGCCTCACCGACGTGGCGGAGGACGTCGTGCGCCAGGACATCGTCTACGAGCCCGGCGAGGTGTACGACACGCGGAAGGTCAGCGAGACCCTTCACCGGCTGCGTGGGCTCCGGCTGTTCAACATCGTCCGCCTCGTACCCGAGGGCATCGGCGAGAACGACGAGGCGCCGATGCGCCTGTCGCTCACCGAAGGCCCGCAGCGCGAGATCCGGCTCGGCATCGGCTACAGCACCGACGACGGCATCCGCGGCCTCGCGTCGTGGACGCACTACAACTGGCTCGGCGGCGGTCGCCAGCTCGGCTTCACGGCGCGCCTCTCGCAGGTGCGGCGGCTGATCAGTGCCAACTTCACGCAGCCGCACTTCCCCGGGCGCTCGACCCGCGCGCTGGTCAACCTCACCATCGGGCGTGACGACGAGTCGACCTACGTCGACGACTTCGTGCGCGTCATTCCGCGCATCGAGTGGCGCGCGGCGCGGAACGTGGACGTCAACTTCAGCATCGTCGCGTCGTACGACTCGCTGTCGAGCGTGAGCGACGCATCGAAGGAGGACCTGCCGGGCTTCGTGACCTCGGGCTTCACGGTCGCACCGGGCGCAGGAGTGCGGTGGATCAGGGTCGACGACTCGATCACCCCGAGCCGGGGCTTCGCCCTGTCTGTCGCGACCGACGTCGCCAACACCGGCTTCGGCAGCGACTTCGACTGGTACCGCCTGTACGCCGACTCCCGGACCTACCTGCCGCTGTACGGCGATCTGGTGGTCTCGACGCGCCTCTCCGGCGGCACCATCGTGCCCTACGGCAGCACCGACCAGATCCAGTTCTGGGACCGCTTCTACGCCGGCGGCACCGGCATCAACCCGGTGCGCGGCTACGGGCGCCGTCGGGTCGGGCCGCTGTCCGGCTCCGACGACCCGCTCGGCGGACGCAGCGTCGTCATCGGCAGCCTCGAGCTGCGCCACCCGATCGTCGGCCCCGTGCAGGGCGTCGCGTTCGTCGACGCGGGTGACGTCGAGCTGTCGGCGTGGCAGTTCCAGCTCGCGAACGTCCAGACCGGCGTCGGGTTCGGCGTGCGCGCGAACACGCCGGTCGGCCCCGCCGAGCTGGGCGTCGGCTTCGGGCTGAACCGTCGGGCCGACGACGCGCTCATGCAGGTGTACTTCAACATCGGACCGGACTTCTGAGGAGCGGACGTGCGTGTGCTGCGCTGGATGACGATGACGATCGCGGGGCTGCTCGGCCTCGCCGCGCTGCTCGTCGTGGCGATCCTGCTCCTGTCCGATCGCCCGGCGGTGCGCGCGGCGCTCCGGCCGCGCCTCGAGACGCTGCTCTCGCAGGTGCTGCGCCTCGACGTGCGCATCGACGACGTCACGGGCCTGAGCCTCGCGAAGGGCGTGCGCGCGACCGGCGTGTCGCTGTCGCACGGCGGCGAGCGCGTGATCGCGGCCGACGCGCTGCACGTTCGCCTCGGCCTCGAGCGCGTGCTGCCGCCGCTGGTCTCGATCCGCGCCGAGGGCGAGGGCGTCGCGGTCGATCTCGCGCGACTGCCCGACGGCGAGTGGAACCTGGTGCGCGCGTTCGCCGGCGAGGACGAGGCCACCGCGGAGTCGCCGCCGCCGGCGTGGCTCGACGCGATCGACGTGGTGGTGCACGCGGGCCGGCTGCGCGTCCGCGGTCTCGCCGACCAGCCGCTCGACCTGTCGGCGATCGACGGCAATGCGGTCGTCGTGCTCGGAGATCCCGGGCGGCTCACGGTCCGGCAGCTGTCGGCAGAGCTCGGTGCCGGGTCGCGGCTCGGCGCAAGCGGCTGGCTCGACCTCGGTGCGCCGTCCCTGCTCGAGGTCGGGGTCGACGTGCGCGCGCTCACCGGCGCCGACCTGAAGCCGCTCGTGCCGCAGCTCGTGGAGAGCGCCGCGGTCACCGGCACGGTGCATCTGGCGGGCTCGCTCGACGCACCGAGCGTCGAGCTGCACCTCGCGTCGGGTGCCGCGACCGTCGACGTGTGGGGGAAGCTCGCCGAGGTGCCGGCGGGCCGGCAGCCGACCTCCGCGCCGGCCTCGCCCGCAGCGACTTCGCCGGCCACGCGGGATGAGCCGCCACGAGCGATGCAGCTGACGGCGTCCTGGCAGGCGCTGGCCCTCGACCCGTCGCAGCTCGTCGCCGGCGCGCCGCCGGCGAGGGTATCGGGCGCGGGCAACGTCGACACGGTGCTCGGCGACGGCTGGCCGAGCGCCCTCGC
>Ga0172362_10002362_pt1 | contig 16427 bp, 21 predicted proteins | sample LakKivs1_kivu2a2_FD_114534 | JGI IMG/M metagenome (GOLD analysis project Ga0172362, IMG submission 114534) | Sediment microbial communities from Lake Kivu, Rwanda - Sediment s1_kivu2a2 | ecosystem: Environmental > Aquatic > Freshwater > Lake > Sediment | place: Rwanda: Western Province, Lake...
AAGAGAAAGTTCGAGTAACCGGAGACAGCTTTGATTATAAGCTTAACATCGGTGCCTCTGAAATTTCTGCTGATGAGAAAATCGATTCCTCTATCTATAAATCACATCTCAATTATGTAGATGCTGAGAGCTGCTCATGCTTCGTACATGAAAATAGAATAGTGTTTTTCTCCGAACAAACAAAAACATCTACTGCGGTAGGGGTAATCGAAAAGTAAATTATGAAGGTTGCTCTTTGTCTCTATGGACAACCAAGAAACGTCGAGTCTCCCTTGATCGAGAAGGGTTTCGGTAACTGTATTCTTGATAAGTACAACCCAGACGTTTTTGCTCACGCCTGGATTTCTGGAGAAAATAAGGATTTTGCAATTTCGGATTGGTCAAGTTCTTGTCCAAATGTAACCGAAAATCTACGCTCTGAAGAATTGATAAAAAGCAAATTCTCTCCAAAAAATTTTATTCAGGAGCAACCTAGAACTTTTTCCCTGGAAGATGAATCGAGGAAAAAAGTAAGCGGGCTGAAATATTATTCACAAAATAACGAAAGCAACGTCATTTCCCAATTGTATTCAATATCAAAAAGCCTGAGAATGATTGACTCCCATTACGATTGGGTTTTTCTTTGTCGTTACGATATTTACATCAAAGAATTGCCTTCTTTGGACGAGTTAGACCCATCAAATCTTTATGTCACCGATTTTTATGATCATTTCTCAGATAATATAATGATTGGGGGAAAGGAAGCAATGATGACACAAGATCTTTTCGATTCAATCAATCCACTTTGCTCGGAGATTAATAGATTCACCCCAGAAGAATTCAAGAGAGTATCTTATTTAAAAAGGAATCCAACCGAAAGTAGGGCAAAAATTCGGTATGGGATTTTAAGGGGTCTAACCCTCGATAGTTTACAGGTTTAATGACTCTGGAAACAAAACAATTTGTCCGGATATGATTTTAATAATATGGAAATAGAAACTTTATCATCTCTTGAGCTCCAAAGAAAGATAGAAGAGTTAATTGCACTTAAAAACGAGCTAAAAAATGAGGAACAAGCGGTAAAGCTTACTATGAACTCAATTTACGGCGCGATTGGTAATAACTGGTTTGTCTGTTTCAACCCTGAAGTTGCCGAGGCAGTAACTTTACAAGGTCAGGATTTGATCAAACACTCGGAGAAAATATTGCACAAATACTTTCATGAGTTTTGGCATGTTGATACGGAGCTGCACGAAAAACTTGGTTTGAAAAGCGTCAAAAAAATTCACCGCCCTTTGGTGGTGTACGGAGACACCGATTCTAACTATGTAACTTTCCAAGAGGTTGTAGCTTCTTGTGACTGGGAAGGAGACCCGAAAGATCTTATCCTAAAAATCAACGAATACAGGCTGAAAGAGTACCTAAAAAAGTGCTTCGACATCTACTCAAATAAATGGAATACAGACAATTACCAAGATTTTGAAATGGAGACCCTTGCCATCAACGGGATTTTTCTTGGAAAAAAGAAATACGTTACGAATATAGTTTATTCTGATGGTGTTCACTCGGACCCTCTTTCCCAAATTAAAACTACTGGTGTGGAGATGATTAAAGGAGGTACCCCATCATTTGTAAGGGAGAAACTTCTTTTCCTAACCAAATTCATTTTTTCAAAGGGAAGGTCTTTCAATCTTAGAGAGTTTGTTCAAGAACTTAAGGCGATTAAAAAAGATTTCAAAGCTCAAGAACCCGAAAACATTTCTTTGGGAATAGCAGTTAATAATTACGAGAAGTTTATCCTTAACGACACCACAAACTTTGAAGTCGCAAAAGCATGCCCAATTCACGTCAGGGCATCTGGCTACCACAATTTTCTACTAAACAGTTCGAAATATAAAGACAAATACCCTTTGCTTAGAAGTGGCGACAAAGTTCGTTTCTATTTTGTAAAGACAAAATCAGTGGCTGACAACAACGTCTTTGCTTTTGCCCAGGGTACTTATCCATATGAGTTTGCACCCCCAGTCGACTATGACGAGCAATTTACAAAGACAATCTTAGATCCTATTAACAGGTTTATTGAAGTCATGGGTCACAATCCGATCAGCCCAAATCTGTTTATGATAAACACTCTATTCTGAAAATGGGATTTAACAAATTAATTTTGCCGGAAGCTGATTCCTTGAAAAAAATCAGGGAATCCCTTAAAGATGATGATCTTTTCTTCAAGAGATATTGGTACACACCCGATGCAATCATGGGAAGTTCAGAGTCATTCAAATACATGGAAGCACAAAAGAAGAATTATGAAAAACAAAAGGCTGGAGAAACACGAGATCTTAGATGAAATAGACGAAGAAGGTTTTGAAGAATATTGCTCCTTCATGTACGAAAATTGTGATATCATTTTGAAAAATAAATTTGAGTTTATTTCAGATTCTTTTTTTAGTGCAGCATTTAAGTGCGAAAGAATACAGGAGCTTTTAGATTTTTTTCTTTTGGAAGAGGAGTATGAAAAATGCTCAGAATTACACAAAATTAAAGAAGCAGTAGAAATACAATTCTTGTTTCAGGGATAACAGTTCTTCTGCTTCAAAATTGAGATATATAGGCAAAAGAATCTCCCTGAAATTAATGAAAAACGTTAATCCCGTTTTAAACTTCGAATCATTTCTGAACGAATCTGAAGATCCTTATTCAATAGATATACTAATTCTTTCTGGTACAGAAAAACCTTCGCCAACATCCAAATCATTTTTGGAGGAGTGTGGAAAAAGAAATATCCCTTGTCATGTAGTTGACATAAATAATATTGTGCTTGAAAAAATTTACAACGGGCACGTTATTAGGGAGCAAACCGGGGATAAAAGAGAAATCCTAATTAAACCAGAAACTACTGCGATAATCCCAAGGAGAGGAGTCATTTCCAATTCTTTCACAAAACAGATCATGAGGGATTTAGAAGCAAGCCGATATTTTTGCGTGAACTCTTTAGAATCTATAGAGGTTTGTGAAAGCAAGTATCTCACTTCAAAAGTTCTGGAATCACACGGCCTCCCAGTTCCCAAATACGCATTAGTAAATGGAGAAGACAACCTAGATTCTGCTCTGGAGGAAATAGGTGGAAAATTTCCGGTTGTGATGAAGTTACTTTCAGGTACGCAAGGAATAGGTGTTTCTATAGTTGATTCTTATGCTTCTTTGAAATCAGTTTACCAGACAATAGCCAAACTTGACCCCGAAAAAGAAATCTTAATCCAGGAAAAGATTGATTCAAATTTTGATCTAAGAATTCAGGTTATACTGAAAAAATTTGATCCCCTCAATCCAGGAAAAAGCAATTGCATCATCTTAGGATCGATGAAAAGAGAAGCGGTTGAAAAGGATTTTAGAACAAATTATTCCTTGGGGGGTGAAGTTTCAGCCTACGAGATTGATGAAAAATTGGCAGATTTGGCCTGTGAAGCTGCAAACGCAGTGGGTAGTCATTGGTGTGGAGTTGATGTCATGATTGACAAAAACACTGGGAACCCTTACATTCTTGAAGTCAATTCTTCACCTGGAACTGAGGGTATTTCTAAAGCTATTGGAAGACCAATTGTTGATGATGTTATTGATTATGTTACTGACAAAAAGAATTGGTCATATAGCAAAATGGAGGTGGGTTACCTCGAAACGGTAGAACTCCCCGAAGTTGGAAAACTGGTCGCAAAATTTGACACTGGAAATGGATCTTCCGCTTCTTCTATACATGCTGATACGATGGTGGAAAGAGACGGAGTTCTGTACTGGACGATCGGAAATACCCAATTCGAAAATGAAATCATTGGTTATACAAATACCGAAGTTGGGAGAGATAAACACACGAGACCTATCATCAAGATGGACATTGTTTTCAATGGGGTTAAGATTCCGGATGTAAAAGTTGCTCCAACTGATAGGGTCCAGAAATCCACACCTTTCTTGGCAAATAGGGATTTGATGAAAAAAATGGGTGTCATGGTAAACCCACACAAAGCATTCGTGGTAACTGAAGAAATGCCTAATTATAAACCTATGGAAGCCAAAGGCGAGCCTTATGGAGGAATAGAGTTTATCGATTCAGATATATAAAAAAATACAAATAAAATGGCAAGAGAAGATAAAACCGAAAAAATTCAAGTCTTACTTTCAACAGATGATCTTGAAGAGCTTGGAAAGAAAATCTCAAAGGAGGCCTTAACAAAAGGGGAACCTCCTGTTTCAATCTCACACTATGTGAGAAGATTAATTCGTAAGAATTTAGGAAGAAGCGCAGACGAGGATTAATTCCCCGAATTATTTACGAAATCTTCAAACCTCATCACTCTGAAACTCTGTTGTGATGGGGTTTTTTCTTGAGGTTCTGGTGATGAAAAATCCTGGTTTGATGGTTCACTAACTGAAAAATCTTGATCGTGATTTAGTTCATAACTTGGATTGATGCCTGTTTCGGTACCTTCGTAATCTGTGGTGGAATTAGTGTCATCTGAAGAATCTTCGAAATCTGAAACCTCCGGCTGGAAGCCGTCCGATGTGGTTGTTTCATCGGTTTCGAATTCTTCTGTAGAATCTACGATAGCAAATTCCCTGTCCCGGTCTAGTTGTTGTGTGTCCATTATAAAAGTTTTTCTGTGAAATATATATCAAAAAAAAAGAATATTAGTTCCATGGCAAGAAGAATTTTAGAGTTTGATGATTTCGTTTCAAATCTTTCCCTGAGTGAGGTAGAACAAGCGGAGATCAAAGATTTTGTAAAGAAGTACGAAAAATATATGAACTTCCACGACACTGGTGAATTTGAATCTTCCATAGAGGAGATCACTAATGATGTGATGACACACTTCAATTTTCCCGATACCAAGAAACAAGACGTCCAGGATTTCATCCAGGGGCTACAAACTCTTTCCGACGGTATTTCTGTTATAATGTCACCAGGACCAGAAATCATTTACAGAAACGAACCCGATATGACTCAAACTATAGTTTACTAAGTGAAACTTGAGGCTAAATCCTCTGTATAAACAAAATAAACATACATTATGAGCAACCTGAAAGTTATTGATTTTTACGCAGAATGGTGCGGTCCATGCAAAGTTTTATCCCCGATTATTGAAAAATTGAAAGAAAACAACCCTGATATTGAAATTGAAAAGATTAATGTGGACGATAATAGAGAACTCGCCCAACAATTTTCTGTAAGAACCATCCCAACGGTAATTTTTATGAAAGGTGACGAGGTCGTTGCAAGAGAAATTGGTGCAAAGCAAGAATCTTTCTACCAAAATTTAATTGACCAAAATAAATAAAATGAATGGCGGATCTTAGGCAGAGATTGTGTAGTTATTTACTGGACAACGATAGACAAGATATAGAGATCTCTGAAATTCGTTTTCTAAATGACGGTACCGTTGTTTTTTATGTTGAAATTAGGAACGAGAATGGAAAAATACCGGTTAGATGTAAAATGTCCAAGGGGGCAGAAGATTACAATTTGACTTCTTTTTCTCCTATGTTAAGGTTCAATGAAACCCATTCACCTTGGGACACTACTATCAAGGATGCTAAGAATATTTTTAGCGCATTCCCCGGAATAGGTGGGGTAGCAAACAGAACAGTGAACACCTCTTTAGTTGGATAAAATTGATGAATTTAGTAGAAAGAATAAATGCCAAGTGCAGCTTCAACTATGGTCCACGGGTAGATATTATTGATAATTTCCACTACTCTTACTTGGTAGAGTTTTATGAAAATCTAGGAGACGATTGGGCTCTGGTACACAGTTGGTTCGACGTTAAGCCATTTCATTTTTATTGGTACAGAAGATTTTTCAGAACCAAATGGAAAATAAAAGTTTGGGGGTGGGAAAACGATGCTCCGGTTTTAGTCCTAGAGCACTTGTATTCAGAACAAGGTCAAAAAATTGCCTTCGTTTTCGAACACAGTAGCTATAAAGTTCAGAGGAAATGGACGGAAAGAGCTATTTCCTTCAGAGATAAAAATAGATGTGATGTTATCATCCAAAGCAAGTATTGGGAAAGATTGAAAAACGATTTTTTTGACGAGAGATTGGATCTTACCTCTAGTTTGGATGGAAAGGATAATTTGTACGCAACCTATTTGATAAAAAAGCACGATATACCAACCAGCACAGAAAATTGGTGGGAATCGGATTTAATTTATGAAGCCCATTCCAAAGCTTTCAAAAGCTGGAATATACCGATTGATTGGGTTGCAATTTCTAACGATGAAGTTTTTGACGCAATAGTTGGTCATGAGTAAAATTATAGGTTTAAATTACACTGCACACGATTCATCCGTTTGCCTTATTGAGGATGGGATAATAAAGTGTGCTATAGAGGAAGAGAAATTCACAGGCGTAAAAGCTTGCTATCGACATTTTGAATTCCCAGCGAAAGGATTGGATTACATATCAAGAACGTTTGGCGTTACCCTTGATAACTGTGATCACATAGCTTTTGCTCGCCCATATTCAAGAGATTTTGTAAAGAATAACCCTAAACTAATCGAAAAGATAACTAGCTTTTCACACCACGATTGCCACGTTTTAGGTGCATACTTCACCTCTGGTTTTTCGGGTAAATGTATTTCTCTTTCTCATGATGGGAAGGGCTATAGAAGCAGGGGTAAAATTTTCTTGTGCGAAGACGGTGATTTTGAAGAGGTAAAATCTAGTCACATCCCGGTAACAGCTTCCCTTGCCGGAATGTGGGCGGCTGCAACTAATTATTTGGGGTGGACAATGCTGAAAGATGAAGGCAAAGTTGTTGGCCTTGCTGCACATGGTAAATTTTCAGACCAAATCTATTCTTATCTTAAGAAGTGCATTTATTACGATAATTTGGAATTCAAGCCTTCAAATTGGGAGTCTTTTTTTCATTACATTTTCGATAACCACAAATTCGATCTGTCGAAAAATGATGAGTGGAGAAAGGACTTTGCTTTCACACTTCAAAAGTACACCGAGGAGTTAATGGGGCAGTTGTTGGTTAGCATCTCTATAAAATATCCAGATTACAAGAAAATTTGTTTTTCCGGTGGATTGTTTGCAAATGTGAAATTGAATCAATACATCAATGACCTTGGTCTTTTTGACGAGATTTTCATCCACCCAGCAATGGGCGATTCTGGACTAGCTCTCGGTGCTGCCATTATTAGAGCCCATGAATTGGGCGAAATCGAAAAGCCAGAAAAAATGAGAAATGCTTTCCTGGGTGAGCACCACGATTTAGAAGCATGGAAATTGGCCATGGATGAGAGCAAGCTAAATCTCAAGGTCGAAGAATTTTCGTACGATAAACTGGCCGAACTTATAAACCAGGGAAATGTTGTTGGTTGCTTTTTTGGTAGAACTGAATATGGACCTCGTGCTTTGGGCAATAGAAGTATAGTTGTAAGACCTACTGATCCCGACACACATAGAAAACTCAACGAGAAATTGAAAAGGACCGAAATTATGCCCTTTGCTCCTTCTGTTTTGAAAGAGTTCGCGGAAGAAATATTTTTATGCGAAAAGTCACAATATGCGGCTGAATTCATGACACTTTGTTACGAAGCAAGGAAAGAATGGGTCGAAAAAATCCCGGCAGTAATTCAGGTTTTGGATAGATCATCAAGGCCTCAATTAGTAGCAAATTACGAAAACGGAAATTTCCACGCGATTATTTCAGCCTATCATAAATTGTCGGGTATTCCCGTTGTCCTGAATACATCTTTCAATGCGCATGGTGAACCAATTAATAATTACCCATCGCAAGTTCTGAACCATTTGAAAAGTGGAGCAGTTGATTTCATCGCAAACGAATACTTCATTTTGAGTATTAATCGCTCCTAAATTTTTTTTAAGCGTATTTAACAATTAGATTTGTGGTCAAATTGAAAAAAATGACCCAAACAATTATCCTAGTTCAAGAAGCTGAACAAAAACTTTCATTTGCCATCCGTGATTTGGAAGACCTTTCCATAAATGGCAACCATGCGATTAATATAAAAGATGTCACTCGGGAAATTTCAGAATCGAGGGAAATTTTAATCTATTGCATTTCTAAAACCTTGAAAGAAAAACAAGTACAAGATGCGTCAAGAATTTGAAAAATTTTCAAAGTCACAGGGTATTAGCTCCCTGAGTTTGGATTACCACATGAAGCAGGTGGAAAATTCTCTTACCCCTTATATCCTTGAGGAAAGAGAATTAAGAGTTACACAGATGGATATCTTTTCTCGTCTTATGATGGACAGGATTCTTTGGGTAGCCGGAGAAGTGAATGACCGCATGTCCACCGTGGTACAAGCACAGCTGATGTTTTTGGATTCTGTTGATTCAAGAGATATCACAATGCACATAGATTCACCTGGAGGGTCCGTTAAATCTGGACTTTCGATGGTCGATGTGATGGAATACATCAAATCCGACATTGTCACTATTAACACCGGGATGGCAGCCTCTATGGGATCTGTTCTTCTTGGTGCAGGAACCAAGGGAAAAAGACACTCCTTGAGATTCTCTAAAGTTATGCTTCACCAGTCCTCCGGAGGATTTCGTGGAAACATCCAGGATGCTAAGATTGATTTTGAAGAATGGGAAAAATACAACAAGATTCTTTTCGATCTTTTGGGTGGATATTGTGGCAAGGATTCGGATCAAGTCAAGCAAGATGCTTCCCGTGATTTTTGGATGGATGCAGAAGAGGCAGTTAAATACGGAATCATAGACAGCGTTATTACGAAGAAGAAGCAGTAAAAATGGGAACCAACTTTTATAGGATACCGACAGAGGATGAAATGCAGGAGAGAAAAGACCGACTGCAGATCAGAATCATTGGTCTGAAGTTAACCCCAGAGCTTATTGAAAGAGGATTTAGATACATCGAGGAAGAAGGTTCGTACACTATAAAATGGGAAAGATTAAGCCCATGGGAAGAATTTATCGAGGGAACAAAAATTCATCTTGGTAAAAGGTCGTCCGGCTGGAAGTTCTGCTGGAACTTCCATGAGAACAAATACTACTCAAACAAGGAGGAGCTCTTGAATTTCATAAGAGTTGGACGTGTGGTTGACGAATATGGTGACGAGCAAGATGTTGAGCAATTTATCGACATGGCTTTGAGCTGGGATGGAATTGTATTCGATGAAGAGTATGAAAAAAAACAACAAAAGGAGGCTCCTGGTTATCTTCCTCATGGTCACAGGTATCATGATAAGGTTGTGGACGGACTTAGGGTTTCATCATCAACAGACTTTAGTTAAATGAAAGAGCTATTTTTATTAAGAGGATTACCAGGATCAGGAAAATCTACCCTCGCCAAAGCTTTGGGCGGAGAACAAGTCGAAGCAGATCAATATTTCATCGTGGATGGAGAATATCACTTTGACCCAACCAAAATTAAAACAGCACATGAATGGTGTCGAAATCAGGTATCCGATTGGATGTTTCTAGAGTTCGCAAGAATTGTAGTTTCGAACACTTTCACACAGGAATGGGAAATGGAACCATATTTTCAAATGGCGAGAGAGAAGGGGTACATGGTTTATTCCTTGGTTGTTGAAAACCGCCACGGGGGTGAGAATGTCCACGGGGTTCCGGCAGAGAAACTCCAGCAAATGAAAAGCCGTTTTGAATTAAATCTATGAACAAGAAAGAAATTGATAGGCTTTACCTCCATAGATTCATAGAATCTATGGAGAACGATTATGAAAAATGGGAAATGACACACTGTGCTGGTGCGGGCTGGTCATGGACTGAATATCACAGCCCAGCTTACCATAGTCCGGATACCGAAAACGGGGGAAGCAATCGTATACGTTTTGGATTTTCCCTGAACATCATCGGCGCTGCTCTCAACGGGGTGTGGAATTGGGAAATTCCTTTTGCCGTTCTTAATCCCTTTACCATTACCTTTTGGCGCTTTAGAAAAGCTAAAAAGAACATGATGTGCTATTTGAAAAATAAAGCAAATCAAGAGCATTTACAAAAATTAGCAAAAGCATCATAATGGAAAGAAAGTTAGCATCTATCAGAGAAATTAAAGAGATATCCCCAATCGAGGGGGCAGAAGCAATCGAGGTGGCCGTGGTTGACGGATGGAAAGTTGTAACAAAGAAAGGCGAATTCAAGCCAGGTGATCTTTGTGTATACTTTGAGATTGATTCTTTTCTTCCAATTAGGGATGAGTTTGAATTTCTCAGAAAGTCTTCGTACAAAAAAATGGGAGAGACCGAGGGTTTCAGACTGAAAACGATTCGTTTGAGGGGACAATTATCTCAGGGGCTTCTCACCCCGATCCACATTCTTCCTATTGGTGAAATGGTTCATGTAGGACAAGACGTAACCGAAATGCTGGGTGTTGTGAAGTACGAGCCACCTATTCCTGCTGAACTGGCCGGAAAGGTTAAAGGTGGATTTCCTTCTTTCCTCAGAAAAACTGACGAGGAAAGGGTGCAAAATTTAGTTGACGAATACCCACTCTATGGTTTGAGAAGTGATCACCAATTTTATGCAACTGAAAAATTGGACGGGTCTTCTGCGACTTTTTACCTAAACGATGGCGAGTTTGGAGTTTGTTCCCGAAATCTCGAACTCCTTGAAACCGAAGAGAACACTTTCTGGAAGGTGGCTAGACAAATGGATTTGGAAAACAAACTGAAATCTCTTGGCCGTAATATTTGTTTCCAAGGAGAACTTATTGGCGAAGGCGTTCAGGGGAATAGTTATAAAATCAAGGGTCAAACGGTGAAGTTCTTCAACATCTTTGACATTGATAAGCAAGAAAGAGTTCCTGTCCGGGAGTTTATTGAGATCCTAGAAGCACTGGGCTTGGATTATGTGCCCTTTATACAGATTCCATTTCTGCTGCCCAACTCAATCCAGGCTATACTTGAATTTGCAGAAGACGGTTCAATGCTGAATCGGGATGTTCAAAGGGAAGGTATCGTGGTTAGATCTTTCGATACCTCAATCAGCTTCAAAGCCATCAGCAACAAATTTCTGTTAGAAGAAAAATAACATGGTTGACAATTTAGAACTTATTAAGCCGTTTTTGGTTTTTGATTCCGAGGATGACTTTTATCATCTCCAAATTATCAAGCGCAAGAAAGAAAATCCTGAATTAGGTTCTAACTCTTATATTGTCAAAACCTATTCGATCTCATCGATTGAGCATTTAGAAAAAGTTTACCCCGAGATTAAAGCTATTTGTGATTTTCACCAAGCAAGAGCGGGGATCAATCTCAACGTCAGATCTTTCGAAAAGATTGCTTTCCATGCACTCAGGAAATTGACAGACGTGATTATGAATAAGGATTTCAAGTCAGCAAGAAAGTCGTATGATTCGGTTTGCGGTTCCTATTCTGCTGGAAAAAATAAATCTTGGATAATTGACGTAGATGTTATGGACATGGAAGTTGTTCGTAGCATTTCCGAAAGTATATCCGAAGTTGAACCAAAAGGAGATAAGGTTAAAGCAATTCTTCCCACCAAAAATGGTTTTCATTTGATCACATCGCCATTTAATTTGTCCAAGGTGAAATTTGTTGACATTGATATTCATAAAAACAACCCAACCATTCTTTACGTACCGGATTGAGCACCAAATCAAAAAATAAGGCCAAAATAGTAAAAAAAGAAATCGACCTAAGATCTTTAAATTCTGATCAGGAGGTTGCTTTCAGTAAGTTGCTTTCCTATATTCTCGACAGAGAAGACCACCGCGTTTTCGTTCTAAAAGGATGGGCGGGGACAGGTAAGACTTTTTGCATGAGCATGTTGGTGAACTACATTATAAACGATATTTTTCCGGATAGGGACTGGTATAAAATTGCAGTAACTGGACCAACTAATAAATCAGTTAGGGTTATAAGAAAGGCATCCGGACTTCACCACCCCCGTGTCAGCTTTCAAACAATACATAGCCTTCTAGGTCTTAAAGAGAAAATCACGCAGGAGGGAAAAATAGAGTTCGTCAATGAGAGTGATTTCAAACCCAGCATAGCCTCCACCAAGCTTTTGATCATCGATGAGGTTTCAATGCTTGACGATGAGCTTTTTGAAAAAATCATTAAGTACAGAGGGAAAACCAAAATTATCTGCATGGGAGATCCTGCACAGATCCCCCCGGTTGGAAGACCAGATTGTATTCCTTTCCTTGAGGATCTTCATGAAAAGTATAGGATAAAAACTTTGCAACTGAGGACTATCATGAGACAGAAGTTGAATAACCCAATTATTTCAACATCGGTTCTTCTCAGAAAGAGTGTAGGTCTAAGTTCTTCTGTGATCCCACACGAAAGCCAAATAAACGAGGAAGGAGAAGGTATTGAATTTTTAAATCTCAATGACGAGCAGACGAGAAAGGGGTTTTCGGCCAAACTTGGTGAGTACTTCAAAACCAAGGACTTCGAAAAAAATTCGGATTTCTGTAAAGTGATAGCTTGGAGAAATAAGACAGTTCAGACCATGAACGGGATTGTTAGAAAAGTTATTTACGGAGACATTGCTGCAACCAATAAAATCCTTGAGGGGGAAAAGCTGATCGTAAACAGTCCCATCATTGAAAATGGAATGGTGATGTACAACACCAACGACGAGCTCACGGTAAAGTCTTTCGTTATCAAGGAGGAAAAACTTTCGGTGGACGACGAGGTCTACACGGTCAAGTACTACCACACCTCGGTTGTTTATTTGGATCAAAATGGGGAAAGTGTCCACGACAAGATCGATATCATCCACGAGAGCAGTGATGTAGATTTCAAAAAGGCGGCCAACGTTCTGAGACTCATTGCTATTTCTAAAAAAGGCAAGGAGAGGTCTTGGGTTGCTTATTATGATTTTCTAAGGAGATTTGCGGATGTAAATTTTGCCTACGCCATCAGTTGTCACAAGTCACAGGGCAGTACATACAACACAGCTTTCATTTTGGAAGATGATATTGACATGAATCTTAATGTTATAGAGAGAAATAGGATTAAGTACACAGCTTATACTAGAGCAAGTAAAAAGCTTTATGTGCTGAAAAGATTCTGATCCGTTTTTTTAGAACGAAACAATCCCTTACTTTTGTGGTAAATTCCAAGTTATGGACGTTACCCTACTCAATAGCTATTACGAAAAAGGTTTGTTAACCAAGCAATCCCACCCGACCTTGCCGTTGACCATCTGGAATTACACAGATAAGGTCCAGTACGACGGATATTGGGACGAGGTAACTTTCCAGTGCAGGGGTTTGATAACAGACAATCTTACTGGAAATCCGGTGGTGAGACCTTTCAAGAAATTCTTCAATTACGAAGAAGTAGAGGGCAAAGGATTCATACCAACACAGGCGGATTATGTGTATGTCCAGGAGAAAATGGATGGTTCGTTAGGGATCCTTTTCAACTACCAGGGAGAATGGGTGATGGCAACCAGAGGGTCCTTTGCTTCAGAACAAGCAATCAAAGGACTGGAGATCGTTAAATCCAAGTACTTTCTGGATTCTTGGATGAAAGAGTACGCATATCTGGTGGAAATCATTTATCCCGGGAATAGAATAGTGGTCGACTACGGTAAGAAAGAAAAAGTTGTTTTCCTTTCGGCGGTTCTAAACGAGACCTACAAATGGGAACCAACAAATGATACCGAGCTTCATTGGTCAACGGCTCTCATGATTTTCAAGGCCAACGACATTCCAAAATCAGACATTGTAAAGTGTGAGCAGTACTTTGGATTTTCTGAAATTCTTTTCAGATCCCTGAAGCAAGCCAATGAAAATAATAAAGAGGGATTTGTGCTTAGATTCCACCCTGGAAATTTCCGGATGAAAATCAAGTTCGAAGATTACGTTGCATTGCACAAGATAATGACAAACCTTTCAACCACATCGGTTTGGGAAGTCCTTTCTGAAGGTGGTACGATAGAATCTCTATTGAAAGACGTTCCTGATGAGTTTTACAGCAAAATCAAAGAGTATGAGAACAGTTTAATCGCTGAATTCAACAATTTGAAAAGCGAATACGAGGAACACTTTGAATCAATCCGTCGCCTTGGGACGAGAAAGCTGTTTGCACAATTTGCAACCACAGGGTTTACGTACCCTTCAATTCTATTTGGCATGTTGGACGGAAAAGATATTTCTCCGATTATCTGGAGAATAATCAAACCAGAATTCAGGAAACTTTGAAACAATAAGACAATAAAAGATAAAATACACCTAGGAAATTTGATATTATGAAATTAGTTGATGCTTTAAGAACCCGGAACACCGTTACTGAAAACGGGATGACTACAAACTCATCCTCTCTAAATGCTTGTGTGGATTTATTCTTCACGATCGGTGCTATGCGAGGTCAGGACAAGCAGAGACTGATTGCTAATTTTTCATCTGCATTTGCTGAAGACCCAAATCGCGCTTTGAAAATTCTCTTCTGGGCAAGGGACGTTAGAGAAGGTGCAGGAGAAAGACAAGTTTTCAAGGATATTCTTAGCTATTTAGCCGAGGCAAATCTTCCTGTGCTACAAAAGAACATGCACCTAATTCCAGAATTTGGAAGATGGGACGACCTTTTGCAGTTGGAGGGAAGTCCAGCAGAAAAAAGTGCATTCTCCTTGATTCAGAAGGGATTGGAAGAGAAGAATGGACTATGTGCGAAGTGGATGCCTCGTAAAGGTAAAGAAGCAGCAAAATTAAGGGCTTTTCTTGGCCTAGCTCCTAAGCAGTACAGAAAACTTATCGTTGGCCTTACTGACGTGGTTGAAAGTAAGATGTGCTCTAAGAATTGGGAGTCCATCGAGTATGGTAAAATTCCATCCTTGGCTTCTGCAAGGTACCAAAAGGCTTTCTGGAAAAACGACCAGGGAAGATACCAGCTTTACGTTGAGAAACTGAAAGCAGGTACCGAAAAGATTAATGCTTCAGCAGTTTATCCTTACGATGTAACTAAGTCGTTAGCTACCGGGGTGAAGGATGTTGCTATTCAGCAATGGAAATCCCTTCCGAACTATATGGAAGGATCGAATGAGAGGATCCTTCCGGTGGTGGACGTCTCTGGATCAATGAGTTGTCCAGCAGGTGGTAATAAAAACCTATCTTGCATGGATGTAGCAATCTCTTTGGGTCTGTACATTTCGGAAAGAAACGAAGGTGCTTTCAAAGATTCTTTCATCACTTTCTCGGGTTCCCCACAGCTTCAGTTTTTAAAAGGTGACTTGTATGCAAGATTCAATCAGTTGAGAATGGCTGATTGGGCAATGAACACGGATCTTCAAAAGGTATTTAGTCTGATTCTTTCCCAAGCCAAGAAGTTGAATGTTCCTGAATCTGAAATGCCAACCAAGATACTTATTCTCTCTGATATGGAATTCGATGCTGCCACTAGGGCTGGAACTATTTACTCAGGCTGGGGAAGAGATTCCTTCACAATAAGTGAGTGGAATCCAACTGCTCAGGAAATGATCAGAACCATGTACGAGGAGGCTGGTTATGCGATGCCATCAATTATTTACTGGAACATTCAATCTAGAGGAAACAACATTCCAGTGGCATTTGATGAAACAGGAACTGCGCTTATCTCTGGATTTTCTCCTTCTATTTTGAAAAGTGTTGTTAAGGGTGAAATCATCTCGCCCGAGCAAATCATGGATCAAACGATCCTTTCAGAAAGATACTTCCAAATTTCGATCTGACAAATTGGATAAATATGAAACAAATTGATTAAATTTGTATAAAATAAAAAGCATAAGGATCGATACAGCAAAAGTTATCTATACAGACTATGCTATTCCTTCGTTTTGCTCCGGCAACTCAGGGAGAAACTGGTTTCCAAGTCCAGCCAAAAAAAACGAAGCGTCACACCACCCCAAATAGGTAGACGAGTAAAAGGGACATCGGAAGATGTTGATTTGAAAGCTAAACCGAAGACGTTAAAAAGGGTTATACCTGCCGAGGCGACGAACACGAACACGATCCTGATTTTTAACCCCGATTTATTTCGGGGTTTTTTGTGAAATAAAACTTACTAGTTCTCTAAAATATACAACAAAAACTCTAGATGAAAATATTAGGAATTGCTTACGGAGCTCATAGTTCAGGTGCCTGCTTGATAGAGGATGGAAAAATTTTGCTTTCCTTAGAGGAAGAAAGGCACACTAGAATAAAACCATACGTGGATTTCTATAACAATTGGTTCAGATATCCAGTAAACTGTTTAAGCGAAATTTTCGGTAGATCTGGTTACTCCTGGCAAGAAATAGATTATGTCGCTTCACATCATTCTTTTGAGGATGTTCGGTCAGTTCTGGCTTGTGTAGGTGTAGATTTACAGGAGAAAGAAAAGTTCATCTGGGTGGATCATCACGATTGCCACGCTCCGGGAGCATATTATTCTAGTGGGTTTTCTGAAGATTCTCTAAACCTAGCCATCGATGGGATTGGGTTTGG
>Ga0172362_10002363_pt1 | contig 16422 bp, 13 predicted proteins | sample LakKivs1_kivu2a2_FD_114534 | JGI IMG/M metagenome (GOLD analysis project Ga0172362, IMG submission 114534) | Sediment microbial communities from Lake Kivu, Rwanda - Sediment s1_kivu2a2 | ecosystem: Environmental > Aquatic > Freshwater > Lake > Sediment | place: Rwanda: Western Province, Lake...
CCATCCCGGCTGGCGTCGTTGCTCGTCGTCGCAATACGTCGAGTATTCCTCCTCCTCGCGCCTCGCCAGCCGGGCGCCTCGACCGCCCAAATTCACACATCTATCTTCTCGCGGGTCCTTAGGGGGCGCGGGCGAACGAGCCGTGGCGCAACGGCAGAAGGCGAGAAGCGGCGCGATCGAGATCGCGCTCGCCCTCTGTGCTCTCTGTGGTGACCGCCCCGTAGCGCAGTGCGGTTGGCGATCGACCGGCATGACGCCCATCTGACGCTATACTCCGCGCGCTTGGACCTTCGATCCTTCACCGTGCCCGATCTGCGCGAGCGCGCGGCTCGCATGGGCGAACCCCCGTTTCGCGCCGAGCAGCTCTTTCGCTGGCTCCATGGTCCCGGTGCGGGCGGCATGGGCGGTGTCCGCCTGCCGCTCGCCCCCTCGACGGTTCCCCGCGCCCTGCGCGACGCCATGCTCGCGGACGCCCCGCTTGCGCCCCTCGTTCCCGACGACACGGTCGACGCCGCGGACGGCACGCGCAAGTTCCGTTTCCTCACCCACGACGGCTGCGCTGTCGAGAGCGTGCTCATTCCCGACGACAAGCAGGAGCGCAGCAAGCTCACCCTGTGCCTTTCCTGCCAGGTGGGATGCGCCTGGGGGTGCGCCTTCTGTGCCACCGCGACCCTGGGCTCCGGGCGCAACCTGAGCGCGGGCGAGATGGTCGAGCAGCTCTACTGGGTCACGGAGACAGTCGGGCAAAAACCGACCAATATTGTCTTCATGGGCATGGGCGAGCCGCTGCATAACCTGGAGCAGGTGACCCGCGCCCTCTCCATCCTGGAGCATCCCTGGGGCGCAGGGCTCTCACCCCGGCGCCTTACGGTGTCGACCGCGGGCGTGGTGAGCGGCATCGACCTCCTCGGCAAGAGCCGTCCTCTGCCCAATCTGGCCATTTCGCTCAACGCCACCACCGACGACGTTCGCGACACGCTCATGCCCATCAACCGGCGCTGGAACATCGCGGCTCTGCTGTCCGCCGCGCGTCGCTTCCCCCTCCACCACCACCGTCGCATCACCTTCGAATACGTACTTTTCGCAGGCGTCAACGACAGCGACGTGGATGCCGCGCGACTGCCGCGCCTGCTCGAGGGCATCCCCAGCAAGGTGAACCTGATTCCCTGGAACCCGGTTCCGGGCCTGCCCTTCACGCGGCCGAGCCAGGGGCGGCTTTTGGCCTTTCAGAATCTGGTCCGGCGGCCCGACCTGCCGGTGTACATTCGTACCCCGCGCGGTGACGACCGGGCCGCGGCTTGCGGCCAGCTCGCCGGCCGCAGGGGCAAACCGCATCCGGAATTGCCGGATCTCAGGGTCGCGAGACGCGTGTCATGAATCAGACGGCATTTCACATCACCGAGGTATCTGCCCAGGCGCCGCTGCGCCGTCGCCTGAGCGACTTGTGGTCCCTGGTGGCAAGCGAGATGCACCTGGTCGAGACCCGCCTGGGCGAACAGATGTCGAGCCCCATCGGCCGCATTCCCGAAGTGGGCACCCACCTCCTCGGGGCGGGGGGCAAGCGCCTGCGGCCGTTGCTTGCGGCGCTCGCGGCGCGCGCCTGCCAGGCCGACGTGGAGCACGCCATTGCCGCAGGGTGTGCCGCCGAGCTGATTCACACGGCAACCCTTTTCCACGACGACGTCGTGGACAACGGCAACGTCCGGCGCGGCCGCCCCGCTGCGCGTATGCTCTACGGCAACGGCGTGGCGGTTCTGGTCGGCGACTTCTGCCTGGCGCGGGGCCTCGACCTGGTCACGGCCACGGGCTCCATCGCCATGGTGCGCTCCCTGGCTGCCACGGTCACCGAAATGGCGGAAGGCGAGGTCGCGCAACTGGAGGGGGCGGGTGATCCCGACACCACCGTCGCCAGTTATCTGCGCGTGGTCGATTGCAAGACCGCGTCGCTTCTGGCCTGGTGTGCCCGCGTGGGCGGGGTCTTGCCCGAAGCGTTCGATCTGGCGCTGGGTCGGTTCGGCCGCGCCCTCGGCCGCGCCTTTCAAATCGTCGACGACATCCTCGACTGCTCGATCGACGAAGCCACCACGGGCAAGACCGCGGGGCGTGACCTGCAGGAAGGCAAGCTGACCTTGCCCGTGCTGCTTGCCTGCGAGAGACATCCGGATCTGCGCATACGCCTGCGCGAAGCGCTCGGCGAGCAAGGGGTCTCCGCCGAGCAGGCACGCACCATCTTGGCCGAGGTCAGGGCTGCGGGCGGCATCGAACGGGCGCGCAAGCGCGCGGTGAGCTTCGCCGAGACGGCCGTCTCGGAACTTGCGCCGCTTTCTGCCTCACCTTACCGGGAGTCCCTGGCCGAGCTCTGCCGCCTTTCCGTCGACCGGGTGGCGTGATGGCCGGAGCGGTTACGGGCCCGGATGTGCGCGGCATGTTTGACCGCATCGCCGGGCGCTACGACCGCGCCAACCGCGTGATGTCGGTCGGGGTGGACGGGCTGTGGCGGCGCAAGGCCGGCAAGCGCCTGCTCGCCGGTCTGGGCGAGGCACCCCGCGTGCTCGATCTCGGGGCCGGCACCCTCGACAGCGCCCTCGCCATCCTCCGCCGGCGGCCTTCCGCCTGGGTGTGCGCCGCGGATTTCGCGCGCAACATGCTGCTCGAAGGCCGCAAGAAGCCGGGTGCGGCCAAGGTCGCGACCCAGCTCGCCGACGGTCATGCGCTGCCCTACCGGGACTCGGTCTTCGACGGGGCTGTTTCGGACTTCTGCGTGCGCAACCTTCGCGATCTTGGCTTGGCCTTGGCCGAGCTGCGGCGGGTGGTGCGGCCGGGAGGGCGACTGGCCATCCTCGAGTTCTTCCGCCCCGTCCACAGGCGCGCCTTCTGGGACGGGTTCTACAACACGCGCGTGTTGCCCCTTCTCGGGCGCGCCGTCACCGGGGACGGTGCGGCGTACGGCTACTTGCCCGAGTCCATCGCCGGCTTCGTTACGCGAGGGGAATTCGAGGCGCGGCTGCGGGCGGCCGGGTTTTCCTCCGTGCAGGGCGAGGATCTCTTCCCCGGCGGCGTCGCCTCACTGGTGGTGGCGGAATGAAGATCCTGGTTGCCATCACGGGTGCCTCGGGCGCCATCTACGCAGGGCGGCTGCTGGATGCGCTTGCGGCCGCAGCCAAGAACGACCCGGCTCTGGCTGTGTCCCTCTGCTTCTCCGACAACGGGCGTCGCGTCTGGCAGCACGAAATAGGCCCCCTTCCCGGGCACGGCTTTCCTGTCCACGCCGAGGACGATTTCGCCTGCGCCTTTGCCTCAGGCTCGGCCTTGTGGGATGCGGTCGTGGTGGTTCCTTGCTCGGTGGGCCGGGTGGGGCGCATCGCCGCGGGGCTGGGAGACGATCTCATCGCGCGTGCCGCGGACGTGGCGCTCAAGGAGAGACGCACGCTCATCCTCGTCGTGCGCGAAACCCCTTTGTCGCTCATTCACCTCGAGAATCTGGTCACGGTCGCGCGCGCCGGCGCCGTCGTCTTGCCCGCGGCGCCCTCGTTCTACGCCCACCCCGGCACGGTCGAGGCCGTGGTCGACACCGTGGTCGCCCGCGTGCTCGACCAACTCGGCATCAGGGCGGAGCTGGCGCCGCGCTGGGGGCGGTCGCCGTGAGTCTCGCACCCGACGCGGACATCTTCGGTCCTGGCCGGCGCGCCTTGGCCTTGGCCCGCGACGCCTTCGGGGGGCGCGGGTTCTTCGTTTCCGCCCGCCGCTTGGGGGCCGATGGCTCGTGGAGCGGGCCCAACCAAGCGGCCTGCGCCCTGGTCGAAGAAGACGCCCTGCCTTTGCTGGGGGGGCTTGCGGGCGCCAAGCGGGCGGGTGCCAACACCGTGGTCTGCCGAATGGAGGGCGACATCGCCTCGGTCTTCGCGTGCGACATGGGCGCGATGGTGCGGGTATCGTTCGCGGCCGCAGAATCGTCGCAAGCGCGCGAGGCCCGCGTGCAAGCGCTGCGCGAGGTGCGGCAACGTTCTGCCGCGATCACCGGCGTCGTGCCGACCCCGATGGGCGAAGCCCGAGGGCTCGACACCCTGGAGTTCTTCGCGGCCTGCCGCCTGGCCCTGCCCGAGACCCATCTCATCGCGGACGTCGAGGTGCTCGGGCCCAAGCTGGCCCAGCTCTGTCTGTCGTTCGGCGCCGACACGATCGTGGGCTCGATCGGCGTCGAGCGCGCCTTGCGCCTGGGCGCGGCGGCGGCAAGCCGCGACCTCACCCGCGACGAGGCCGTGCTCCTCTTGCGCGCCTCCGGGTTTTCGCCCTGCGAACGCCTGCCCGACGGAAGGGTGCAGCCGCCGTGAGCCTCGATGCCATCGCCAGGAAGGTCGACGCCGGCGAGCCGCTCTCGCCGGGCGACGGACTTGCGCTCATGTCCCATCCCAATCTGGTCGAGCTGGGCATGCTCGCCAACCAGGTACGCGAACGGTTGCACGCCGACCGCACCACCTGGAACCGCAACCTGCACATCAACCCCACCAACGTGTGCGTCTCGGCGTGCAAGCTGTGCTCCTTCTCCCGCCGCGGCGCCGACGCCGAGGGCGCCTTCGTGCTCGGCATCGACGAGGCGGTGGCCAAGTTGCGCGCGCGCTTGCTGGCAGATCCGCGCCTGCGCGAGGTTCACATCGTGGGCGGCCTCCATGACGGTCTGCCCTTCGACTACTTCACCGGCCTTCTGGCCGCGCTTAAGCAGACCGCGCCCGGCATTCACATCAAGGCCTTCACGGCCGTCGAGATCTTCTTCTTTCATCGCCGGTACGGACAGAGCATCGAAGAGATCTTGCGATGCCTGCGCGCAGCCGGGCTCGATTCGCTGCCCGGCGGTGGGGCCGAGATCCTCTCGCCGCGCGTGCGCAAGCTCATCTGCCCCAACAAGTGCGGTGCGGACGAATGGCTCGAGGTGCATCGCACCGCCCATCGATTGGGCCTGAAGTCGAACTGCACCATGCTCTTCGGCACGGTGGAGACCGCGGAAGAGCGCGTCCTTCACCTCCTGCGTCTGCGCGCGCTCCAGGCCGAGACCCAAGGCTTTCTCGCCTTCATTCCTTTGCCCTTCCATCCCGAGAACAACGCCCTGGCCGACCGGCCCGCACCCACGCCGGCCGAGATCTTGCGCGTGTGCGCCGTTTCTCGTCTCGTGCTCGACAACGTGCCCCACATCAAGGCCTACTGGGTGAGCCTCGGCCTGGCGACGGCGCAGATGTCCCTGTGGTTCGGTGCCGACGATTTCGACGGCACCGTGAGCGAAGAGAAGATCTACCACCAGGCCGGCGCCAGCTCGCCGCAAGGGCTTTCCCCGACAGAGATCCGGCGCACGGTGCGGGCCGCCGGCCGCGTGCCGGTCGAGCGCGACACGCTCCACCGCAACGTCGAGCCGGAGCTTGGCGTGGAGGCCGGCTAGTCGTGCGTCGTATTCGCCTCGCCGCGGTTTCGTTTCTCAACACGCGCCCCATCACCTACGGCATCGAGCGCGGGCTGGTGGGCCGAGAGCGCTTCGAGCTCAGCTACGATCTGCCCTCGCGCTGTGCCGCCGCGGTGAAGAGCGGCCAGGCGGATCTCGCGCTCATGCCCCTCGCCAGCCTGGGCACGATGGAGGACGACCTCCGTCTTGTGCCCGGCATCGCCATCGCATCCGCCGGCCCCGTGCGTACGGTCATGCTCATGGGCGAGGTGCCGTGGCGGGAGATGGAAACCGTTCTCCTCGACGAGGCCTCGCGCACCTCGCAGATCCTGGTGCAGATGCTCGGCCGCACGCGTGGTTTTTCCCCTCGCTACGAGCGAGCCGAGCACGAGAACATCGTCGAACGGGCAGGCGGGCGTCGGGGCGCGCTCGTGATCGGCGATTTGTGCCTTACGGCCAGCGCGCGTTTTCCCCACGTGATCGATCTGGGCGCGGCGTGGACGGACGAAGTGGGCCTGCCTTTCGTCTACGCGGCCTGGATCGGCCACGCAGGTCTGCTCGAGGCGAGCGATGTTGCCGTTCTGCATGAAAGCCTGGCGCTCGGCCTGGCCCGTCGCACAGACATCGCGCGCACCTGGGCGGCACAACTCGGCGTCACCACCGATGTGTGCGAGCGCTACCTCACCGAGAACGTCCGCTACCACCTCGGCGCCGCCGAGCTGTGCGGCGCCGCGGCCTTTCTTGAGCGCGGTCGCGCCGCCGGGCTGCTCGCGAAAGCCCCCGCCCTGCGCTTCTTCACTGGTGAATCGACCTGGGAAGGAATCCGCCCCAGGCCGGCACGGCCGCATCGCTCGCTCGATGCCGTGCTGGCCGACGCTGCCGCGGGCAGCCGCCTGTCCTACGCCGAGGGCGTGCGCCTTTGCGAGGAGGCCTCGCTCCACGACCTCGGCAGGGCGGCCGATGCCCGCCGGCGCGGGTTGCATCCAGAGGGCGTGGTCACCTACATCATCGACCGCAACATCAATTACACCAACGCCTGCACCACGGCCTGCCGGTTCTGCAACTTCCATCGGCCGCCCGGCGACCCCCGCGTGCACACCCTCACGCGCGACGAGATCGCGCACAAGCTGCAAGAAACCATCGACCTCGGCGGCATCCAGGTCCTGCTCCAGGGCGGCATCAACCCGGAGCTCGGCCTTGCCTATTACGAGGATCTCTTCCGCTGGATCAAGGCGAATTTTCCCATCGCCATCCACGGGCTCTCTCCCGAGGAGATCCGTTACCTCGCCGAGCGCGAGCAGCTCCGTATCACCACCGTACTTGAACGCCTCATCGCCGCCGGGCTCGATTCGGTGCCGGGCGGGGCGGCCGAGATCCTCGATGACGAGATTCGACGCCGCATTTCCCCGCGCAAGTGCAGGGCGGCGACGTGGCTCGAGGTCATGCGCCAGGCGCACCACCTGGGCTTGCGCACTACCGCCACCATGGTCTTCGGCTTCGGCGAGAAAGCCCGGCACGTGGTCGGGCATCTGGACAAGCTGCGCGCCCTCGAGGACGAAACCGCCGGCTTCACCGCCTTCATCTGCTGGAGCTTCCAGGCCGAGGGCACCAAGCTGCCCCTGACGGACGACACCAGCCCCACCCGCTACCTGCGTACCCTGGCCCTGGCGCGGCTCTACCTCGACAACTTCCCCAACCTGCAGGTGTCGTGGGTCACCATGGGCCCGGCCATCGCCGAGGTGGCGCTGCGCTTCGGCGGCAACGACTTCGGCTCGGCGATGATCGAGGAAAACGTGGTGGCGCAGGCGGGTGCGGTGTTCGAGCTCTCCGCCGCCGAGATCGAAGCAACCATCCGGGCCGCCGGCTTCGTGCCCCGGAGGCGCAACATGCGCTACGAGTGGCTGCCGTGACCGAAGAAAAGAATACGGATTCACCACAGAGGCCACAGAGGACACGGAGGCCGGATGAGGAAGGGCTTTCCGGATTCAGATCCGCCCCCTCTCCCTTCTCGTCCGTCTCAGTGTCCTCTGTGCTCTCTGTGGTGAAAACCTACGGACGGATGGTTAAGTTCAGCCACACGGTGTTCGCCTTGCCCTTCGCGCTGGCGTCGGCCGCGATGGCCGCGCGCGGGCATGGCATCCGCCTCGGGCAGATCGTCGCCATCTTGGTGGCCATGGCCGGCGCGCGCACCGCGGCCATGGGGTGGAACCGCATCGTCGACCGGCACCTCGATGCCAGAAACCCGCGCACCGCCGGACGCGAGCTGCCGGCCGGCAAGGTATCGCTTCTTGCCGCCGGCCTTCTCACCGCCCTCAGCGCCGCCGCCTTCGTCGCCGCTGCGGCATACCTCGGCAGGCTGTGCCTTCTGCTCTCGCCCGTGGTTCTCGTGCTCGTGCTCGGTTATTCCTTCACCAAGCGTTTCACCTGGCTGTGCCATCTCTTCTTGGGCTTGGCCATCGGCATAGCGCCGGCGGGCGCGTGGATCGCGGTGCGCGGCGACCTCGGCGCGCCGGCCGTGTGGCTGGTCGCCGCGGTGGCGACCTGGATCGGCGGCTTCGACATCCTCTACGCCCTGGCCGACCGCGATTTCGATCGCCGGGAAGGAATCCACTCCATCCCCGTGCGCTTCGGCGTGCCGGCAGCGCTCGCCATCTCGGCCGTCCTCCACGCCGGCACCGCCTTGGCCCTGGCCGCGGCCGGCCATGCCGCCGGGCTCGGCATCATCTACTACCTGGGCGTGGCCGCCGTCGTCGGCATTTTCTTGTACGAGCACGCCATCGTGCGGCCGTCGGATCTCTCGCGCCTCGACGTCGCCTTCTTCAACCTGAACGGCTACGTCTCGCTGGTCTACTTCGCCGCAACCCTGACCGAGGTGCTGGCGGGGTAGGCCGCCGCCCAGGCTCCGCCGCACCCGACCTCTGCGGAATCCCGGAAACCTTCTTTGTAGGCACAGTAGGAATCGAACCTACAACCAACGGATTAAGAGTCCGCTGCTCTACCAATTGAGCTATGCGCCCGTACCAGATTTTGGGAAGCGAATGTATGCCTACAGAGCCATTGGAAGTCAAGTCGCGTTGGCGGAGGCCGGCCTTGCCGACGCGCGAGACGCGCTCGAGCCAGAGCGCGCCCGGAGGGAATCGAACCCCCAGCCCTCGGCTTCGAAGGCCGATGCTCTATCCAATTGAGCTACGGGCGCGAGCAGCGTGATTTCAGCAAGATGTGTCATGTCGAGGGAGGCGCGGACGAGCCCGCGCAGCGCCCACGGCAAGGGCCATTGATACCACTCTCGACTCAGGCGGGGAAGGTGCTCACGGCTTCGGCAGGCCATTGCCGCAGCTCGTCGTGAGGGTGGTCCCGCGGCTGCTGCTTTCGGGCGCCTCCGTAGTCCCACGATAGCCGCGGAAGGTCGTGGTCGCAACCGTGGTCGTGATCGTGGCCGGGTGGTCGTGGTCATGGCCGGAGTTATTTCCGTCGGCCACGACGACGAAGACGTCTACGGCGACGAAGACGTCTACCGAGACGACCACGTCAACGACCACGACCACCACCCGCCGGTCCCATTGGGTGCGAGCGTCCGTCGTGGAAAGGGGTCTCCTTCTGCGGCTTTCCGCGACGTCGGTGCGCCTGTCGCGGGATCAGGGCGCCTTGCTGCGCCTTGCGAGAATCGGCGACACGTGTTAAACGAGCGACCCACGCCCAGGTAGCTCAACTGGTAGAGCAACGGACTGAAAATCCGTGTGTAGACAGTTCGACTCTGTCCCTGGGCACTCGCCCCTCACGTGCTTCCAACAAGACATGTCCGGAGAGTGTCGAAGGAGATCTTTCATGATTCGCAAAGTCGTCATCTTCATCCTTGCTATCGGCGCGGTCGCAGGGGGGTACTACCTCGGGCGGGGCAACTGGAACCTCGGCGGCGGCGCAGCCCCGGCCAAGTTCGCCTGCCCCAATCCGGGCGCTGCCGTCGCGGGCGATGACGTCGAGCGCAAGTGCGTGCCCTTCGAGGGCAAGGCCAAGGGCTCGAGCAAGGCGCTGGTTACCATCGTCGAGTTCTCGGACTTCCAGTGCCCATACTGCAGCCGGGTCTTGCCCACGCTCGACAAGCTGCTCAAGGAGTATCCGGACAAGGTTCGCATCTTCTTCAGGCACAACCCGATGCCTTTCCACAGCGATGCGCGGCTGGCCGCGCAGGCCGCGGTGGCGGCCGAGGCGCAGGGCAAGTTCTGGCCGATGCACGACATCCTGTTCAAGAACCCGCAGAAGCTGAAGAAGGACGACCTCGAGAAGTACGCCAAGGAAATCGGCCTCGACATGGCCAAGTTCGGCAAGGACCTGGAATCGCCGGCGACCAAGAAACGCGTGGAAGAGGACATGGAGCTGGCCAAGCAGGTGGGTGCGCAGGGAACGCCGAACTTCTTCATCAACGGCCGCCCCGTCCGCGGCGCCGTGCCCTACGAGCAGTTCAAGTCCACGGTCGATGACGAGCTTGGCCGGGCCAAGAAGCTCATGGACAAGGGGACCTCGGCGTCCAAGTTGTTCGCGGCCCTGATGAAGGGCGATGCCAAGGGGCTGGGCACGCCGCAGCCGGCGCCGCCGCCGCCGCGCATCCCCATCGGGTCCGAGGTCTACAAGATCGAGCCGGGCAATGCCCCGCGCACCGGTGGCAAGGAGCCCAAGATTACGCTCATCGCGTTCTCCGAATTCCAGTGCCCCTACTGCGCGCGCGCCAAGGGAACCATCGAGGAGCTGCTCAAGACCTACAAGGACGACATCCAGGTCAGCTTCCGCCACTTCCCGCTGCCCTTCCACAGCAATGCCACGCCGGCAGCCATTGCCGCCGTGGCCGCCGCCGAGCAGGGCAAGTTCTGGCAGATGCACGACAAGCTGTTTGCCAATCAGCAGGCCCTGAGCACGGCCGACCTGGAGAAGTACGCCGGGGAGATCGGCCTCGACATGGCCAAGTTCAAGGCCGCCATCGACAACCCCAAGACGAAGGAACTGGTCGAGGCGGACAAGAAGATGGGCGAGACCTTCGGCGTTCAGGGCACGCCCTCGTTCTTCATGAATGGCCGCGCCTTCAGCGGCGCCTATCCGCTCGAGAGCTTCAAGGCCGCCATCGAAGAGGAAATCAAGAAGGTCGACGCCAAGATCGCCTCGGGCACGCCACGCGCGGGCCTCTATGCGGCTCTCATCAAGGATGGCCTGACGAAGGCCGCGCCGCGCAAGGAAGAGACGCGTCCGGGCGAACCGCAGGCGACGGAGGTCTACAAGGCCGACATCAAAGGCGCGCCGGTGAAGGGCGCCAAGAACGCCCTCGTCACCATCGTGCAGTTTTCGGATTTCCAGTGCCCGTTCTGCACGCGTGTCGAGCCCACCATCGACCAGCTCATGAAGGACTACGCCGGCAAGCTGCGTGTCGCGTGGCGCAACCTGCCGTTGCCCTTCCACAACAACGCCAAGCCCGCGGCCATCGCCGCCATGGCGGCGCAAGCGCAGGGCAAGTTCTGGGAGATGCATGCCATCCTGTTCAAGAACCAGCAGGCCCTGGGACACGAGGACTTGGAGAAGTACGCCAAGGAGATCGGGCTCAACGTCGAGAAGTTCAAGAAGGCCATCGAGGACAAGAAGCTGGCTGAGGCCGTCGACGCCGAGGCGGCGGCGGGCAACAAGATTGGCGCGCGCGGTACCCCGGCCTTCTTCATCAATGGTCGCTTCCTGTCGGGCGCCCAGCCCATCGACCGCTTCAAGGCGCTCATCGACGAGGAGCTCAAGAAGGCCGAGGCGCTGGCCAAGAAGGTGGGCGGCCCGGCCAAGGTCTACGATGCCATCATGAAGACGGCCAAGGCCGAGGTCGGCGGTGGGGCAGCGCCCTCGGCAGGGGGTGAGGAGCCCGCGGCGGGTCCGCCCAAGAAGGTGGACGTGGGCAACGCCCCGGTGCGCGGTCCCAAGAATGCGCCCATCACCGTCGTTCTATTCTCCGACTTCCAGTGCCCGTTCTGCGGCCGCGTTGAGCCGGTCCTGGCCGAGCTCGAGAAGGCATATCCGGGCAAGGTGCGCGTGGCGTGGAAGAACTTCCCGCTCTCCTTCCACAACAACGCCAAGGCCGCGGCCGAGGCGGCGCTCGCCGCCCACGAGCAGGGCAAGTTCTGGCAGATGCACGACATTCTGTTCAAGAACCAGCAGGCGCTCGCGGCCGCGGACCTGGAGAAATACGCCAAGGACATCGGGCTCGACATGGGCAAGTTCAAGGCGGCCATGGAAAGCCACAAGTTCGCCGCGCAGGTCGACGCCGAAACCAAGCAGGCCTCGGAGCTGGGGGTGAGCGGCACGCCGGCCGCGTTCGTGAACGGACACCTGGTGTCGGGGGCGCAACCCATCGACGCGTTCAAGAAGATCGTCGACGCGGAGCTGAAGGGTGGCGGCAAGCGCAAGGCCAAGATCAACTAACGGCGAAGGTTCATCTCGCGCCAAACGAAGCATCGCGGCAGCGGTGATTGCCGTCGCCGCGACGGCCACGGCCGCCGTGCTGCTTCTGCAAGGGGCGGCGTTGACGGTGAAGTCGGCCGCGCAAGGGGCCTGCCTCGCGCTCGGGCCCAATCCCCTCTCGGCCTCCCTGCGTTCGTTCGTGCCGGATTTCGAGCTTCCCGATCTTGCGGGCAAGAAGGTGGCCCTGCGCAGCCTGCTCGGCAGGCCGGTGCTGGTGAGCTTCTTCGCCACCTGGTGTCCCCCGTGCGTGGAAGAGGCGCCCTCCCTCGAGGATCTCGCCCGGCGCGTCGGCAAGAAGGCCACGGTCCTCGTGGTGAGCGTCGACGAGGACCTGCAAGCCTTGAAGAAGTTCTACGCCAAGGGCACCGCCGCCACCGTGGTGCGCGACGAGAGCCGCCGCGTGCCCGCGAGCTTCGGCACCTCCAAGTTCCCCGAGTCGTTCCTCCTCGACGGCAAGGGCAGGGTTCGCCACGCCTTCATCAACCAGCGCGACTGGTCGGTTCCCGAAGCAGCCGCGTGCGTCGAGGGTGTGGAATAGACGGCATTCGCTTGACGTCCGGCACTTGTCGCACGTAGCTTTTGCGGGAGATGCTCCTCCCTCACAACGTGCGATACATCACACGGGCGTCGCGGCACCTGGCAGGCGCCCTTCTTGCGGCCGCGTTGAGCCTTGGGCTCTCCGCTTCCGCCTTGGCCGAGCCGCAAGATCTCCTGGCCGGCAAGCGTCCCCTGCAAAGCGAGGGCGTGAAGAACCCAGGCCGTCTCACCGACGGGATCCTGAGCCACGAGGGCGACGAGTGGCTGACCGACGTGACTGCGCGTTTCTCCTCGGCCAAGTCGTTCGTCGAGTACGACCTCGGCGAGGCACGGCCTTTGCGCTGCCTCATGGTGCAGGCCGACAACAACGACGTCTACTACATGCTCGGCTCGCAAGACGGCGAGAACTGGCAGCAGATCTGGCGGGTGGGTGCCGAGGGCGGCGCGGGCATGCGGGTGCGCAGCACCAAGCTCGAGGTCACGGTTCGCTACCTGCGCCTGACGGCCACGGGCGGCGACGCGCTCTACAGCGTGAGCGAGATCGCCGCCTATTCCGAGTGTCCCGTTCCCTGGCCGGCCGACCTGCCGCGGGCGCGCGGCGTTCCGTTGGACGAGTCCCTCGTGATCAAGGTGATCGTCTTCGGCGTCCTGGCCGGGATCTTCGTGCTCGTGCACCGTCGCAAGGGATCGAACCTGCAGTACGTGCTGCTTCTGCCGATTCTCGGTGCGGGCTGGATGCTTGTCGCGGATCTGGTCGAGCTCTATCCCTTCTTCAACGAAGAGCCGCCCCTGCGCGCCCTGGCCGCCACGCTCGCGGCCTTGGTCGTCATCAAGGAGGCGTTCTTCGGGAAGCGCTGGGCCCCCCGTCCCGCGGTGTCGCTGGCCACGCTCGCCTTCTCGGCGGTCACCGCATTCGGCACCTACTACCACTTCGGCATGCCCCAGTTCTTCGACCAGGCCAAGGGCCGGCGCACCCTCTCGCACACCTGGGACATGCGCAACTACTACCCTGTGGCCAAGTACTTCCGCGAGCTGCGATTCGACGGTGTGTACCTGGCCAGCCTGGCGGCGTACATCGACAACACGCCGGAGTTCCAGCGCGAGCAGCTGCGCAACGTGCACCTGCGCGACCTGCGCGACGCGCGCATGCGCAGCGGGCTCGAGGTCGAGGACCAGCTCACCGCCATTCGCGCCCGCTTCACCCCCGAGCGTTGGGAGGAATTCAAGCGCGACATGAAGTACTTCTCGGACACCATGGGCGGGAACGACTACCTCGCCAGCATGCATGACCACGGCGGCAACGCGACCCCGGTGTGGCTCCTCCCCGCCCATTTCATCTTCAAGTGGTTTCCCGCCAGCGAGCTCGCCATCTCCCTGGCCGGGCTCATCGATCCCATCTTGGTCCTGTTCTTCTTCTACGTCCTGTGGCGCACCTTCGGCGTGCGCGTGATGCTCTACGTGATGGTCATCTGGGGCGCCACCGACTTCTACAACTTCGGCTCGAACCTCATGGGCTCGACCTTGCGCCAAGACTGGCTGGTCGCACTCGGCCTCGGAGCGTGTGCGCTTCGGCGAGGCCGGTACTTCTTGGGCGGCGTGCTCATGGCCTACGGCGGACTGATTCGCGCCTTTCCCGCCATGGCCACCTTCTTCCTCGTGGTGCCCGTGGCATGGTTCGCCTTCGATACCTGGTGGTCGCGCCGGAAGCTGCCCAATCTTGCCGAGTGGCGCGAGGGCCAACGCCCGGCCTTGCGCGCCTTCACGGGCGCCGCGGTCTGCGTGGTCGTGCTGGTCGGCTTGACCTCGGCCGTGTTCGGGTTCCGCGACTCGTGGATCGCCTGGAAAGAGAAAATCGAAATCCACGCCACCGGGCCGAGCACCAACAACGTCGGCTTGCGCAACGTGCTGGCCTTCAACCCCGACCTGTCCTCCAAGAGCCTGGCCCGCCATCCCAAGCCCGGGCCGTGGGGCGACTGGGAATACGCCCAGCGCGCGACCTTCGCCTCGCACCGGCCGCTCTTCTACGCCATCCTGCTTGTCGCCACCGCGCTTGCCCTCCTCGCTTGTCGTGGTCGCAGCCTGGAAGAAGCCTCTCTCATCGGGCTTCTGCTCATTCCCTTCTACTTCTACCCGTCGAACTACTACTGTCATTTCGTCTTCCTCCTGCCCATGGCCGTGGTGAGGCCGCGCCTGGATCGCGACCGCACCTTCGCCCTGGTGTTCATCGTGCTGGCGGCGATGTGCGTGGGCCAGACCTTCACCTTGGCCGAAGCCTGGACCGACGTGCGCTACACCTACCAGAGCTTCCTTCTGCTCATCGGCTTCGGCATCATTCTCATCTGGTTGGCCTGGGAATCCGTCAAGCTGGCGCCGTTCGTGAAGACCGCGCCGGCGGTGGCGAAGGCGCAGGCGACGGAGTAGGGCAGCGAAGTACATTCACCACAGAGAACACAGAGAACACAGAGGCCGGAGAGAGATGGGAGGGCCGGATCCGGGTCCGCCGCTACTCGCTCCCAATCCGTCTCTGTGGCCTCTGTGTTCTCTGTGGTGAAAAGCCCGAAAACTAGCGCTGCACCCGATAGCCGGCTTCTGGCGTGAGCCAGTTCACGATCGCCTCGCGGGTTTCCTCCCGCCGCACGAGGAGTACGAAATGGCCGCCCTCGAAGCCGGCAAAGGTCGCGCGGTTGCGCGCGACGTAGGCACGTGCGGCCTCGACAGGCGCGATGGCGTCCTGCAAGCCATGTACGACCAAGGTGGGCAGGCCGCCGCTGCCGCCCGAAGCTGGCGCGCCCGAGATCAAGATCAGGCCTTCGAGAGACGCGGCGAAGCGCGGCGCCAGCGCGCTCGCGCCAGCGGCGCCGTTCGAGAGCCCGGCCAGGAACACGCGTTTGATGCCGCGGGCATGCAGGTAGTCGAGGGTTGCGGCGAAGATGCGTTCGCCGTTCTCGTCCTGCCAGCGACCCGTGAAGTCGGTCGCGGGACAGACGGTGACCGCGCCGATGCCGCGCGCGGCGCTGGCCACAAGCCAGCATTCGAGCGTGGAGTTGCCCGCGTATCCGTGCAGGAAGACCACGCCGAACTTGATCACCACGCCGGGCTTGGGCTTGGGCCGCGGCTCGATGATCAAGGTGTCGAATGCGGTCGGCGCCTGCCGCCCGGCCAGGGTGTCCAAGATCGGCGAGGGGGAAAAGGCGTCGTCCCAGCGCATGGCCGCATAGGCCTTGCGCATGGCCGGGAGCAAGTGCTCTCGTTCGTTCGCCGGCAAGCGATAGCGGTGGCCGAGCCAACGCGCGCCTGCCAAGGCGAGATCCTCCTCGTCGACGAGGCGGCCGAGCCAGCGGGATGAATCTCCCCCCGGCAGGGTACGCATGGCGATCATCCCGTCACCTGCCCCGACCAGACGCACGACGAGAAGGATCAGGAGGAGCAGCAACGCGACGATGCCCAGCCCGCGCCGCGGTCGTCGGTCCTTTATGACCAGGGCCAGGGCCGCCACCGCCAGCGTGCCCAGGAGAAACCAGCCGGACGGCGACCAGGGCGCCGGTACGCCCAGGACCGCAACCACCACCACCGTGGCCAGCACGGCCAGGGCGAGAAGTCGCGTCAGCATGCGCATGCAACGAGCATAGACGCCGCGAGGCCGGCCGGGCAAGTCGCGCGGGGACATACGCGTGGCAGTGGCTACGCACGCGGAACCGCGCCGCCCTGCCGCGTCTGCACGCGAGGTCCGTCCCCAGCCGGTGCGCCGGTTCCCGCCCGACAGCAGCTTCGCCGTTCCGGCGAGATCGGTCTTGTCTTCCGGCCCGTCGTGCTTCAGGTGCCGCGACGGGGTCGCTTGCAGGGGCTATCAACCCATAGGCGTTAAGCGAAAAAGTTGCGCTGGAAGCGCAGTTGGGTGCTTATGTTGATAGCCCTCTCCCTTTGGGAGAGGGTTGGGTGAGGGCGACTGCACCAAGCTCCGGACAACTTGCGAG
>Ga0172362_10002367_pt1 | contig 16407 bp, 16 predicted proteins | sample LakKivs1_kivu2a2_FD_114534 | JGI IMG/M metagenome (GOLD analysis project Ga0172362, IMG submission 114534) | Sediment microbial communities from Lake Kivu, Rwanda - Sediment s1_kivu2a2 | ecosystem: Environmental > Aquatic > Freshwater > Lake > Sediment | place: Rwanda: Western Province, Lake...
GAGTCGCTAAAAGGTCTGGAGAAGTTGAAGGTCAGACGCAGTATCGTGCCTGCAATCACCCATGTAGATTACTCAGCGCGGATCCAGACGGTCGACCAGCAGCGCTACCCAAGGCTGCACCGGCTGATAACCTTATTCAAAGAAAAAACCGGCTGTCCGGTCATTATTAACACGAGCTTCAACATTCGCGGCGAACCTATTGTCTGCTCGCCAGAACACGCGTACAGGTGCTTTATGGCCACTAATATGGACGTGCTGGTTATGGAAAATCAATTACTTTTCAAGCAGGAGCAACAGCAAGCAGAACAGCACCCTCGATTTCGTGGGGGCAGGCTTGCCCCTGCGCAGGCAGGGGTAGACGAATATAAGGCTCACTTTGAACTGGATTGAATACCCTTATGGGACACGCCTGTCCCGAGCGCGGTCGAGGGAACAGAATGTCACTTGTTGAGATAAATTGGCAACCTGATAGCAAACAATTGCACAGCTTCGGCATAATCTGCGTGATAGCCCTAACAGTTATCTCCTTTGTGCTGCACTTGATTATGGGAATCTCGGCGCGGCTGTCTCTGGTCATTTTTGCAGCCGGCCTTATTATTTTTCTGCTGAGCCTGCTTTCTCTTAGGCTGACGCGAATGATATACCAGGGCCTAATGATAATAACGCTGCCAATCAGCTTCGCTGTCAGTTTCCTGTTGCTGGCTGCCTTTTATTTTCTCCTGCTGACGCCAATTGGACTTGTGTTTCGGCTGACCAAGCGTGACCCCCTGCACCGCAAGTTCGATCTGGACGCCAAAAGCTATTGGCAGACCTGGCGTAGGCCCGACAGTTACGAGCGTTACTTTCGACAGTTCTAAAGTAGCCACAGAGGACGCAGAGCTCACAGAGATATAAAACTCAAACTGACTGATCTGTCGTGTCATTCCTGCGGAAGCAGGAATCCATTAACATCGCCCTTGAGTGGATTCCCGCTTGCGCGGGAATGACAAGGTGCAATATATGTCACTATTAAATAGTTTCTTATGGCAGTATCCTATCGAAAAATCGGTCAGTTTGAGTATAAAAATAAAATACTTTCTCTGAGTTCTCTGTGCCTTCTGTGGCAAAAATATGGAGACCTCGAATGTCTGAATGTCCTCAGCCGGAAAAGCTTGTCCCAAGCAAAGTCGAGGGATCAGAGCAATTTGATAGCAGAGCCAAAAGGAAACGAACATCGTTGCTCGTGGAATTCTGGTTTTTTCTGAAATACAATAAAAAGTGGTGGCTGCTGCCTATAGTGCTGGTGCTACTACTTTTGGGCTTGCTGGTGCTGCTTAGTGGCACGGCATTAGCACCGTTCATTTACCCGCTTTTCTGACTATCGTGTTGAACACCCTGCGGATCTCAGCAGAATTGGGATCTAATTCGACAGCGGTCTGAAGCTCCCGCAGCGCCTCCTGCCTGTGCCCTTGTGCATCTAAAAGCATCCCCAGATTAGAATGCAGAATGGCACTACCCGGTACAGCGTCCAATCCTCTACGGCATATCTTTACAGCGCTATCAATTTTGCCCCGCCGGAAAAATATCTCCGCAAGATTGTTATATGCTGACACATAGTCAGGCTGAAGATAGATTACTCGGAAATAGTGTGTAATGGCTTTATCAAGTTTACCTTGCTTCTGGTATGCCCAAGCCAGGTAGTAGTGCGCCCGGCTGCATGTGGGCTTAATTCGTACGGTCTTTTCATAATTGGCGATGGCCCCATCGAGGTCGCCCTGTGTGCGTAACACCGACGCCAGAGCATCATATCCTATATACGAGTGCGGCAGAAAACGCAAAACGGCGCGGAATTGCTCAACAGCGGCTGCGTAGTTTTTCAAATCTTCTGCCAGCAGCTTACCGTATTTCCAATGGAGATACCAATCCTCGCCCGCCTTTTGAATCGCGCTGGCGTAATTTGCGGCAGCCGACTCAAGCACATCGGGCGTCATACCTGCTTTCATCGCCAGCAGCTCGCCCTCCATTCGTTTTATCCGTTCAGCATGGTAAAGCTGATTAGTGAACGGCTCTCTACTGACAAAGCCGTGAAATACCTCATCCTGGATTCTGTATCGGTCCCAATCGGTGTAGGCAAGACGCTCTGCGCATTCAGCCTGGCTTAATAATGGATGGCCATTTGCCCGTCGGCGCTGTATGTTCTCTGGCAGGATTTTCTCTATCTGCTCGAATATTGTCTTGGCAAGCAGGTAGTTACCTGCGAAATTCAAGTGCACATGCTCGTAAAAAAGTTCCTGGCCGCAGGTCTGGTGAGGACTTTCCTGCGCGAATAGTTCCTCCGCATCTACCAGGCAAACGCCCGTTGTCGCTGTTTCGCCCGCCACAGTGCGAATAATCTGGTTGATTCGGGTGTCAGCCCGAAAACGCAATGTATCCAGGTCACGAGCCTTTAAATATCTCTGGCGTGCCTGTTCGTAGCGTTCCAGGAACCAGTAACATCGGCCCAGCCGGAACTGCAGGACGGCGAAGCTACCATCGATTACATCAGCAGCAAGATAGCATCGAACAGCCTCGGCGTACTTGCCCACCTTTTCGTATTCACTACCTTGTTGATAGATTTGCTCCCAATTGTGTTCTTCGCTATCACTAAGGTCGGATCGATGTAAAGACGCAAAGGGTGGGCAGTCTTTCAAATTGACGCCCAATGTGCAAAGAATTACCTTAGCTCCACTCTTTTGGGCGACCTTACATATACTGCGAAGATTATTTTGATAGTGTTGATAAACAATTTTCAAGCGAGGATCGTCAGCCCTTATTTGCCTTGCGACGAACATCTCCATTCCTTGCCAGACCTTCAGGGAACTGCTATCCGGACTTAGCCACTCGACTATATTGGTTACCAACTGCCCGAGCCTGGTCGCACGTAAAGCGATGCTCAGCCGAATCAGCAACAGACTCCTGGAAAGCGGAGCAAAGACAGTTCCGGCGCCGTACGGGCCGATTACTTCTTTGTTGCCCAGATAGACAATAAATAGGTCAGGTTCATATTTAGCGCAGTCTTTAGCTATCTCTAACACAGCGTGCGAGCTGACTGCGGCCATCGCCGTTACGACAACCTCGAAGTTTGCACCGGGATAAGCATCCAGTAGCATCACTCGCAGCATGCGTCCAAAACAAAATGCCGGGTCGGGCGTACCCATCGCAGCAGAAGAACCCAGCACAAACACGCGATAAGTATCGGAGGGCTTTTTTACAGGGAAAATGAATGGCTCTGACTCACGTGCAAGGCGAGCAGGGAAAAAACGCCAACTAAACCGGACATTGTCACAACAACACGATCTACCATCTATCCGACATTTTACGACCGCACGCGCAGGATAGCCATAGCCAACAACGCGCAGTGTCAGCTCCAGCAGTAATAATGACAGAATCGGAACGATAGTAACAGCAACTATGCGGAACAGCCAGATATGCGATGGTGGTATCTGCATCTGCTGCGTTGTAGGGCTGTACCATGATTTCTTGCTGTTGCCTTTGCGTTTGGGCATTTACTTCACACCTTCCAGCCTGGAAAGGCACAGAGGCACACAGGCACAAAGACACACAGGCACAGAGGACTTTGCTCCTTTGTGCCTTTGCCTGCGATTGTACTCCGACAGCAACTAAAAACTCAAAATTAAAAACTCAAAACTATGGAGACAGGTTATTCCCTTTCGCCCATCCAGGCTTGTCCCGAGCGAAGTCGAGGGAGCTGGTCTTTGGGGCCGGTCGGCTGGATTTTGGGTGTGGCCGCCGTTATCGGCATTTGGATAGACACCTGGCTAGAGCTGCGGACGACCCGGCCAAGTTTTTCCTTTGCGACCCGGACAGGCTCGGCTACAAACTCAGGAAGGCTATACGTCCACAGACACCAGTCATAATATGCAGGGTCCTTTTGTGGAAGGATTATCGGTTTATGGACCTGGCCATCCGTATCTACGTAGCTGATGTAGATTCTGGTGAACACTCCGGACTGTCTTTTACTGCTGAAGGCTATCCAGCGGCTGTTGGTCGACCAAGTGTGCCAGCTTTCGCTCTGGTCGCTGTCAATCTGGACTCGGCGGTACTTGTATTGCCCGGTCTGTTGTGCGTCAGCAAGGTCGATCATATATAGGTCGCTGCTATGCTGATAGACTGGAAAGCAACCATAATCGCACATACAGAACAACAGCCATCGTCCATCCGGGCTTACTCGCGGCAGAAGAATGCTTTGACACGTTGCCGCTCCTGAAAGGATGGTTTCTGCCTGACCCCACCGGTCATTGGCAAGATCGTAGCTTATTCGGACAAGGTCATACTTGATCTGGCTGTAGTTTTGAAAGCTCGTCCCGAGCGAAGTCGAGGGGATGACTGCGGGGTCGGATGATGGCCGTTCCGCGCTACAAAAGTATAAGTATTGTCCATCAGGCGACCAAGCCGGATAAGTTTCAAGCCGGTCCTTTCTGAACACTCTTGAGACAGATTTTGGCATCGTCATGTTAATCATGGTCATTTCTTCAACGATATCCCGAAGTTTTTGTCATCTCTGAGTATTATTCTTTTGCCTATGCTTGCTTTTTAGAGTGTACTGATTTATGTTTACCTGTAAACAGAAGACTTGGAGAGGTGTCGGAGCGGCTGATCGAGCCGGTTTCGAAAACCGGTGTCCCGATTCATCGGGACCGCGGGTTCGAATCCCGCCCTCTCCGTTACGTTGGAGATGCTTCAGACAATTAGCATTGCGTCGCCGTAAGAATAAAAGCGATAACGTTTCTCGATGGCGTACCGATATGCGGCGATGATATTTTCCAGCCCGGCAAAAGCAACTACCAGCGCAAGCAGCGTGGATTTGGGTAGATGAAAATTGGTTATCATCGCATCTACAATTTTGAATTCGTAGCCGGGCTTTATAAAAAGCTCTGTGCTGCCGCTGGTGGCTCTAACTTGTCCGCCCCCCGCCGTTTTGCTTCGCAAAAGCGAAGCAGCGGGTGCTGCTGTTTCCAACGCTCGCGTTGAGGTTGTGCCTACGGCGATTATTCGGCCACCGTTTTCTTTTGCTGCGTTTATTATGGCGGCATTTTCCGCATCGATGCTGAACCATTCCTGATGTATCTTGTGGTCATCAATATTCTCTGTCTTTATTGGCTTGAATGTTCCTGTTCCCACATGCAGCGTCACGTATGTAAAGTGAATTCCGGCCTGCTTTAGCTTTTCGATTAGTTGGTTTGTAAAGTGTAAGCCTGCTGTCGGAGCGGCGATTGCACCGGGCCGGCGTGCATATACCGTTTGATAGCGCTTTTTATCTATCGCCGCGATGGCCAAATCGTCGTCTCGTTTAATATATGGGGGCAGCGGCGGAAAACCTATCTGGTTCAAAATAGTCTGAAATTCTGCCTGCCCCGCGACCAGCGCAGCGTGCTGGGCGTCGATTTTCAGCCGATAGGTGCCGTCCTTTCTTTTCTCGATTATTTCTGCCGGGCAAAAAACAACGGGTCCGTTGCCCCGTTCGGCAGGCTCAGGGCAGGCGTGCCGACAACGGCTAAACTTGGATATGTAGAATTTCTCGCCGGGCTTTATTTTACCGGCGCCTTTGAGCATTACATCCCAAGTGCCAGGAGCAATTTCAGCCAGAAACAATCCTTCCATTTTGGCTCCGGTACTGCGTCGGGCGAAAAAACGCGCGGGCAAAACTTTCGTGTCGTTAAGTACCAGGCAGTCGCCAGGTGACAAGAAATCACCGAGTCTCTTGAACCGGCTGTCGGTAAGGCTGCCGGTTGCACGGTCGAGGACTAAAAGCCGAGAATCGCTTCGCACCGGCAGAGGCCTTTGCGCAACCAAATCCGGCGGCAAGTAAAATTGCAGCTTCTCGGTTTTCATACTCTACCATTTTGCCACAGAGAGCACAGAGAACTCAGAGGAAATCATCTATTTTTTTATCTCTGTGGCCTCTGCGTCCTCTGTGGCTTTTTGCCTTGCCAAACATTATAAGACGGTCAATCGGATGACAAAGAAATTTTGGGCTGAGATTGTGCCGATTTTGGCATCTCGGCTTGGTCTGAAAATTTACTGCCAAAGCGCCTTAGCCCAAATGACGATATCAACGCTGAAATATGGCCTGGCACAGAATGTCGAATATCGAACAAGGAAGGTCGAAATTCAGATTCGATATTCGATATTAGATTCGAGGTACGGTGCAATGGTTGCGAGAGAGAGTCTTGAGCAGACGGCAACTTCAATCGCCGCCTTAGACAGAGATGAGCTGCAGAGGCGAATCAAAAACTTCAGAGGCCGATTCAGGTTGGATTTCACCGAAGATTACCTCAACAGCCTTAGTGTCGACAGATTAAGACATATTCTTCTGGCCGCATTAATAACCGCACACGTGCGGGCTTAGAGGGCTTGCGGCGTTGACAAAACAACGATACCTGCGGTTAATGCGGCGTGTAGCCTAATCTGCCCCAGACGGCCTTCTGCATGTTGTGCAAATCCTCATACTCATCGGGCGTTGTAGGTACCATCTGATGCTGTGGATTGGCCAATTTGCCATCCTCTATCGTCTTTTTGCCTTTCCACTTCCAGTAGTCAGCGCGGCCATCCACAAAAGAGACGTTTGTTCCATCGCCGTGTCGGACATGGGGCGGATCCCACCAGGTCTCGGTATCATAATGTACAGCGTAACTATCCGGCGTTACCCGGCCTTCATCAAGAAAGACTATCCTCTGTGACGGGCCTGGCACGGTAATCTCCGTCCTCTTCTTAATCCACAACACGGTTCTACCTACTCTCACTCCGACGTTACTGGCAGCTACGCGTGTTCCATTCCGGTAAAGCCCATTCATAGAATCGACTATCGAGTAGGTTCGCATTTCTCCTCGGACGCCGGTCGGGCACTGATACAGATCTACGTTTTTGACGTATGGATATAGCGCTCCGCACCTGAGAGCTGCTATTTGCACGTCCGCAGGTCGTTGTTCGCCCGACATATAATTTTGGGCGCAATCATTGCCTGTCCACCATTGTTCACCCTGGTGATGGCCGCCTGTGGGAACAGGCGCTGCAGGAGTGCCGGTAGGACTCCAATATGCTTCGCCATTGACGATCCTATCGTCGTTTTCATCGGCATACATAATCCAGGCAAGCTGCAACTGGTGCAGATTGTTAAGGCAAGCCGCGCGTTTACCCTGCTCTTTAGCTCTATTGAGTGTCGGGATTAGTATCGCCATCAATATCGCGATGATAGCAATAACCACCAAAAGCTCAATTAACGTGAACCCCTTTTGTTTTCGCATTCTGCCACCTTTCACAAGTACGTTTACTTATAAAGTGCCTAAAATTTGCTGACTTTAGGCACTTTATCCGCCAGATTTACCCGCCAAACGGTTGGCGGGCAAGTGGCGGATTAAGCTCACTTAGTACTCTTTATAGCCCCTCATCCACTGCGGCCACCTATCCGGTGTCACACCGCCGGCTTTAGTCCAGGGACCATTTATGTTGTAAGTTCTGTGCCACTTAAGTGTCCACAGCTCTTTAAGACCGACTTTTCTAACCGTCCAATCGCAGAAGAGGCTGTTGACAAATCCATTGTGGCGGTCGACGCAGACACGGTTCATCTCATTTTGACCAGGGTTATCCCCCGGACCAGCTTCCGTTGGCGGAGGCTGATCGGTTTCCAATGGCCAGGAGTCAACCCACCAACTGCCAGTGAAGACCGGAACAAGGTTTGCATTTTTTTGGGCGGGCTTGGCCCAGTGCCGGGGTCTGCCCTGGGCATCTTTGTCCAGCCGGCCCCAGCCGTTGTCGCGGTTTTGGCTCACTTTTGATGCGTAGATATTGAGTATCCAGCCGTTGAGGCCGTAGCTGCCGACATCATTACCCGTTTCCCATGCCGCATACGACCAGGTACCAGTGGGAATGCCGCCTTGGCTGCGCGTCTTCGTAGCCTGGGGACAGAGCCACATTTTCTTAGAGAAATCCTTGGTGTAGGCCCTCATTGTTTCCCGCCAGAATTCGCCGGAACCCATGTTGTTGCGCGTGCCCCCGAACTCGCCGGAGAAGAAATAGCCGTCGTTGTCGTCGCAATACATTGCGAACATTAGGCCCCACTGTTTCAGATTGGCCAAACAAATGCTCGCTCTTGCCTGCTTCCTTACGCGCTGAAGCGCCGGCGTGAGGATTGCCATCAGCAGTGCAATAATTGCGATGACTACCAAAAGTTCAATCAGAGTAAATGCTTTTCTTTTAGCCATGACTATATTTCCTACGCTTATCATCTACAAGTGGTTCCGTCCGGACATCCTATCGGATGGATGTCCGTTTGGTTTTTTTGTCCATAGATATTCTTGTTTAATACTCCTTAAAGGATCTCATCCATTCGGGCCAATCGCCGCTCATTACGCCGCCCGCTTTGGTCCAGGGTCCGGCGGTCGGGTAGGCCTTGTGCCATTTCAGAGTCCACAGCTCCTTGAGTCCTATCTTCCGAACCGACCAGTCCAGAAACGCGCCGCTTATAAATCCGTCGTGGCGGTTGATGCAGGCGCGTTTCATGTGCTGCTGGGGGTCCCATGCCCTATCCTCTGTTTCGGGAGGCGTATCGGTGTGCCTGGGGAAGACATTGAATCGCAGGGCGTCAAAAAATAGCGGCACATAACCTGCACCCTTAACGTTGGTAGTCCGCCAGTTATTTACGGTCTCAAAACCTTCGTAAACCGTCGTATAGCTTGCCGGCGGGTCTTCTACCCAGCCGTTTATTCCGTAGCTGCCCCAATCACCTTCGGGGGCGTAACCTTGGCCGGTAAATTTGCCCCACGCTGCAAATGTATTGAATCTACCTGTGAGGTTGCCGTTCACATCAAGCAGCGGTTGGATAGCCGTCGGACAGCAACAGAATTCGTGGTCGTTACGATAGTAGGATCGCAGCGCGTTGAACCAATGGTGTGTGTGACCATCGCCTACACCTTCTTGGAAGCGGCCGTTATAGTCTTCTGTGTACAACGAAAAGTACAGTGCCCATTGTTTTACTCTTGTCTGACACATAGTGGTCTTTGCCTGTTTTCTTACCCGCTGCATCGCCGGCATAAGTATCGACATCAATAGCGCGATAATAGCAATTACAACTAAGAGCTCTATTAGTGTAAAAGCCCTTGGCCTGCTCATCGTTACGCCCTATGTTGGAATGCGTAATTTTAGTACACTGTTCTGTTGATTTTGCATTGATAGTCGTTTCTACTCGATTTCTAACGATTTTACCACGCATACGTGCCTCTGTCAAGGCATAATCCCTTGTAATGACCCATTTTTGAGTCGGCTGCCGGCAATATCGCAAAGCACAATCTACCTTTTGCCAAATCTTGCTACAACGGCTCAGAAGATAACTTATAAACTCAAACTGACCGCTCTATCGTGTCATTCCTGCGAAAGCAGGAATCCACTAACATCGCGATTGAGCGGATTCCCGCCCCTGTTTCCACAGAGCTGACAACCTTACGCGGCAATGACAAATGGCGGTATATCACTGTTAAATAGCTACTTATGGCAGCGTCCTATCGAAAATCGGTCAGTTCAAGTTTTTACTTTTTTTTGCGGTCTATGTGCACTTCTCATCCACGAGGTGGTTCTTTTGCCGCTATGTGCCATTTGGCACAGGTTCAGCCAGGAAGCCAGACACCGAGGTTACAGACCGCTTAGTCTTCCGGCAGTGGGCGGCCTTTGGTTTCGGGCGCCCAGATAAGGGCAACGATGCCGAGAAAGTACAGGCAGGTAAAAATCATCGAGCATACGCGGAATGGCTCGGCTACGCCATGCGCATAGAGTAGCTGACGAACATAGGCCATTCCGAAGAGGACGGCGGCGGTGATTATCCGTCCGACATTATAGCAGAAGCCCACGCCTGAGCTTCGCAGGCGCGTCGGGTAAAGCTCGGGGAAATAGATTGCATAACCGCCGAAAACCGAAAGCGTCCAGAAGCCCAGGATCGGCGGCATCCAGAAGACTTGATTCGGCTGGCGAAGAAACTGAAAGATGGCTGCGGTCGCGATAAAGGCCGAAATAAAACATAGGCCGAACGCCGGTTTTCTGCCCCGCCAGGCAGCCAGCATCGTAAAGAAATAGACGCCAAGGAATGCCCCGACATCCTGGAGCATAAGGCCGATGCCGACATATTTATCCTGTGCCGCTTTGGGCAGAGCCTTCAGGCCGTCTCGCACCAGTTCAGGCGAAAAAAATGCCACGCCCCATAGGCCGATGACTCCCGCTACTGCCAGGGTAAGTCCAACGAGGGTATTTCGGCGAAGATGCAGCGAGAATAGGTCTCGCCAGGCGCCGAGCTGCTTGTGGATGTCTTCGGAGGCCCTGGTTTTTGCCCGCCGCCAACTCTCCGGTTCTCGCAGCGTCCTCTGGATAGCGACAACCAAAATAGCCGGAAGCACACCGATAGAGAAAATCCATCGCCAGTTTTCAATTCCAAATAGTATGCCCTGCGGCTTAAGATAGATGGTTATAGCTGAGCCGGCGACATTGCCCAGAGCCGATAGCGCCTGGAGAAGTCCAAGCGCATGGGGACGAGCCTGTGGGGGAGTTACCTCTGCAACGAGTGAAACGGCAGCGGCAAAAAGCCCGCCGATGCCCAATCCCATTAAGAAACGGTAGGCGATAAAGTCCCACCAGGCAATGGAAAACGCTGACAGACCTGTGAAACCAGCGTAAATTGAGATGGTAATCATCATAGTCTTGATTCGCCCGATGCGGTCGCCGAGCATTCCGAAGAAAAAGCCGCCGACCGCCCAGCCAAGTAGCACCATGCCCGTTGCGATACGGCCATAGAAGTCTACGGATGCCTTCTGCTCGTTTGTCAGTGCCGCAGCGTTGGGGGCGTTGACTTCTCGGCCATAGAGCAGACTTCGCATTGCCGGCTCGCGGACAATGTTGAAGAACCGCTGGTCCATGCAGTCAAACAACCAGCTCATCGAGGCAATAATCAGCACAAGCCAATGATAGCGGCTTAGGTACTTCCACCAGGGTTTTTCGCCTATCTCGCTGAGCTGGTCGCTATTTGTCAGCGGCATATTCTGTTCTCCTTGTCCGAAGTCGGGTTTGCGGTCCGTCATTTGTGGTTAGTCTACCTATCAATAGCAGCCATCCAAAAGGTATTTTTTGCCTGCATACGAAAATTTATGTATAATGCCTTACGATGAAAACGCAGTTACAGGCCGCAAAAACAGGGATAAGCACCGAGCAGATCAGATTTGTCGCTGAGACTGAAAGCCTACAGGCCGAGCTTGTCCGCAACGAGGTTGCAGCCGGTCGCCTGGTGATACCGGCAAACAAGCTACATCTGAAAAGCAACCTTACGCCGATTGGGATAGGGCGGCTGCTCAGCACAAAGGTAAATGCAAATATCGGCACGAGCAGCGTGCGGTCTTCAGTGAAGGCAGAGATCGAAAAAATGCAGGTCGCACTTACTGCCGGGGCCGATACCATTATGGATTTGAGTACGGGCGGAAATCTGGACGAGACCCGTGAGAAGTTGTTGGCGAAGTGTCCGGTTCCTTTTGGAACGGTGCCCATTTATCAGGTAATAGAAGGCAGAAGCGTTGAGCAGATTGACGGCAAAACAATCCTCAAGATCATCGAAAGACAGGCTAAACAAGGCGTAGATTTTTTCACCATTCACGCCGGCGTGCTAAAAGAGCATTTGCCTTTACTTAGAAACCGTGTGGCAGGCATAGTCAGTCGTGGCGGAGCGTTGCTTGCCAAGTGGATGCTGTATCACAACCGGCAAAATCCGCTTTACGAAATGTTTGACGACCTGTGTGACATCCTGCGCGAATACGATGTCTGTTTTTCTCTCGGCGATGGGCTTCGTCCAGGTGCAATCGCCGATGCCACCGACCAAGCGCAGATGGCAGAATTAAAAACGCTGGGCGAACTTACGCAGCGAGCACAGGAAAAAGGCTGCCAGGTTATGGTGGAAGGCCCAGGTCATGTGCCGTTTGACCAGATACAGCACAATATGGAAATCCAGCAGGAGATTTGTCACGGTGCTCCATTTTATGTTCTGGGTCCACTGGTAACGGATATTGCGCCGGGCTACGACCACATAACATCGGCAATTGGTGGGGCCGCCGCTGCCTTCTACGGGGCGTCTTTTTTGTGCTATGTCACCCCGAGAGAGCACCTGGGTCTGCCGGACGCCGATGACGTGCGCGTAGGTGTAATCGCAGCAAAAATTGCCGCTCACGCCGCAGATGTTGCTCGCGGCTTAAAAGGTGCAGCCGACCGTGACAAAAGGCTCAGCCTTGCTCGAACCAGCCTGGATTGGAAGACACATCTTGCCGAGTCACTTGATCCGCAGACAGCCCAGCGAATGCACCGCGAGGCCTGTGAGAAAGCAAATGGTGGGCTAAGACCCACCCAACAATCTGATTACTGCTCGATGTGCGGACAAAAATGGTGCAGCCTACGGATAAACCGCGATATCCAAAAGGCGATAAAAAATGAGGAAGGAGAACAATCAAGGGTATCACATACATCCGAGGACAAGTTAAAGGAGCAAAGGGTAAGCAGGCGGACGTAAAATTTCTCATTGATAGCGGAGCGACTTATTCTGTGCTTCCTAAAAGAATCTGGCAGGCTATCGGGCTAAAGTCAAAGCGGCAGATGACTTTCACATTAGCTGACGGTACAACAATCAAAAGGCAAGTTTCAGAGGCTTATATCACGCTGCCAGAGGGAGAAGCTCACACACCGGTGATTTTGGGCGAAGAAAACGACCAGGCGCTATTAGGCGTTGTAACTTTGGAGATTCTCGGCCTTGTATTCAATCCTTTCGAGCGAACACTTCAGCCTATGCGGATGCTGTTATGTTTTCAACGAATCTATTTCGATAAAGGCCACCGGCACAAAGATAAATACGGGCAGCCACGCCCATAGTTGCACCATTACCTTGCCGAATAATACAGGCTCAGTGGCGAGCATTTTACAGACAAACGTTGTAATAAAACATGCCGTGGTCAAGCCGAAACTAATCATCACCGCTGATTTCATCGCCTTTGGGTCACGACAAACCAAGACCGGCAGACTTATCATAAGCATCACCAGATTGATAATCGGGTCAGTAATACGAAAGTGCTTCTGGCTGTAAAGCTCAGGCAGGTCTCTTATCTTGGTCCTCTGAGCGGCAAGAACAGCTAACTGTCTTGAACCTAACAGACTTGTATACTGGGCCTCCTGCCTGATAGGGATGTCTTTTGCAGTGACATCGCTTTTATATGAAGCGATCAGCTGCGGCTCTTCGCCGGAGCCTCTCTTGACCAATAGTCCCTTAGTCAAAATCCAGTTGCCCGTGTTGTGAACATCAACAGCCTTTTCTGCTGATATTCGGCCAACTACCCGCCAGATGCCAGGCTTTACCTCCTGGCGGCAGATGATAGTCGGCTCATGCAACGTTGCGGTCTTAACGTCAAATCTCGGAGCGCAAAATAGCGACCCGTTAGCGTCGGTAATAAACCATACGTGATATGATTCTTGGCCGGGAATATCACCCTGGCCGCGAGTAAGCTTGTCACCAAGCGACGGTATCAGAACCTCCTGGTCGATAACCAGCACTCCGGTAAGCAACAATGCAAAGACCAGAATGGGCCCGATGACTCTTTTCAGACTGACCCCGGAGGCCATTATGGCTACCAACTCATTCAGACGAACCATCTTGCCCAACGAGAAGGCCGCCGCCAGCACAGTCATCATTCCCGCAAAATCTCGAAAGTAAAGAGTAGCGTTCAGGCTGTAGAAGATGAATACGTTTTTAATCACCTTCAAGGTACTAAGGTCGGAGTGCTCGGTAAATTCGTCAAGATTCACGAACAGGTCAATAATTATTCGCAGGCCTATCAAGACACAAAAGGCAATCCCATAGCCAATCAGAAAGTTCTTGGCGACATACTTATCCAATATTTTCATATTCGTATTTTGAGTCCGTGACTTCGCATCTGGTGCTCGACGAACAGTTTTCTTAACTTAGTTTTTCAGCAGCTTGTGATACATCACAATCGCCAGTGCCACCAAGACAACCAGCCCTGCCCACGTAAGCAGCATACCTGCAATGGCCTGCGAACCAGGATTCTCAGTGATTCGCTTGCCGCTAATTATGCACACAATCAGTACCGCTGCAGGCACACAACTGGCAGCGAATGCACTGAGCATGTGTCCACCTTTTTTGATGACACCCAGGCCAATGCCAATCAATATCATCGGCACACAGCCCAGCCCAAACGCCAGACGAGAATGTATCTCAGCTTTTATTTCAACCAGTGTTGCCCATATTTTTCTTTGAAGCTCACTTTGCAGTTTGCGCAGCTCCGAACTTGGGCCTTTTTCCAACATCGAGTTCAGTACCTGCGGACGAATATTCTCTAAGATGTTGCCGGCTTTCAACTGGTTGGTGACAGACGCTGGCAGAGTCAAGCCGCGAATGACATGCCGCATTCTCAACTGCCCGGAGCCTTCTTCTCTGGCTCTGTAAATATCCATCGTCAGAGTCGGCGCCAGCTCATCACCTTCGGTATACAGAGACGCCTTTTCAGACCGCAGCCTCCGCAAGAGCTGCCCGCTGTTGGTGTTGTATTCACTGACCACCACACCACCGGATAATTCCACTACTCTCTCAACCTGCACAGCACACTGAGCAGCCATAAACTTGACTGAGTTTGGCTTACCACGCAGTTCGTAAGAGCCGTTTGGTTCGCTGGTTTTTTTATTGGCAATATCCTGCGCCAACAGTTCTATGACAAAGCGCGCGTAAGTTTCGCTGGCTATCTTCTTGACAGGGTTAAACTTCATCAGGTCAGCTTGAATTGCCCTCATCTGGTCGATTCGCTTGAATTTAATATCGTCACCTAATAGCGAGCCGAATTCCCAGGTAAACGGCAGCCATTCCGCCATTCCTTCGTCTGCCAAGCCGAGCTTGTACGGTTTATGTACGACTACGCGGACCTCATTCAGTTGACCGTTAGGATTAATCCGCCATACGTCTGGCGGATTAAAGTAGATTTTAGCGCCATCGCCGCCGAAAATATCTCCTATGCGACCGTGCTGCACCTGAGCGATGACCACACCAATCAGCATGTCGGTTTGCGGGTCGGCGTAGTCGGCATAGATACGATAGCGGCTGTCCGGCAGCTCATAATAACCTCTGCGTTGAATATTGCGAAAAAGTATCTGTTTTGCATCGGCTTTGAGCGATTTTTCAGCCAGGTGAAAAAAGATGGGCGTCACGTGAAAACTCAAGAGTAGATTTGCGCTTGCGACTATCAGCGCCAGAGCCAGGCCAGGATAAACCAATCTTAGAAAACTGATTCCACTTGCCTTGCAGGCGTCAAGCTCGTTATCGTTCGCAAGCCGGCCGTAAACCAAAGCCCCGGCAAATAGAGCCGCGATAGGCAATACAAAAGTCAGGGTTATCGGCAGAAAGTAGCCCATAAGATGGACGGCCTGGCGCGGTCCTACGCCGAATTCCTGCATGGGCCGAAGGACGATGCCCAGACTCAGAATGAGTGTCAGAGCCACCACTGCCGGCACAAAAACCTTCAAAAGCTCCCGAAATATGTATTTGTGCAGTATGTAAACCATACTTGAGCGTCCGCTTTCAATTTTCAGTTGCTAATTTACAATTGTCAATTGTCAATTTTTAGTCTGGTCTGTGCCTCACAAGCCTTTCTTGCCACAGGGAATGCGGCTTCACTCTCCTTTATAGAGACTACTGGCCATTCTAAGCACAAAAATTTTTGAAAAATTTCCTTGCGGGACCAAAGCATCCCTACTACAATCATATATGCTAAAGAGGTTGTGGCAGGCTCAGAGAACTTTCATAGGATTTTTGTCTGCCATCATAGACTATTTGCATATCATACCAAGCCTGCTTGAAAATTCAGTACGCTGTTTTTACTGATGCGCTGTGCTTTTTGTTTGAACGCAGGCACGTGAAACAAAATGTCTGGTGAATCCGAGAAAACAACTCAGTTTGTTTAAACTGGCACAGGCATGTGACCTGTACCGTCATAATATCATCACGCATTCTGGAAAGGGTTGAAAAATGAAACGAATGCTATTTTTGGCAGCGCTTCTGACAGTATTTGCTACAGTGAGCGCATTGACAACAGTTGGGCAGGCTTCTACGGCGCAGGTCGGCTCTTTGTCCGCGACAGTTGCGGTTGTGCCGGGCGTCAAGGCCAGTAATCCTTCCCCGCCCGACGGGGCGACAGGGGTAGAAACGCCGCTTCTTCAGTGGACAGCAGGAGATACCGCTGCGTTCCACGATGTGTACATCGGCACTAATCCAACGTTAGGTTTTGCTGATTTCAGAACCAGGCAGATCTCTACAATTTACTGGCATGCTCCAGGTCTAATTCCAGGGACGACTTA
>Ga0172362_10002368_pt1 | contig 16404 bp, 13 predicted proteins | sample LakKivs1_kivu2a2_FD_114534 | JGI IMG/M metagenome (GOLD analysis project Ga0172362, IMG submission 114534) | Sediment microbial communities from Lake Kivu, Rwanda - Sediment s1_kivu2a2 | ecosystem: Environmental > Aquatic > Freshwater > Lake > Sediment | place: Rwanda: Western Province, Lake...
CATCACTTGGGACGCAACTTGTCCTCGAGCCAACCTATCTTGGCATCCACGACCTGATCATAGGCGGGGACATACGGCTTTATGTCTACGAGGGGCGTACCATCAAGAGTGTCAATGCCCTTCACGTATAGCATGTTGCCCTTCCTCTCTAGCAACCTCACTATCGACAGTCCGATTGAATTTGGTCTGTCAGGATGTCTTGTCGCGAAAACTCCGCGTGGGACTGAGTCCAGAAGCGGTTTCACCAGTAGTGAAGGCCCAGGTGACTCGTGGAAGAGGTAGAGGAGGATCACGTGGGAGAAGCCCTCGATGTCCTTGAGCCCCGGCACGTATCGCTCAAAGACCTCTACCTCCCCGGTTGTCTCCGAGTAGCTGGCCTGTATCGGAATCTCATTCTTGCTCTTGTAGGGGGTGTGGATAATCCCAATTGGCCTCGTTAACATCTTCGCCACTCTTGTGAGAGACTCACCTATACGACTCATAAACCCTTACTGCCGGGAGGGCCAAGGGATGAAGGCTAGCCAGCCGTCTGAAGGGCTCGCTAACGACTTAATAGAGTGGAGTCAGAAATCGTCCCCGCGGAGACCGCCCGGTGGTAGCCTTGGACAAGATCGAGAGGGTGCGTTGTGCTTTGCGTCACGAGGAGCCGGACAAGGTGCCTAAGGGAGAGCTCCAGATTCACGACGAGTTGGTCGAAGCTCTGCTCGGGGAACCCATCAAGGATTCATTCGAAGCCCATGTCAGGGTGCGAGACCTGCTTCACATCGACCTGATGAACACTGGGTTAGGAGGCGGCCCAAGGACTGAGCGAGTGGGCACGACCAGTGAGGGATACGCCATCCATAGGGACTGGCTTGGCAATGAGTGGGTTGAGAGCGGCAAGACGAGAACCTACTTGAAGAACGCACTGCACACGGAAGAAGACCTTGAGAGTTTTGAGATGGTGGACATCTCACTCTATCAGGCCGACAGCGTGAGACATTGGTCGAGAGACACAGACTTCTGCGTGTTCGCTCAGGTGGGCGGCGTGTTCGACTCCATATACCCGATGATCGGTTTCAACAACTATGTCAAAGCCCTCTACTCCTACCCCGGCGCCCTGAAACATGTGATCGAAGAGGTCTACGGTTTCAACCTGAAGGTCATCAAGATGTACGCCGAGGCAGGGGCTCACGTGATACTGGTGGGAGATGACCTCGCGTACGACAGCGGACCGTTCATCCCACCCAAGCTACTTGGGCAGTACGTGTTTCCATACCTTAAGGGAGAGGCAAGCGCGGCCCATGAACTCGGCCTGCCAGTCATGCTTCATACGGACGGCAACATCACTTCACTTATGAAGGAGATCGTGGGCGCTGGGTTCGACGGCCTCCAGAGTCTTCAGCCCAGCTGTGGAGTGGACATAGTGAAGATCAAGAGGGAATGGGGTGCGCAGCTCTGTCTGATGGGAAATGTCGACCTTGACACGTTGCTGACGCTGGGGAGGCCGGAGGAGGTTGAGAGCGAAGTGAAGCGACTCATATCCCAGGTCGGCCCGGGCGGGGGTTACATCCTGAGCTCGACCAACGTCCTGACGAGGTACACCCGCCCCGAGAACGCGCTCATCATGTACAGCACCGCGGAGAAGTGGGGGCGGTACCCGATTCGTGATCCGTGCTGAGATATCCCCCCCGTTCGGTGACCCGAAGAGCGACCATCATCTCCCGTTGGGAACCGCAGGAGTCGTGTGAAGGATGTGGCCCGGTCATTGTTCTGTGCGTGCACCAATCGGGTCAATGAAGCGATGCTGCCGCCTCGCGCCTTAATCCAATCTTTATAAGAAGAAGCAGAACCCGCGAGCAGGATGAAGAACAGCCGCGGTCTGACATTGCTTCAGGCTCTCCTGTTGTCCTTACTGTTGGTCTGTCCGGTGAGTCCTGCCATCATGGCGTTGAATGCGACGAGTGGGGATTGGCCGATGGGAAGCAGAGACCCCAGCAGGAGCAATTTTGCCGAAACGGAGAGCCTCTTGTCACCCCCTCTGATGCTAAAGTGGAGTCACAAGTTGAACTACACCGTGGACGCCATCACGGTAGCCGCGGGCAGGATATTCGCTGGCGTTGGAGGTGCCCCCAACCTCGTCGTATGCTTCGACGTCACTGATGGGAGGGAGATCTGGACCTACGAGGTGCAGGGTTCGACTTCAGCCAACGATATACCACCTACCTACGTGAACGGTGAGATCTACGCAGGAGGCCAATACGCGAAGAGATTTGACGTTCTGAACGCGACGGACGGCGCCTTCATCTGGGGCATGAACTTGGCCAGCTGCATATTCGCCGCCCCACCCATAGCGGCGGGCGGACTGGTCTACTTGCGCACGCGCTTCAATGCGTTGTATGCCATCGATCCCGTGACTAGATCAGTCAGGTGGAACTTGACCGGGGTGCGGAGTTTCGCGGCTCCCGCCGTCTCTGATGGCCTGTTGTTCGTGCCTCTCTCGACGGTTGCTTCAGGTCCTGTATTGATGGCGCTTGACAGTAGCACTGGCGCATTGAGGTGGAACAAGTCTGTACTTACTCAGTCACTCGATGTCCCCCTTGTGTCAGGGGGGAATGTCTTCATCGCAGGAGGTGAGAGCGGTGGGTACTCAATCCTTGCTCTATCGACTTCCGACGGCAGCCAAGTGTGGAAGACGGCAGTGGATAGCGGATTTCAGCCAGCGTGGTCGGGAACGGGATTCATGGCCGAAGGGCATGGTGTGCTGTACGTCTCAGTTGCCGATGCGAACATGACGACATCGAGGATATTGGCGATGAACTCCTCCTCAGGCGCACTGCTGTGGAGGTTCGAGCGCTCCGGCGGCGCCAGCAACACCTGCCTCTTCATGACCCCGACCCTGGCAAATGGAGTCTTGTACGTAGTGGACTACTTCGGCGGAAAGATCTACTCCCTTTCGGCGCAGTCGGGCATGTTGCTGTGGGAGTACTCGGGAGGCTGGAGAGCCACCCAAGCCGTAGTCGTAAATGGCGTCCTCTATGTCTTTCTCGGGGACGAACTCATGGCTTTCGCGAACGCGGCGTTCAACATCACAGTCTCAAGCAGGGGGGCGATCACCGTGGATGGACTGACTCATCAGCCGTCCGAACTCCCAAAGACATTCCAGTGGTCATCGGCGTCAAATCATACCCTTTCCATCCCACAGCAGACAATCGGGTTTCTCATACAGTCCGTGTTCGACCATTGGGTGGTGAATGGCTCGCCCGTCAGCGGGGCCACGATCACGGTTACTATTGAGGGGCCAACAGAAGTGGAGGTGGTCTGGAGGGACGACTACACACAGCTGATTCTGGCCGGGGGAGGGGGAATCGTGTTGGCAGCAGTGATAATCGTGCTGGCCAAGAGAAAAACACATTCGCCCAAATCCTAGCCCTTGTATCATTGCTAGCACTAGAATGTGAGCGCAAGGATCCACCCGATGTAGTCTCCCGCCCACGAGGCGCGATGAGCAGATAGTCCTCAAGCGAGAGTCTCTCTTGACGTTAGCGAGTAACCACACATAAGTACTGATGCGGCGCAGTGCCCAACCGATATGGCAGCTCTGGTCATTCTCTTGGATAGGAGCGCCAGTATGGCATACGACGACAAGTTGGCAAGAGCGAGAGAGCTGGCACGCTCAAACATTCGGGACTTGGCCGAGGACGACGGGGCCTGTATTATCTCCGTCGACCACATAGCAGAGACTTCGCTCCCACTCTCGGTCAAGAGATCTGTTCCTGAGATCGGCGGACTGGTTGAAGGAATCCATCAGAGGGGGAACACGAACATAGCCCTAGGCCTTGAGAGCGCCAGCAAAGTGCTGTCAGAGGAAGGCGGCAGGATAGTCCTCCTCAGCGACGGGAGAGCCAACACCACTCTGGATGGCGGAGGGACGGAGGGAGACGAATTGGTCGAGAACGAGATACTACGATTGGCCAAGAGACTGTCGGAAAGGGCGATCTCAGTGTCAACGATCTCGTTAGGAGAGGACGCTTTCACAACCGTTCTCGAGGGACTCACTCGAGCCACAAGAGGCGAATCCATGATCGATGTTGACGGTAGGCTTGAGAAGACGTTCGATTTGCGCGGCAGGGAGGTCACGGTCTACCCCATCCCGGAGGAGCTGCCATCGGGCAAGCCGACTTGGACAAAGGAGCTGAACACAAAACACGTGACGGTCGCGTCCACGAAACTGTGCAATGAATTTGAGGAGAGGAGATTGGCCTTTCTGCTCAACCCGAAGAGCAACAGGCGAGCTAGGGTCTCCCTTCTTTCGATCGACGACACTCAGCTGGCTCCCTTCCGAAGCAGGGAACCTGGAATCACAAAGAGAGTGAGCGAGTCCTCTGTGATCTTGGTTGACCGCACCTACAGGAGACATCTCGGTATTCGCAAGGGGGATGCTGCTCGCCTCTGCATCCTGTGATAGGGCATCAACGATTGATTGCAGCATGATGCTTCAAGCAACGGGACAGAGAATCCAACAAGGCGTATAAGGCGCACTCGTGTCCTGACGCCAAATGCCTCGTAAGGGTTCAGCGCGCTCAACGCTAGTGTTGACCGGCAAGCAGGTCCGAGGTTTGATCACGATGAAGGAAGCGATACACGTTGTAGAGGGAGCCTTCAGGGACAAGGGCGAGGGCAAGGTTCAGATGCCGCCGAAGGTGTACGTCACCCTTGACGAGTTCGGGGGTGACTTCAGGGTCATGCCCACATATCTGCTCTCAAGTCACGCCGCTGGCGTCAAGATCGTCAACGTGCACCCGAACAATCCGAACAAGTATGGCCTCCCCACCGTCATGGCGACCATAGTCTTGCTTGAGCCCGAGACCGGGTACCCGATGTGTGTGATGGATGGAACCTGGTTGACAGCGATCAGGACGGGCGCTGGCTCCGGGGTGGCGACGAAATACCTGGCGAAGGCAGGGCCCATCTCGGTCGGCATGATCGGTGCAGGAGTGCAGGCGAGAACGCAACTGATGGCGCTCGCGCAGGTAAGGCCCGTCTCATCCGTCAAGGTCCATGATCTCGTTCCTGAGTCGGCCAAGCGGTTCGTGAAATCTATGACAAGAGTGGTCAAGGGCAAGCTGACGAGCGTGAGCTCGGTAGGTGAGGCAACAGAGGGAGTTGACGTGATCGTCACTGCTACACCCGCAAGGGAACCCATCCTATTTTCCAAGCATGTCCGACCTGGAGTTCACATCAACGCCATAGGCGCGGATGCCCCAGGCAAGCAGGAACTCGAGACAGAGATAATCAGGAGGGCAAAGGTGATCGTCGATGATATGGAGCAGGCAAGCCACAGCGGCGAGGTCCAGACCTGCCTCAGGGAGGGAATCCTCACGCCTGGCGACATATACGCAGAACTCGGGGACATAGTGGCCGGAAAGAAGAAGGGTAGGGAGTCAGATGACGAAATAACAGTCTATGACTCGACGGGCCTTGCCATTCAAGACGTGAGCACGGCCCTGGCCGTCTACAGGAACGCGATCAGGAAACACGTCGGAACGAAAGTGAGCATGCTGTAGACATCTTGCTCGGTGGCGACCTCCCGAGGTTCCTGCGGGCCTATTTCCGTGAAGAGCCTGATCAGACGTCCAAGGGCCCCTTCAGGGTGACATCCCGATAGCGGACTCCGAGGGTCAAGAGTCCAATCAACCTAAAATAGGGCAGTGGCTTCGGCAGCTGGAAGTGAAAGCCTGGGTCTGCTACCTGAAGACCAACCCCCACGACCACGCTGTCTTCGGGATGAAGGTCAGAGAGCTGATCGAATTGGCTAGGGCAGCCGGCTTCGAAGTTATGGGCGAGACGATTCAACTGAGGTCAAGGCCGGACTCGCGCTACCTGTTGGGGAGGGGCAAGATAGCGGAGCTACGAGGTCTGATGAAACATCGCGGCGCCGAGGTGGCGATATTCTATGACGTGCTGACAAGCAGCCAGAAGCACAACATAACGACCAGATTGGACAAGGAGGTCATCGACAGATACGACCTGACCCTTAGGATATTCGAGTCGGCGTCCTCCGACAGTCTGTCGAAGCTCCAGATCAGGCTCGCAAGCTTGGAGAAGGAAATACCCTACGAGAAATTGAGGGCAGCGCTCATGTTCAGAAGAGGAAGGGAACACCCAGGACCCATGAGCATGGGAGAGTACGCGTTCCACAACACGGTGGCTAACCTTTACAAGATGAAGTCGTCAGTGAAACTTGAGATAGAGGCGAAGAGATCCGAGAAGCTCGCGCAACTGAAGAAGAGGAAGAAGCTCAACATCCCGACGGTCTGCCTCGCGGGCTACTACAACGCCGGCAAGACCTCACTGTTTAACGCCCTCACTGGGCTCAAGAGGGAAGTGAGACCCACCCCATTCACGACCTTGGCGAGCAAGTACTGCAAGGCGGGCAACCCGGGAGTCCCGATCATGTTGGTGGACACAATCGGCTTCGCCATGGACTTGGACCCCAGGCTGATAGCCTCCTTCTCGCTGACCCTTGATGACATCAGACTGGCCGACATAGTGTTGCTGGTTGTGGACATGAGCGACGAGTTGGCCCTGCTCAAGTTGCGGGTCAGGACGTGCGCGCAGACCTTGGCGTCATTAGGAGTCGCTAACGAAAGAATCCTCGTTGCTGCCAACAAGATGGACAAGGCCAGCTCAGGCGAGGTTGATGATAGATTGGCTGTGATTAGGGGAGAGCTGGGATCATGCCCGGTCGTTCTGGTCTCCGCAAGGCAAAGGACTGGCATGGCGGGGCTGGCCCAAGAGATCGCAGACAGGGCGGAAGAGACTAGGCCCAAGCGTCTGATTGAGGCGTGACGAGGCCTAGGCCACTCACTGTGTCTGACCATAACGGACATCCGCGTAACAGAAACCCCGCTCGGCCCTACATTCCTGCTCTGCAATCCACGTCTCGAGCCCCACCTTCTGCATGCGCTTGCCATCCTCAACCAAGGTTGGGTAGCGCGTGCCCAGCGCTTGGATATGGCCGCAGGGGTATGCCTTGCATTCTGGGCAAACACCGACTCCCTTCTGTCGTGCGCATTCGCGGATCTTGCAGTCCGGAGGCCCTCCACCTCCGTCCCTGCAGCTGCACCGGAAATCGGCGAGATTCTGCAGGAACTTCTAGAAGACCAGGAACGAATCCTTGATGTCAGGAATGTACTGGTAGAAGTCGTCGAACCCTTCGTCATGAAGGGTCTCCCTCAGCCGGCGTGCCTGTTCAGGGATCCGAACTCGCTGCGCACACAAGCCACAGTACAGGCCACAGTAGGTCACGAGCGCTTGCCTCGGATGTCTCGGCATGTCGACAGGCGAGTTCCGGCGGGATAAATCACTTGTCGCCTGCTGATACTGGCCAGCTGCCGACGAACCCAGCTGGTGTGTCTCTGTGTGGGAGCCACGCGTTCGCTTGCTTCACCGGAGTCGCGAATAGGAAGCCCTATAATCGCTGACCATTGCAGTGGCGCAGACGATGCGTTCGCTGTTTCTGAACGCTAGGATCCTGACCATGAATCCTGAGAACCCGGAGGCCGAGGCGATTGCGGTTGGGGACGGGAGGCTCTTGGCCGTCGGGTCAAAGAGGATGGCAGAATCTGCAGCAGGCAGCGATGCGGTGACGTATGATCTGGGAGGCAAGACCGTAGTCCCTGGACTCATCGACTCACACCTTCACCTGGTCGGGTACGGGCACTCCCTTCAGTCCATAGACCTGAGGGAGGCGAAATCGATCGGGGAGATCAAGAAGGCGGTAGGTAGTAGGGCAAAGTCGGCGCCTCCAGGCGAAGTGATAAGCGGAAGGGGGTGGGATCAGGAGAAACTCAGCGAGGGGAGGTATCCGAACAGACTAGACCTTGACGAGGTCGCTCCGCGCAACCCGGTACTGCTCAGCCGAGTGTGCGGCCACATCATCTGCGTTAACAGCAGAGCCTTGGAACTCGCGCACATCGACGCGAAAACGCCAGACCCGCCCGGAGGCGAGATAGTAAGAGAGGGTGAAAGTGGGGAGCCGAACGGCTTGCTGAAGGAGACAGCGGGCGAGATCGCTTGGAGCGCCTTGGTCCAGCGATCGCACCAACAAGACCTAGAGGCGGCCGAGTTGGCCTGCGCCGAGCTTGCCAAGGTCGGCCTGACGGCCGTTCACTTCATGTCCGCCACTTGGCCTGACGTGGAAGCCCTAGCCAGTCTCAGGGACGAGGGCAAGCTGCAGATCAGGGTCAGGCTCTACGTCGCGGGAGAGGATCTGGGCAAGACAAGGGCTGGACTGAGGGAGGATGACATGCTGAGGGTTTGTGGCGTGAAGGTCCTGGTGGACGGAAGCTTGGGGGGCAGGACCGCCTATCTCTCGAAGCCCTACTCCGACGACCCTTCGACCAAAGGCATGGAGACAATCGACGAAGGGAAGGCAGAGCGACTGTTTGAGAGCGTCCACCGCGTCGGGCTCCAGTTGGCTGTGCACTCGATAGGAGATGAGGCGACCAAGCGAGCGCTGGATATGATCGAGCGCGTGATCAAGAGGCATCCGAGGAGCGACCACAGGCACAGGATCGAGCACGCTTCCGTCCTGACTGGAACCTTGATCAAGAGGATGGGGGACCTCGGGCTAGTCGCCAGCGTTCAGCCCCACTTCATCGTAACGGACTTCTGGGCCGTCAAGAGGGTAGGAGTTGACAGGGCCAAGGGCGTCTACGCGTTCAGGTCGCTCAGGGATGCTGGGATCGTCACAGCAGCTGGATCGGATTGTCCTGTTGAACCGCCAAGCCCGCTTCTGGGCATGAAAGCGGCGGTCACCAGAGGTGAAGAGAAGGGCATCGAGTTGTCGAGGGTGACGCCCGGTGAGAAACTGGAGCCCATCGAAGCCCTTGAGATGTACACCAAAGCCGGAGCATACGCCTCTCACGAGGAAAGCCTCAGCGGGTCCCTCAGGGCTGGGGGGTTCGCAGATTTCGTCGTCTTGTCAGGCGACCCGACGACCTGCGTGCCAACCGATCTGGACCGCATTGAAGTGGACATGACCGTAGTCAACGGCAAGGTCGTCTACAGCAGAACGAAGTGAGCGACATCCCACGTGCCCAATCGTTGAAGTCATATATCGGCAGACCTCGACCGGAGCCCATGCGACCGACGTTTGGCGTGTACATGACCATTGACGGCATCACGAACCCTGAGAAGGCTGGGAACGTCGTGGACAAATGCTCCAAGCATGGCGTGGACAGGATCTACCTCTTGGCAAAGGATAAGGGCGAAGGCTTGAAGTTCGGGTGCCGGACGTCCCGATCGAGGGCCAGTGGCGGCTTCGATCCGTTCGGTGAACTTGTGGAGAGGTCCGTTGACGCGGGGATTCAGGTTCACGCGTGGTTCTGCCTTTATCCAGAGGATCCGTCGCACCCAAGCGACTACCTGAAAGAGCACCCAGAGGCGCTGATAGTGAACAGGCACGGCAAGAGCAACAAGGAACAGCCTGCATGGAGTGGCATCGGGCCCCAGTACTCAACTTGGTGGGTCTGCGCGTCCCACGAGGGGTATCGAGAGTACCTCGCATCGCTCATGGCCAAGGTCATCGAGAACTACGAAGTGGCTGGAATCCACTTGGACTACGTCAGGTATCCGGAGGAAGTAGAGGGCAGGACCTACTGCTACTGCGAGAGATGCCGCGCGAAGTTCAAGAAGGAGTATGGGTACGAACTCCCCGCCAACGACGTGATCAAGAACAGGTACTACGTTTCCATCATGTGCGAGAACATTTCCGAATCAGTGAGGAGGTTCTCAGAGGTCGCAAAGGCAGGAGGGCGAGAGATCTCGGCCTACGTCTTCACTGACTATGTGACGGCGATAGAGGCATGTTACCAAGACTGGCCCCACTTCTCCAGATATCTTGATGTGCTTTGCCCTACGGTCTACGAGGTCTCGCCTGAGCAGGCTAAGAGGATAACCGATAAGGCAAGATCAGTGATTCCCACAAGTTGCCGCCTGACTCCTGCCATCATGTCATCCGACGAAGTCCGCAGGTCAAAGGAAGGGGGCAACAGATGGAGCAGCGAGAGGAGCCCTGCGTACGTGCTGTCGATCGCCAAGGCTTGCCTCGACGCGGGCTCTGACGGATATGTGCTGTTCCTGTATGACTCGACGCCCGTTGATGTGTTGAAATTGATTCATGACGAGATCTTGAGCAGGTAAATCGATCGATGCCAACGCACCTCAGATGACTTCAGTGACGCGTGCAATTCCCCTACCGTAGAAGTGAGAGGAGTATGGCCTTCTGAGCGTGAAGCCTGTTCTCGGCCCGGACGGTGATCACTAAAAGGATCGTGAAGAGTGTCAGACGCCTCTTCATGCTTCCTGCGATGTATGCCCGAGCCATCCCGTTGGTCACAGTAGGCCCGCGAGCTCGATGCATTGGATTCTTGCAGGACAATCTTGGATTGGCGCCTCAGAAGCCAGCGCCAATGAACAGAGCCGAGGGTAAGCGTGCGCTTGAGTTGCTGATCTCGTGAACTCTGGGGCATGCCACCCTGCAGATGAGCGGAGCTTAAGTGATTGTATCGCCCACTCCCTCGTATGGAGAGTGTTGAACCATCTAGGATGAGGTTCTTCGGTGCAGTCACGAATGTTGTCTCCAACTTGCGGGTGGGATATCGGTGCAGTCTTGAGGCGGGCCTCTCGTTGAAGTCAGACTGCGACCCCAGAGGTTGACTTGGACAAGATGAGCAAGCATGGATGTCCTGCTCTCAAGACAGGCGTTAGGCTCTACCAGAACGCATACTCATCACAAGGTGTTGCGGCGAAGTCTGGTTGCTCAATGTCGACGGCCCTGCGCTGTCCAGTGAGCCTCAGGATCCCGATCAAAGAGAATGTTGATCATCACAGGTGGAGAATGAACCACAGTACGGAGCTGGTGAGGTATGTCACGAGCAAGAGGGCTGCTAGCCTCGAGTTCATGAACGACCTGTGGGGAATAGGGATAAGTGCCAAAGACAGGGAGGACCTCCGCAAGTTCGCTTCAGTAATCGAACTGGTGCTGGAGGGAAGGAATGACACTGAGATATCCAACGAACTGAAGATTGGCCGTCATACGATTCAGAAATGGAGGCGCTATAGATCACCCAACATCATCCACGTAGTACAATCATGTCTGGAGCTTGGGAAACCAAGGCCTCGATGTAAATGGCTCTCGCTGGCTCTGAGCAGCCACAAGGATCTGCTAGGTCCGCTTGTTCAGGTGCCCAACGTGGTGACGGATTTCAAGCACGTCCTCGCAGTCATCAGACAGCTTCAGCCCTCTGAGGACGCTTTCTCTATGGCAGCCAGATTCGGGTTCTGGAAAGGTGATGTCAAGTCAATGCAACTCCGGTTCTTCCTCTACCTGTTGGGAGTTCTTGTTGGAGATGCCGCCAAGTGTGCCCACAGCACCCGCAAGTCGCGTTCAATGAGCATTGACCTAGTGTTGAGCAAGGCTCACACGTCGAATCTGAGGTTCGGCACCTTTGTCGCATTGTGCGCAAACTCGATGGGTCTGCGGATGTCTAGGTCAAGGGATCGCAGGCCAACGAAGACGATGCCCAGTCCCGCATATCGCTGGAGATCGCAGTACTCGCTGCTGACTAGCTGGATTGTGAGATCATGCCTGGGAATGGAAGAGGGTCAGACGACAAGCCGTGACCCAATTGCGCTCAATTGGATCCTTGGGGCACCTAGAGAAGGAAGGCTCAGCTTCATACAGGGCCTGGCAGATTCGGACGGATTCAACGACGTACAGAGCCTGGAGGTTCACATCATCTCCTCGCCGAATGCCCGAGCAGTTCAGAGAATACTCGAATCACTGGGAGTAGGAACGAGGGTTGATCGTCTGAGACGCTTCGGAACGGAGAACGTCGTGATGAGCCTTGAAGACGCGTCTAGGCTGCCAGTCTACAATCCGGACGTCAGAAGCTACAGGTTTGCCGAGTTGACCAAGTTGACCAACGCAAGGAAGTACCCGAACAGGCGCAGGTGGCCTCTATGGTTGCGAAGAGAGGTCTCACGACTGCTAGGCCAAGGACTTACGGCCAGAGAGATTTTTGACTCTATACTAAGAAGGTACGATGTCCTCATCCCCTGCGGTTCCATACGATACTGCCTCAAGAACCCTTTTTCAACTACCGAATGGTGAGAAACAGTAGGCTCTTCGCTATGTGCAACCGGTTCTCAGCCTGATCGAAGGCCACGCATTGCGGACCATAGGCTACGTCCTCAGTTATCTCAAGGCCGATATGCCAAGGCTGACAATGAAGCACGATCGCATTAGCAGAAGCACTTCTCAGGAGATCCCTGTTGACCTGGTACTTGGGATAGAATGCCTTTACTCTTTTCTTTGCCTCTTCTTCGTTGCCCATACTGACCCAGACATCCGCGTAGATTACGTCGGCATCCTTGACGGCTTCAGCGGGGTCATCAGTAGTGACTATCGATGACCTTGTCTTCTCAGCAATCCTACCCCCTTCTTGAAGAACCTCAGCCCTGAGTCCATATGCCTTCGGAGTCGCGATAGAGAAGTCCGCTCCGAGGGTCAACGATGCGAGCATGAGCGAGTTTGCTACATTGTTGGCATCGCCAATGAACGCCACTTTCAAGTCCCTCAGGTTTCCCTTTCTCTCCCATATCGTGAACATGTCGGTGATGGCTTGACAAGGATGCTCCAAGTCCGAGAGCCCATTGATTACAGGGACGGTCGAGTGCCGAGCCAACTCAACCAGAATGTCATGGGACGTCACGCGCGCCATTATGCCCGATACGTATCTCGATAGGACTCGGCCAGTGTCGGAGATCGTCTCCCCTCTGCTCAGCTGCATCTCCGACGGTGAAAGAGTGATCGAGTGTCCGCCGAGTTCATACATGGCAACACCAAAGGAAACCCTCGTCCTCGTCGACGGTTTCATGAACAACATCGCCAGACTTCTCCCAGGCAAGGCACTGCGCCACTTGTCCTCGCTTCTCTCTGCCTTGACCGTCTTGGTCAGCCTGAGGATTCCCAACAGTTCCTCCGAACTGAGGTCTGACACAGACAGCAGGTCCCTTCCCTTCAGATCGGGCATGCACAGCTCCAAGAGCCCCTGGCCTTTATTCTTTAGCAATCATCCGCATGCCAGCCGCAAGAGTCGTTGCCCTGGGCCCCGTCCAGAGCTCACTGTCCAACCCGTTGTCTTCTTATTGGTACCCTAGATCCTTAAGCATCTGCTCGAACTGCTCCCTAGTGATCTCGCCCTTGGCATACCGTTCCCTGACGATCTCCAACTCGCGCGACCCATAGTGCATTCCCCACATTCCCTTGAACCCCCAGCCGAAGACCGCGACCACTAGGATCAGGATGACCAGCGGAAACAGGAACATGCCGAGCCCCATCCCCCAACCAATCATAGGCATGTGGCCCCACAGGCCCCAGGAGCCCCCGAACCCGCTGAATACCAGCCCAACTCCCAGGACGACGATTCCAATCAGAGCCAGCCCAATCACGACGTCTCTCCAAGTCAACTGCATAACCTATGTCTTGTTATCACGGGGTTATACTTAAGCGTGACGTATCATTGGTTCGGGGTGCACTGACTCTCAACCACAGCCAGACCAGCCATCTGTCCGGGCGAGCGTCGAACGTCGCAATTCTCAAGGTGCCATTCGCCCCGTGGGTCGTCGCACGCCAGCATGGTCAGTGAAGGCGACATGGAGCTCGCATACGGGACACGAGAATGCGCACGGGGCCGTCAGCCGCAGGAATATTAACGGGCGCATGCAGCTCCTACGCATGTCGAAAGTCGTTGCCGTCTCAGTCCCACCGAAGGCCTTTGACGATGAGATACTCTCGAGCGTGAGATCAGCCGTGGAACTCCTCGGCGGCCCGCAGAAATTCGCGGACCCCGGCAACACCGTGCTAGTGAAGCCCAACTTCTGCTCGTTGACGGTCCCTCCGGCCGTGGACAGACGATACCCATGGGCCGTAGCGAGGCTTTTCAGCGAGATCGGTTGCAGTGTCACAATAGGCGAGAACCCCGTAGTGGACACCCCTTCGCAGAAGCTGTTCTCGTCGCCGCACATAGAAGAGCTGAGGAGAAAGTCAGGGGTCGAGGTGGTCAACCTGAGGGCCGAGGGCATGATCGACGTGGACATCCCCGAGTCGAAGTCCTGCGGCAGAATGTCCTTCTCAAGGAGAGTGCTCGAGGCGGACGTCGTGGTCGGCGTGCCGACGATGAGGAGACACCTCATGACTGGCGCGACGTTGTCCATCAAGAACATGTACGGCACCGTTGCGCCCAGCACGAGACTGCGGGTCCACAGGAGCAGCCTCAATTGGGGACTGGTGGAAATCAACAAGGTGGTCAAGCAGAAACTGGTCGTGATGGACGGCACCAACATCGTTTGCGATGGTTCGCTCATTCCACTCGGCTACACCTTCGCGAGCACGGACCCAGCGTCCATAGACTCTGTTGCTGCCACATGCATGGGATTTGACCCGAGGAAAGTCGACCATATTCGCTACGCCCATGAGGCAGGGCTAGGAGAGTTTGACCTGGACAAGATTGAACTAGTGGGGATCACAAAGGAGGAGATACTGAAACTCGGGGACCAGAACAGGCCCAAGGTTGTAGACTGGCCTGATCCTAAGGAATTGGCGAGCGAGATCGAAGGGTTGGAGGTCGTCATGGGTGACCCATGCGATTCCTGCATTCGGACTCTTTCGACTGCGCTACAGGACTTGAAGAAAGAAGACATCAAGCGAGAACCTGAGGTTGCGATTCTCATTGGTCCAAACGCGAGACCTGTCAAGGGCAGGGTCAACTTGATCGCGGGCAGGTGCCTCGAAAGTCTGTCGGATGAAGGTATGTCGATTGGATTCTGCCCAGTCTACGCGGCGGACGTCGTGAGCGCAGTGAAGTACGTCAAGAGGATGAGCGGCGAGTTCGGCTATCTCTGGGATGAGATCCTGAGGACGAGAGAGAAGGACCTGCCAGGAGCATAGTTGCCGAGGAGCTCCCTAGTCCTTCAGCCTTTCCCTCACTGTGTCTTCTATCGTTGGCCTGCCCGTCTCCTCCAGTTCGTAGCGCACTTGGACTACTGGCTTGTTGAGCTTCGCGATCGCTGACAACCTCACAGGAGTGGCGCTCACCACTATTTCGGCCGGGACCCTATTGATTGTCTCCTGTAGGTCTCCTATCTGGCTAGCGCCGTAGCCCACGGCCGGGATCGCGACGGAAAGGTGGGAGTACTTCTGCATCGCGTCTCTTATGGCGCCAACGGCGAACGGCGCAGGGTCAACTATCTCTCGAGCCCCGTTCATTCGGGCGGCGTAGTATGCCGCGCCATAGGGAAGCTCCCCGTGAGTTATGGAAGGACCATCCTCGACCACTAGCACGGACTTACCAGTTATGGATCCCGGGCTATCGACGAGTATCTTCGACCTGCACTCAATCATGGTTGCCTTCGGGTTGAGGGATCTGACATTGTCCTCCACTCTCTTGATGTTGTCTGACCTTGCTGTGTCCACCTTGTTCACCACGATGACGTCGGCCATTCTGACGTTCGTCTCGCCCGGATGGTACGAGATTTCATGGCCAGGCCTGTGTGGGTCAACGACCACTATCAGGAGGTCTGGCTTGAAGAACGGGAAGTCGTTGTTTCCCCCGTCCCAGATTATCACATCAGCCTCCTTCTCCGCCATCCGCAGTATCTCTTCGTAATCGACTCCGGCGTACACAACTGCTCCTCTCTCAAGGTGGGGGGAATATTCCTCCCTCTCCTCGACCGTGCAGTTGGCCGCCTCCAAGTCCTCTGGCTTGGAGAACCTCTGCACCCTTTCAGCCAGAAGATCGCCGTACGGCATAGGATGCCTGACCACGACGGCCCTCTTTCCCATCGCACTCACGGCTTCAAGCACCCTTCTGGAGGTCTGGCTCTTTCCACTGCCAGTGCGGGCAGCGCAGACTGCTATGACCGGCTTCGATGACTTCAGCATAGTGTCCTTGGGGCCCAACAACATGAAGGACGCTCCGGCTGAGAGGGCCTCGCTCGCCTTGTGCATCACATAGGAGTGAGACACGTCAGAGTAGGCGAAGACGACTGTGTCGACGTTGTGTTCCTTGATTAGCCGGGTCAGCTCCTTCTCAGGGTAGACCGGAATGCCGTCTGGGTAGAGGTCCCCCGCTATCTCTGGGGGGTACACTCTGCCGTCTATGTTCGGTATCTGCGTCGCGGTGAAGGCCACGACTCTCCAGTCTGGATTGTTTCTGAAGACGACGTTGAAATTGTGGAATGCGCGGAGCCGACCACCGGGGTCGCGCTCAGTCGCGTCCCGCCGCCCCCATTATGATGAACTTCCTCAACTTCACGTGCGGTTCACCTCGAGTTCGGCCTTCGACATTGTTGACA
>Ga0172362_10002370_pt1 | contig 16384 bp, 8 predicted proteins | sample LakKivs1_kivu2a2_FD_114534 | JGI IMG/M metagenome (GOLD analysis project Ga0172362, IMG submission 114534) | Sediment microbial communities from Lake Kivu, Rwanda - Sediment s1_kivu2a2 | ecosystem: Environmental > Aquatic > Freshwater > Lake > Sediment | place: Rwanda: Western Province, Lake...
CACAATGGCGCAGCTCGCCGAGAACCTCGCGTCGATCTCCTCGGCACCCGGCGCTGCCATGTGGGAGGAAGTTCGCGCCATATTCCAACGCTTCAATGCCATCGGCAAAACGCTGTGCACGGGCTGCAACTACTGCCGGCCCTGCCCGTCAGGGGTCGACATTTCGCGCAACCTTCGCCTCCGCAATTACTATGCCATCTATGCGGGCGAAGGCAAAACGACCGCCGCAACTTCCGCGAGCGTTTCGGCCGCAGCGACCGCATCGGCCGCCGCACGCCGGGCGTACGCCGCCATCCCGCCCGACCAGCGAGCCGGCGAATGCAACCAGTGCGGCGCCTGCGAGGCCAAGTGCCCCAACAAGCTGCCCGTCCGCGATCTGCTGACTGAAACAGCGAAGGCGCTCGGCTGACGGGATGATGGGGTGATGGGTGATGGTGCGATGGGGTTACGGTGGGATGGGGTGACGGTGCGATGGGGGTATGGGTGAATTCAGAATTCAGAATTCAAGGCGGTTGGGGCCCTCCATTCTGAATTCTGAATTCTGAATGTCACTTCGCCTACCCGTTCTTCTGCTGATCTGCGTACTTCCTCGCCGCATCGAGGAACGCCTGCGCCAGCTCGACCGGGAAGAGGACGACGGTGTTGGATGGGGTGGGGCCGAGGCCATCGATGCTCTGCAGCGTGCGGAGCTGCATGGCACCGGGGTTCTTGTGCATTATCTCGGCCGCTTCCGACAGGTTCACGGCCGCCAGCTTGTCGCCTTCCGCCTTTGTGATGTTGGCGCGCTTCTCGCGCTCGGCCGATGCCTGCCGCGACATCATCCGCTTCAGATCCTCCGGCATCTCGATGTCGAGCAGCCGGATCGAATCGACGTGAACGCCCCAGTCCTTCACGTGCTCCTCGACGGCCCGGCCGATCTGCTCCTGGATGCGTTCGCGTTCGGCGAGCAGCTCGTCGAGCGTGAGCTGGCCGACAACGTCCCGCAGCGCCGCCTGGGCGTACTGCGCGATCGCATAGCGGAAGTCCTGCACGATCACGATCGCCTTCTCGGCGTCTGTCACGCGGAAGAACAACGCCCCGTCGATCTCCGCCGGCACGTTGTCCTTCGTGATCACCTTCTGGCGCGGGATGTTCAGCGCGAGGACGCGCATATCGACGAACCGCACGTAGTCGATGAACGGGATGACGTAGATCAGGCCGGGGCGTTTGACGGAGTTGAACCGGCCCAGCCGCAGCAGCACGCCGCGCTCCCATTCCGCGGCCACTCGCACGCCCGCCACGATCGCACCGACAATAACCGCGAAGATGCCAACGCCGATCGCCGGCCCGATCGTCCGCAGTTCCAGCAGGCCGAATACGATCAGCGCCGCCAGCAAAACGGGCACCAGGAACAGAATGGCCCGGAGCGGTCTGCCCAGCGACACGTGCTCGCCCACCGGCCGGGCGTACTGCCGCACAACCTGCGGCGATACGAATTGCTCCAGATCAACTTTGCGATCCATCGCTGACCCCTTTCTGGGAATGATGAATGAAGACCCTTCGCCGTCGTTCAACAATCATCTCTGTCAGACTGCATTATACCGGCATTCCCACGCGATTCCAATGGCAACTCATGATCCGGTTGAACACGTGCTCGCGCGAATCGCCTGCTGGATGAGCTGGTAGACCTCGCGGGCGTCAGGTATGACATCGAAGCTTGGTGCGTGCCCAGCCGGCATGTACGCCGCAGCGGGATTGGGCTGCGCTAACATGATCGTGCCGCGGCCGTCGCGCTTTTCCGTCAGTGAGATATGCTGCAGGTTGCGCAGCGGGAAACTGGCAGTCTCGCGGCTCGTCTTGATGATCGCCCGCTCGGTCGTCAGCCCATAGAACGTGCGCTTCCTCTTTCGGACGGCGACAACATGCCTGCCCACAAGCATGTACAATCCGATCAGGATGAACACCCCTAGAAACGGCCCCATAATCAGCAGCGGCGGAGCTTCTTCCCCCTTCTCAAACTCCCCGGATGCCAGCGCGAGCAACATCCCCAGCGGGACAGCCGTCCAGGCCAACCCGAAGATCGTCATGAAGGCCTCCACCGGCGTCAGCACGAAACCTGCCGTTGGCCTCCCCGCCCACAGCAGCTTCTCGTCGCGCCGCACTTCGTTCATCATCACGTATTCAGCGTCCGGATTCATGAACATGGCTCTATCCCCGTAACGTCATGTGTTCTTCACGAACCACTTCAGAAGTTCTTCCGCCTCGGCTTGCGTCTTCGTGTTTGTACAGTAGACGACCTTCTCGGGCTTGAGCTCGCGGTGCAGTGTCTTCATCTCGTCGGGCGTGCCCCACACCTGCACGGCCTTTCCTCCGGCCTGCACGCGCTTCAGGAGGTCGAGATGATTCACGTGGCCGCCGTGCCCCGTGCCGGGCACGTACGACATCGTATGCAGCCCCTTGCTCGCGAGCAGATCGGCCGTGTGAACCAGCGCGCCCGGGCCGTCCCAATGATACACCACGTGCTTCACGATGCTCGCCTCCTCCTCGAGGGCCGGCAGCACCCACCGGCGGAACATCGCCGGGCTGATCATGCAACTGAAGTCGCATTGCAGATACGATACCCCTTCCATCGAGTACATCAGGTTCGTGTAGCCGAACTCGTCCATGCGTCCGGCCTTGGCCGTCGCGCTCCACACCTCGCGGAAGACGCGCCGCGCATCCGCCATCGCGCGGTCGATCATCTCGGGCTGCTCGATGCAGTCCATGCACAACCGTTCCGACCCGCGCAGCGCGAGCAGCAAGTCCATGTTCGTGTGCAGGTCGAGCGGCGTCAGCAGCATCTTGCCCGCCATTCGCTCCGCTGCCTTGCGATAGAACGTCAGCATCCGCTGCCACAGCGGGTGATCCCGCTTCAATGTGATCGGCAGCGACTTCTCCCAAACATCTACGCACGGCTCCGACCAGCAGGTGTCGCCGGACTCGTCGCTCCAGGCGAACTTGCCCCCGGTGACGGTGAAGACGGCCACCTCGTCGCATCCGAAGCTCGGCCAGAAGGCAGGGATCGATTCGCCCCCGTAGAACGTGTTCTCCGCTGCCTCCAGCGCCCGGCTGATGATCTCGTCAAGGTCGCCGAACTGCTTCTCGCGATAGGTAATGCCCTTCACCTGCTTGGACGGGTCTTTCGGGGCCGACACGCACACGACCGGGCGGTCGATCATCTCGCCACGGTAGTACGCTTCCCATCGGTTCGCAGCCCCGTTCAGATCGGGCTTGAACGCCAGCGGATACGGTTGCTTCATTGTGGCTTCATCTCTTTCTCTTCTTCGTGTCCTTCGCACCTTCGTGCCTTCGTGACCTTCCCTATGGATCATCTCAGCGCATCAATCACCACCGGAATCGATTCCTTCCAGTTCACCGGCAGATGCTCCGACACCTCGAACGCCAGCCTGCGTCCGTCCGGTGCGCCTTGCTGGGCCATTTTCTGAACCAGCGCCCGCAACTCCTTCGGCGGCAGTTGGTAGCAGCTCACGCCGACATTCGACCAGAACAGCTTCCTGGGCCACGCCTTCCTGGCATCGGCCAGCGTCATGTCGCCCTCGGGCGGAGCCGTCAACGACTCGATCAGGTCGATCGGCGACATGGCGATCTGCCCGCTGCACGACGCCAGCTTGCCGTCGTAATGCGTGCCCACCACCTTCCCCGCCGCCTGCATCATCGGCACCACCTCGTCATACACCGGCGCGTGGAACCGCTGGAACCGCTGCGGCCCCATCGTCTCCGCCGTGAAGTTCTCAAGGATCGCCACGTAGCGGCCCGGCCCTTCCGCCACGATCTGGGTGGTCGTCCGCACGTTCTTCAGCAATGCCTCGTACAGCGTCATCACCTCCTCCTCCAGGTCGAACAGGTGGATCGCAAAATTCTCAAGCCCCACGTAGTCCACCAGGATCGTCTGCATAGGCGTGCGCCCGAAGAACACCAGCGGCACCAGGTACGGCGGGCCTTCCTTCGCCTCGCGCTCGAACTCGTCATAGGCCGGCCGGATCACCGTGTTGCGCACGATCCACGTCATTACGCGGTAGTCTTCGGGCGTCGTCAGCCAGTACTTCTGACACCAGCCGCTGGCCCAGACTCCGAACACCTCGCCGACCGGCGTCCGCAGAGTTCGCCGCTCGACCCTCACGCCATTCTCGGCCTTCGATTCGGTCAGGCACTCCAGGCCGGGCGTCGTGGCCGCCCACGTCCCGATGTGCTTCGTCACGCCGAGGCCGGCGTCAAACATCGCCCGCCACGCCGGATCGTCCTGCACGCTCCGCCATTCCCACCAGTAGATCGTGTACGGGATCCGGTCGGGCTTCTCGCCCGCCCAGAACGCTTCCAATCGCTCGTGAATGTCCATGACGCTGCGTTACCTGTGTTGCTGAAGGTTGATGAACTGAATGTGGCTGTATCCCGAGGTGACGTCGATCTTCGTTCGCTTGCACTTCGCGATGGTGCTCGCGGTGCCGTCGCCGCCGCTGCACTCGAACCTGTATTTCCCCTCCTCCGGCAGCACAAACCAGGCGCGGCCGGCGTCGTCGGCCTTAACGCCGAACGGCACGACGGCCTGGCCTTCCATCGGCGATACGAACACCATCGCGTCGGGCATGGGCTTGCCGGCGGCATCCATCGCCGTGGCGATCACCTCCGGCACCCGCGTCTTCGACAGCGGCCCGAGATTGCGGCCGGTCAGGTCGCGATACATCTTCCGCCACCACTTCGCGGTCGCGGTCGGGCGCGAGGCGGGGAGGCTCGGGTCGCACCAGTTCACGTAGATGGCCGCCTTGCCCCACGCCTGTTGCGTGCCCTCGCCGAACGGATCGATCCGCGGATCGCAGCCCGACTGCGACGGCCACGTGATCTTCGGCGTCAGCGGCTCGTTCAGCATCCCCGGCACCTGCAGCGTGAAGCCGCGGTAGTCCATGTCCGTAAGGTGGAACGTCTGCAGGCCGTGGACGTTGCGGCCGGGCAGCCCCTTGATGAAATCGAGCCAGCCGGGCAGCATCGGGGGCTGCTCGTCGTAACCCCACTTCGCCCCATTGAAGATTCCCGCCTCGCCTACCCGCACCGGCTTCACCGGCAGGTCGCCCGCACGCACCTTGCTGATCGATGCTTCGATCTTCTCCAGCCCCGCAAACAGACGGTACGTGTCGACCAGGTCCACCAGCTCGCGCGGCGAGTCGTTGTAAGTCACCTCTCGTATCCGGCTGGCGTCGAGCTGCTTGACTCTCGTCAGCAACGGCACGCAGTACTCCGGCGCCCACGTGTCGGTCACGTCCCAGAACAGGATGCTCGGATGGTTGCGGTCGCGACGGATCCACGCGTCCACCACCTCGAGGTGATTATCGACGACGATCTTCATCTCCTCCGGGCTGAGGCCGGCCGGCACTTGGCCGGTGCCCACGCAGAAATTCGATGACACCACGAGCATCCCCATCTCGTCGGCCACGTCGTACAACACGGGCGGGGCGTTGTACCGGTGATGCTCGACGATACTCACGCCGTTGTTGGCCAGGTCGGGCAACTTGCGCGTCAGCCATTGCCGCTCGTGGACGTACGGGATGGAATGGTCGCCCCACGGGAACAGCGGCTCCCCGTTCAGCAGCAGCTTGTCGCCTTCGGTCCAGACTTCCCGGAATCCGAATCGCGTGAACTGCCCATCGCGCTGCACCCCGCCCGCGTGCAACTCCGTCCGCAGGAAATACAGCACCGGCTTCCCGTACGGCGGCCGGCCCCACACGACTGCCTTCTCCCATCGTTGACTGGCACGGACGACCACGGACTCGTGCGCGGGCACGGAGACGTTGCTGGGCAGGAATCCAAGCTCCACGTCGCCATGGCGAACCACCGCCATCTCCACGCGAACGTTCGCTACCGAATCGGTATCGTTGCGAACCGTGACCTCCACGTCGATCCGCTTCTCCTTCTTCCATTGCCGTTGAGCATCCTGCGTCCGCAGCCGCGTGACCACGTAGATGTCGTCGATCCGCAGGCGCGGCTCCAGCCGTAACCACACGTCGCCCTCGATGCCGACTGTTGCCGCGCCGGTGTACCAGAACAACGAGTCCAGCGCCCGTGCCGCATTCTGGCTCAGTTCCCTGCCGTTGGGATGGGCGTAGGTGCCGCTGCAGTTGTGCGTGTAGATCAGCAGTTCGTACGTGCCGCCCGGCCGCACCCGCTCGGTCAGCTTGATCCTGAATGGCGTCCGCATCCCCCAGTGCTCGCCGATCACCGCCGGCTGCTGTCCCGGCTCCACAAGATAGACGCGGGCATAATGCCGCACGCGCGATAGATCGAGAATCACATCAGCCGAACCCATCCGCCACTGCGCGGGAACCGTGAACTCCTGCCGATACCACGCAGATGACGGCGGCTCATTCTCGAACTCGCGCGACCGATGCGGCACGCGCACGCGCGTCCAACCATCGGCGGGCGCGTTCCCGTCCGGCGCGTAGGCCGCCTGCCATACGCCGTTCAGCAAGACGCTGCTCCGGGGCGGCTGCGCGTCATTCGCGATCTCGCCCTGCGGCACCAGCGCGCGATGATGCGATTCGCCGGCGGTGGCGACGGGCGCCATGCCGGCCACAAAAATGATTGCCAATGTTTTCTGAGCCAATGTCATGGCATATAGACCTCCACGGGCTTCCACGGATTCACAAGCACTCGCACGGACTCTCACGGACCTTCATCGTGCCCGCCATCTTCATTCATCATTCATCATTCATCATTTCGCTTCCACCGTTCCCTCCATCCTCTTGATCGTCTCCAACCCGTCGATCTTGATGATGCTGCAGTGCGGGTGGCCGGCTACCAGATATACGTTTCCATCGGACGTCTTGCACAGCGATCCCTCGAAGGCCTCCTGGCCGAGCGACAGGCCGTCGACGGACATTCCGCGCTTGGCTTCGTCCAGCCTGCTGCCCCAGAACGGCGCGGTGCGGCAGTCGCCCAGCACCATTGCCACGTAGAGGCCGTCGGCGGTGAACAGGTACCACTGTCCGTAGTTGGAGTTGGTGCCGAAGATGGTGCCGATCTCGCCGCCGAGGTCGGCGTAGCCGCGGGCGTCGTAACTCGCGATCACGAGGCCGGGCTGCGGGCGCGGTGCGCCGGCTCCGTGCGCGGGCCAATCATTCCGGTAGGTCCACGTCCGCTTCGTCTGCTGATCGAGTCCGAACAGCGGCTTGCTGTTCATAAAGATGCGACCGGCGTCGTCCACGCAAATGTGGCCCCATTCCAGCTTCTCGTTCTCGATGATGGTCTCCATCTTGTCGAGGTCCCACAGGGGCGAGCCGTTCTTGTTGAATCCGGCCAGCGGCACGCGCCACAGGCTTGTCACGCCGCGATGCGACGGCATGCGGATGTACGCCGAGAGGTCGGGGCCGATCACCGCCGCGTTCAGCCAGTGGTGGGGCTTGTCGGTGAACGTCACTTCCTTCGGCTGGATGATGCCGTCGCCGTCGTCGTCGGCCCATGTCATCAGGAAGGTGCAGAACGCCCAGTTGCTGGGCGTGGGCTTGGGGAGGCCGGTATCGGCGGCGCCGTCGCCCGGCAGTTTGTTGCCCAGGCATTCGACCATCCGCTCGTGCAGGTAGTGCCCGGGCGGGATGGTGGACGCCGGCCCGATGAACGCGACCGGCGCGAACGACTCGCCCTTGCGTTTCCAGATGGTGCCGCCGTTTGTGCCGCCGACGAAGAACTGCTCGCCCTTGTAGCGGACGATCCGCGTGGGCCAATTCGAATAGCCGCCGACGGCGTGGCGGTCCTCGTTCAGCGCGTTCATTATATCTACGATCGTCGAATCAAGCTTCCACGTGCCGGCCTCCCAGTCGAGCTTGAACAGCATGCCGTCGTAGATCATCTGCGTGCGATCTTCGGGGTCGAGCGCGCCGGTGCCGCCATACTTGTGGGCGCCGATGAACTCCTTGACCAGCTTGCCGTCGCGGCTCCACACGCTGATCCGCTTGGGAAGCATGTCCCACTCGCACACCCAGATGCGGTCGTTGGCATCGACGGCGACGCCCATGGGGCAGCGGATCGACTGCGGGTTGTACTTGCCGACGCCGCGGCGCGTGCCGATGGCCCGCACGAATTTCCCGCTCGCGTCGAACATCTTCACCTGATCGTCGCCGATGAACCGTCGGTCTTCGGTGCCGTAGAGGGCGTTGTGCTCGTCGTCGGCCGCGCGGTACCAGCTAGCCGGGCCGTCGGATACGAAGATCGCGCCGTCCTTCGCGATGGTCATGCGATTCGGCCCGGTGAGGTGGCCGGCGGCGATGGTCTTGTGGGCGCCGTCGTCGCTCACCGCAACGATCGTCGTGCCGCTGATGGCGAGCAGCGTGCCGTCCGGCCGGAACGCGATGCCCCGCGCGTTCGGCAGCGGAATCTCCTTCACGATCTGCTTCTGGCCCGCGTCGATCACCAGGATCCTGTTGAGAACGCCCGACGATACGTAGAGCTTGCCGTCGCGTGCTGCCAATCCGCGAATGCCCACGTAGCCCTTGTGCGCGAGGATCTGTTCCGACTCGTAGGTCTTCGGATCCATTCGGAAGAAGAACGCGTTCGGGCCGGCCCATTGGCCCTCGCCGCCGACGTAGACGCTCGTGCCGTCGTAGCCGAAATCGGCCCCGCCCACCGATCCCAGGTGCGAGATACCCCACAGCTTCTTGCCGTCGAGGTCGACCGCCATAATGTCCTGGCCGTTTTCGCTCGTGATGGCGCCGATGAACAATTTGCCGCCCGCCGCGCAGATCGACCACGGCGGGTTGTGGTCCGACAGCCACCCGGTATCGGACGCCGGCCGCACGCCCGGGTGGAACCACGGCAGGCTGGCTCCGCCCTGGTAGACGCTGAACTGGTACTCGAGCTTCAGCTCGCCGCGATACAACCCGCGCCAGCGATACGTGCCGAGCTTCACGCCCTGCCCGGCCTCGTCCCGCATGTCCCACGGGATTTCAACGTCCCCGGCCTTGCATTCCTGCTCGGCAACGAGATTGCGGACGCGGTTGCCCTGCTCGTCCTCGATCACGATCGTGACGAACGAGTCCTGCGGGAGCGTGAACTTGATCTTCGGGAGATTCTCGTCCCGCGCGCGATCGCGAGATCGCCGCTGGCCAGCCGCGGCCGGGAACGTGATTGACACGCCGATTGCCGCGACCAGGATCAATGTCAGCCTGATTCTGTTCATCATGCGAAGCTCCTTTCGTGCCGAAATCTGAACTGCCGCCAACGCTTGATTATTATAGCAGCACGGACGGAAGTATCAACGGAGGATTGAACCAGACTGCAGCTTGCAGGCGGTTTGCCTCCGACTGCAGGTAGCTTGCTTCCGATCCGTCCCCTCTCCTGACTCCTGTCTCCTTCGCCGGCATTTTCCAATGGACTTCCGATTCGATCCATGTACAATGTGCTTGGCGTCTGCAACGAAAGGCGAACGTATTTAGTGAGGAGACACGGCACATGACTCACAGGCAGGCAAACGCATTCATTCTATGGGCGGCGATGGCCGCGTTCGTGGGATCGGCCGCTGCGGCAATGGACGACCTGCGGCTTCCCGTGGCAGGCCCCGCGCTGGAGGACGCCCCCGGGCCGGTCATCGATTCGGCCAACCTCCCGCCGCCGGCGCGGTGGCCTGCATTGCGGCACGATCGCCCGCTGCGCCTGCTGGCGATCATGTCGCGCCAGGCGTACGGCACGCCCATGCAATTGGTCGCACGCCGGTTGCACGCGCCGCTCGAGACGCGGTTCTACTCGCTGTGTGCCCACTACGGCGCCGACATCCACGTGCTCGACTTCTGGGAGCAGCGCAGCAACCCGACGTCCGAGGAATTGAAGGCGCACAAGCGCACCCTGGTCTCCGACGCGATCACGCTGCGCGATGACGGCTCGCCGCCGTTCGACGCCATCTTCGTGCTCGACCTCGCCATCCTGAAAGACACCGAGCTGCAGGGGAAGCTGCTGGCCTGCGCGAATGCCGGCGGCATCGTCGTCATCTGCGGAAGCGCGTATCCTGCGGCCGACACTCCGTTGGGCGCGGTCTGGCCGGTGACGCCCGCCCCGAACAACGCCTGCCTGTGGATGAGCCAAGGGTCGCAACGGGCCGACGGACCGGAGCTTTCGGGCCTGCCGCTGGAACGCCTCGCCGGCCACACGTGGATTCCCATCCCCAAGGTGGCCGAGGGTGCCGTCGCATTGTCCGACGGCCAGTCGGGCTCCGTCTATAGCCGAGCCGTCGGCAAGGGCCGGCTGCTGTTCGTGCCGACGGGGCCGATCTCGCGTGTGTGGAACGCGATCGGGGAGAACGGGCGGCGCTACGATCACGACGGCATCTGGTTGCGGCTGTGGGACAACCTGCTGCACGAGCTTGCCCGGGGCCAGCAGGCGTTCCCGGCGTACTCCGATCTGCGAGCGGGTGCGGAGGCAGCGCCGCCCGCCGCCGAATACGTGTTGCCCGGGAAGATCGTGAACCGCGCCTGGAGGGGGCCGCTCGCGCTGTCGGTTCACGTCACCACGCCGCGCGGCATCGTGGTTTATCGCCGCGAGGAGGCATTAACGCTCGCAGCCGGGGAAACGAAGGACTATGCGGTCCGCGTGCCAGTGGCGGAGTCGTGGGCGGCGGGCCTGTATCCGGTGTGCCTGACGATTGGCGACCCCGACGGCAGGAAGCAGATCCACCAGTCGATGCAGTTGATCCCGGTGGCCGGCTCGGTGGAGTTGTCGCTGGCGTCGGCGAAGCGCGGCTACCGGCTGGGCGAGGACGCGTCGTTCACCGCAACGCTATCCGGCAAGGCGGGGTGGGCCGGCACGCTGTGTTTCGCGATCTACGATTTCCGTGGCCGGCTGCTCGCATTCGACGAGAAGCCGGTGAACGCGGGTGAACAGATGCAGGAGATCGCGTTCACGTGGCGGATGGCGGACCACGGGGTGAAGGTCGACACGCTGTGGGCGGCCGTTGCGGCGGCTTGCGACGGGCAGGAGTGCGCGCGGGCCGAGGTGGTGTTCTACCGCTACGAGCCGTGGAGCATGCGAAACGAATACCAGTGGTCGGCGTGGAGCAATCTCGGCACGTCGCCGCCGTCGATCATCCCCCGCCACATGCGGCTGATGGCCCATGCCGGGTTGAACGCGCTCGGGTTCTCGCCGGGCGAGCTTTACTACCTGGCCGAGCGATGGGGCATGCGATCCTATGACGAGGGGATCGGCATCAACACCTCCTCGCCGGTGATCGAGTGCGAGAACGATACCGAGCTGGAGGCGTCGCTCGCCAAGGAGCTGAAGCTGGGCGTCCGCAACCGCGTGTCCGCCACGTTCGTGCTCGGGTCGGTCGGCGAGGAGGCCGGCTACAAGACCGGCTGGGGCAAGACGTATTACTGGGACGAGCCGGTTGCCTCGGACAAGGCGTGCAAGGCGTTTCAGTGGTTCCTGAAAGGCAAGTATCCGTCCATCGAGCGGCTGAACGCGGTGTGGAAGACGGCATACGCTTCATGGGATGACGTGAAGCTGACGAAGGAATTCTCGGGCCGGCCGCCCGCGCCGCTGATGGCCGGCGGATCGCCCAATCCCGAGAACGCCGGCAAGGACGTTCCGGCCACCGCCGGAAGCGTGGCCCCGTACAGCGACACCGAGCTGTTCTACGCGTGGTATTACGACAAGATCATCGCGATTGCGAAGCGCGTCTATCGCGAGAAGATGAACCCGGTGACGCGGATGTTCAGCTCGGCCCCCGCGAGCTGGATATTCGATTCCCGCGAGAACGACGTCCGCAACGTCAGCCCCAGCGTGTGGCAGGAGCTGCAGACGTATTCGACGTGGGCGGCCCCCGAGCCGTGTTTCGGGCTGACCGGGCTGTTCGAGTTCCGCAAGGTGCAGGACAACCAGCTCAACGGCTTCCTGTTCTGCGGTACCACGCACCAGACGTGCTGGGTGGACGTGCCGGTGCATTTCAACAACGACGCGACGCATACGCGGGCATCGTTCGCGATGCGGCGGTGGAACAACAGGCTCGCCGGCCGCGAAGGCATCTTGCTGGACCGTACGCCGCGAAAGACCGCCGTCGGCATCCTGCCGGTCAACGGCATCCCGAACGACACCGCGCTGAACAACCTCAACACGTCGCTTGCCGTGGCGCTGCTGCAATCGGGTTACGGCTACCGGAAGGCCGAACCGGCGAATCTTGCGGGCATCAGCATCCTGTTCGCGCCCGGCTGGCGGGCGGTCTCGGCGGAAGCCGCGAAGAAGATCGACAAGTTCGTCAATGATGGCGGCCTGCTCGTGATGTTCCCGCGGTTCGCATCGCAGTCGGAGTACGGCGAGCCGCAGGCTGCGCCGGGTGGTGGACTTGCCGAGAAATGGGGGCTTGCCGTCAAACCCGCGACTGTGCCTGTCGGCGCCGACCAGAAGGCGATGTCGTTCGACCTCCGTTCGCTGAAGCACGAATACTGGCCCTACAGCATCGCCTGCACGCAGGGTTTCGCGCGCGACGAGATCAGCGCACAGGCCGGATGGCAGCGGATGGCGGCCTACGGCGATGGCGTGCCCGCGCTGCTCGCCCGGCAGTACGGCCGAGGCCGGCTGTTCTACGTCAACGCCAACTATCAGAGCCACCGCTACATCCAGTGGGTCACGCCGACCGACAAGCCGCGGCAGAGCTTCTACCGCCTCGTCGAGTGGCTGTGCGGGCAGACGGGCGAGCGACGCGATTTCCGCTTCGACGGCAACCTGGCCGAGACGCTGCACATGGCCGCACAACAGTTCACCGACCGCACCGGCGAGATCAGCTACGTGCTCGTCGGCACGGGAACCGAGGGGCCGTGGGTGAACGGCGTGCTGAACTGGTTCCACGGCGAGGAGTCGGGTTACGACGTGCTCGGGGGCGAGCCGAGGCAGCCGGCGCCGATGATCGGGCGGTCTGTTCCATTGAACCTGCCGCCGGGCATGGCGAAGCTGCTGGCGTTCACCCGCCGGCCGGTGGACTCCATCCGCATCGAATGCGCGCCGGCGAAGATCACGGCGGGCGAGCCGGTGGCGGTGACGGTTCACGTGCTCGACGCCGACCGCGACGGCCGCAGACGGCCGCAGCCGATCCCGGGAAGCTTCCCGGTCACGCTACGCGTCGTCGACGTCGACAACGCCGAGATCACGGGACTGCGGCGGGCGGCGTCGCTGGAAAGCGGCGGGACGATCATGCTCAACACCGCATTGAGCGATCCGCCCGGCCCGTGGATGATCACGGTCACCGACGGCATCAGCGGGCGCGCCGGCACGTTCAAGCTCCGCGTAAGCCCGCCGAACGCGAAGATCGCGGCGCCGGCGTTCGCCCCGTGGGGCTGGCCGTCGGAAGTGCCGGAGCGGCCGGTTGTGACCGAGGCGGAATTCATCGAGCGGCTGCGGGCGCTGGCCCGCGTCTATCAGACCGATCACTCCGGCAAGGGCTGGCAGACGAAGATGTTCCTGGGCTACTACAACGAATATTTCCCGGGCACGCGGCACGACATCATGGCACCGCTGTGCGAGGTCGATTGGCCGGCCTACGCCGATGCGATCGCACGGGCCGTGGAGGCGGGCGAGACGTTCATTCTGACGGGCGAGGACCTTGGCATCGACCCGGCGACCGGGCTGGCGGTGAATCCGCATCACGACGCGGGGCAGCTTTCGGCCATTGCGAAGGCGCTATCGGGCGCGCGATGGCATCTCGCCACGGCCGACGGCGACACGGTCGTGGCGATCCTCGGCAAGGGCCGCGTGCTGCTGTGCCGCGAATCGATCGACGCCGCCGGCAACACGAATGCCGAACAGGGCCGCTGGCAGACGCGCTGGCTGGCCGAGCTTGCCGGGCGGCCACAGGGAGCCGCCCCTACAGGCGGCGGCGCGCTGGCCTCCGCCGGGCCGGGCGCCGCCATTCGCAGGCCCGACGCCGCTGCCCTCGGCCGCTGGTGGATCGGCCGCGAATCGTTGACAGGCGAGCCGCGCCGCGTCACGTGGCTGGGCGGCGACCTCCGCGAAACGGTCGTCGCCTGCGAACCCGACCGCGACCTGCCGGGGCAGACGTTCACGCTCGTTCTCCCGCCGACCGGCGTGGTGACCGCAGCAAGCCTGACCGTCGAGCTGTCCGCCGATAGCAAGGTCACCGTGGACGTCGGCTGCGACGGCACGCCCGACGGCGAGATCGTCCGCGGCGGCACCGCCGGTAAGCCGATCGACTGGCCGGCAGCGATCAACGGCTACATTCAATGGCGTGAACACGAATGCGGCGGATGCGTGCGGAACGGCAGCAACTGGCGAATCGTGCCCGTGCGAATCACGAGCGACAAGAAGGTGGAGGTGACGATCAGCAAGCCCGAACTGACGGTGCAATAGCATGCCAGGATGCTCGTGTAGGGGCAGGTCGAGTCTTCGAGTTGCCTGCCCTTTTGCAATAGGAGTGCGATGTCTCCAGACGGAATCAGGGGCAGGCAACTCGAAGACTCGACCTGCCCCCACTGCGTCCTATCACCCGCGGCTGTACCTCTCCAATATCCTCAGCAAATTCCCCCCTAGCACCATCCGTTTCTGCTCGGCCGGAATCCGCGCAAACAGAATCGGCCCCAGGCCCCATGCGATGGGGAGGTCCTGGAGGTCGGAGCCGAACAGCAGCTTGTCGGGGCCGATCAGTGCCACCATTTCTTCGCAGGCTCGCGGGCCGATCAGCGGGCAGGAGCACATGAACAGGTTGTCGCGCCGCCTGATAATCTCGGCGTAGGCGGCGTTGGCGTGGCCCTCGATGAAGCAGGTGTTCTGGTATTTCGCGGTGAGCCGCTCGACGTGCTCGGGCGGGCCCCAGTGATGGTTGAGGATGATCTGGCGGTGGTCGTCGGCGTAGCGGCAGGCGACTTCGATCAGCGGGCCGTCTTCGGGGTAGCCCTGGTAGTGCGGGATGAGCTTGATGCCGCGCAGGCCCATCCGGGCGCCGCGATCAACCTCGCGCAGCATCGCGTCCTTCCCCCGGTGCGGATTCAGCAGCGTGAAGCCGACGAACCTGTCCGGGTATCGCCGCACCGCCTCCGCCACGTAGTCGTTGCCGGGTTGCTCATCGCTGAACACTCCGTCGAAGCTGAACACGCACACCTTACGGTCGCCCAGGCGATCCACGTCGGCCACGATGCCATCGAGCGAGCAGCCGGGGAGGTGATAGTGGCATGCCTTGCCGCCGAGGTGGCCGTGGCAGTCGTGGAAGACCATTGATGCGGGCCTCAGGCCGGTTCGGCCGAATTGCACGAATTCATCGGCGGGCGGAGGAATCGTCGCCCGTGGGTGTTCGGGTTCGCACCACGCGATCAGGCGGCGGAGGTTGTCGCCCGCGATGAGGCGCTTGTCGTCGTCGGAGACGTCGGCGGTGGTGAGCGGGGCGAGGGTCATGTGCTGTCCGCAGTTGGGCCAATTCGACCCGAAGACGAGTCGGCGTGCGCCCCAGCGCTCGGTGACGAACTCGATGCCGCGGTGCAGCCACCACGCGCTCAGCTCGACGTGGAGGTTCTCGCATGCGTCGAATGCCTTGTAGGCCAGCCGCTGCGATTGGCGGATGCGGAACTCGCTGACGATCACGGGCAGCGCGGGGAAGCGTTTGCAGAGGGCGACCACCGCCGGCCAGTCGGTCGCGTCCTGCTGCCAGCCGGTCCAGCCTGAGACCTCGACGTAGTTGATGAAGACGGGCACGCGGGCGTCGGCGATGGGCGCGATGAAGTCGTCGATGCACCACGGGTCGAGCGTGAAGCGGTATTGGCGAGGGAAGAGGAAGAGCGCGGCGACTTTGTTGCGGCGCATCTGCCGGAGGAATTCGTCGGGCGGGGGCTGCTCGTCGGCGGGGCCGTGCGGGAGGGCGGACCACGCGGGATGCAATCGCGGCTTGCCGCGCACGACATCGATGATCCGCGCGTTGCCCTCCTCGGGATGGGTTTCGCGGGCGAGGCTGTCCAGCACCAGTGCCTCGGTGATCCCGTAATGGTCCATCTCGGCCAGAAGGTCGCCGGCCGAGTGCAGGCCGTCTTGCTGAAGTTTCAGGTGGCGTCCTACAGTGCAGCAGGCGTCGAATGCGTTCCAGTGGTCCATGGCGAGGTTCCTGATTTGCGGGTTCATCGAATGGCGACGTAGAGTTTATCAGAAGCGGAGGGCAAACGCAAGATACGATCGGGGAGGAAGAGGAACAGGATGAAGAGGATGAAGAGAAGAGAAAGAACGAAGAGGGAACAGAGAACAGAGAACAGAGAACAGAGAACAGAGAATGAAGACCAGAGAACAGAGAACAAGGAACAAAGAACAGAGAACAGAGAACAGAGAACAGAGAACAGAGAACAAAGAACAGAGAACAGAGAACAGAGAACAGAGAACAGAGAACAGA
>Ga0172362_10002372_pt1 | contig 16382 bp, 19 predicted proteins | sample LakKivs1_kivu2a2_FD_114534 | JGI IMG/M metagenome (GOLD analysis project Ga0172362, IMG submission 114534) | Sediment microbial communities from Lake Kivu, Rwanda - Sediment s1_kivu2a2 | ecosystem: Environmental > Aquatic > Freshwater > Lake > Sediment | place: Rwanda: Western Province, Lake...
CTTGAAACTCCCGGGCCCTTTCTCTATAATAGGCGGGCCCTCGCGGGGTCGTAGTTCAGTTGGTTAGAACGCCGGCCTGTCACGCCGGAGGTCGCGAGTTCGAGTCTCGTCGGCCCCGCCAATCTTTGTTTTCACGCTCTTTGACGGCCTTCCGTCTCCTATCCCATTCCTCTTTGGCTTCGGCTGCCTCTCGAATGAAGCCGAGGTCCCAGATGGTCTTAAATGGCTCATTCCACTCAATATAGAAAGGCTGCCAGGCAACGTATTCTCCGCCTTCAACAGGACGAATCACGTCTCCGACTCGGGCGAGTTTGACGGTTCTAAACATGAGTCTATTGAGCCTAGCCCGTTTTTCCGGCGGAGCCGATAAATACTTATCCTTCAATGATTTAGACAGTTCTAAAGTTTCCCGGGTCTCGTCGAGCGTAACTGCCTCCTGACCCTTCTGCATCTCCTCCAGCCGGGCTTCCATGTCGGCGCTAAGACGTTCGAGTTCGTCGATCTTCTTCTCGTAGACGGCTCGAACCCGCTCGCTTTTTGCCTTCGCCGCAGCCTCGGCCATGTTCCCTCCGGCTGTCTCGTTGTGGGCGAGTTGCTTTCTAATGGAGATTGCCTCGGCTGCGTTCAGGGCCTTCAGGTTCTTATAGTCTTCCTCAAGCTGATCACGGACCCAATCGTAGGTTTCAGGGTCAACATCCAACGCCCTAATGCTGATCTCAAATAGATCGTCGATGTCCTTTTCTGTGTAATAGGGGCCATAATAGAGCGGGCACTTGGACAGCTTGTAATGCTCCTGGTAGAAGGCCTCCGACTTGCCACCCGTGCACCGGTAATAGGTGTGCGTCTTTCGTTCCTGGGTTTTCTTATTGACCTTGTCATGAGGGTCGCCGATTATATCGCAGCCACAATAAGCGCACTTGATGAGGTCCTTGTACTTGAAATCCTTGCCCCGCTTGGTAAAGATCCGGCGGCCGTCGAGGACATCCTGGACCTGATCAAATAGGGCCTTGCTGATGATCGGCTCATAGGTACCCTTGTTCGGATAGAGCTTCCCGCCCCATCGGAAGGTCCCGTAATAAAAGTGCGTCCGAAGATACCGCCGCACTTCCTCTAGGGTGAGGATACGTCCGGCCCTAGAGCGCTGGCCTAGATTCCGCATAACGGAATTGAGATCCCGGAGACTTCGGGCCTCGCCACTGGCACATAGCTCAAACATCTTCTTCATGAGAGGCCCCTGCACAGAATCAATAACCGTCCTATTCTTAATATCACCTTTGACTATAAGGGGCTTCCCATCGACCATGATAGGTTCAGTAAGGTATCCGAGCGGGGGGCTGCCTGGATATTCTCCACGTTCGACCTTCTCGGCCTGAGCAGAGGCCACGGCATCGCCGGTGTTGATGGAATCCTTTTCGGAGTCGACGGCGTTTCCGTCCTCTTCGTTTTTGGCCCTTCGGTCGCGGCGATCACTTGACCCGGGAGTGAAGGCCCGGTTTTCTTTTACGTTATGGCAACGGCGGCCAACTTCCTTTAGGGCGCTCCAATCCAGGTCGTTTCTTGAGGCCCTGCTGGTTACATAGTACAGCATGTGGCCTATATCATTTTCGGTGACATAATCGAGCATCTCGTAGAAGGCCTTCCGACGTTTATACTGGTAGCCCGAGCGCGATTCCTCAAACCATTTTATGATCTTAAGCGGCGGCTTATGATGATCAGCATAGAGCCTGATTTCCTTCCTCTGGACATCTTCAGAGAATTTGTCTTTTTGCTTGCCCGTGCTGACCCGAATGTAAGCTACCGCTGTCAGGTTGGACTTCGGGTCGGTCTTATTGCTCATCGGCGTCTTTCCTCGTCATCATAATTATAAACTCAATCGTTCTAAAGATCAAGCAATAAAACGTATTATTTAGAACCTGGGAATAGGGGTATCCCAGGGGAGATCGCCTTCTGTAGCGCCTCTGCTAGCCTTTTTCCTGGGCATTTAGACCTCCCACCAGCGCTTCCTGATCGCCTGGCCAACGCGGGTAGCATGCTGGCCGTCCTCACGCATCCAGTCGTCAAATATCTTTATATTGTCGCGCCTTAGCTCGGCCTGTCGTCGGGCCTCGACCAGCGTCGGGGACATGACCCGGTCTGCTTGATGATGCCCCAGAACGGGCAGCGCGGGTTGCCGATGGCTGAACTGCCGCCGCGTGATAACGCAGACGCCAGCCGCCGCGTTCGCCACGTCGTCATGCCCGCCGTCAGGATGCGTGACAAGATCGCGGCCCCCGCTCCGCGCCCTCCGCTCCAAGGCCCGAAGCTGAAGGTACAACTTCTCATGCTTGAGAAGCCGGACCCTGTTCATGGAGACGAGGACCTGAAACTCCAAGTAGATTTCAGATGCCGACAACTCGGCCATCTCGATCGTGATGCCTTGCTTTCGGAACGGCTCCTCAATCCAGGTGCCTCCGAAGCGGTCAGACGTGCACCGCGAGATACCATAGGACTTCAGGAGTCCGGCGAAGTTCATCACAACCTCTTCGGGCGAGAACGGCGGCGTGAACTCTTCAAGCCGATCAAGGACTATGCCTTCGGCCTCTTCGACGTGCGCGATGCCGAGGGTCATGCTGTCCACGCGACCGCCGCTTGGGTCGAGGAAGGCAAAATAGTTGCGACCCGGCTCTGGCAGGGCTGGCTGCTTGGTCATGACGCCCTTGATCAAAGAATCGGGCAAGAACGCTTCGATGTCAGAACGGAACTCCGCATTGATCTCGGTTTCCATGTGGGCACGGCGGAGCTTGCCCTTGAACAGCCGTGTCAGGATGTTGTCGCTGAATGTCGGATTGAGCAGCCGCGTGCCCGCCTTCCAAATCAGGACGTCTTCCTCATCTTGGCCAAAATAGGTCTCGTAGGCATCAAACAAATAACCGAACCGCGCATACGGCGTTGACGCGCCGAAGATGAATCCACCGGGAAGGAGCGACGGAAGCAGCGCGGTAATCAGTTCCTCGGCTGGCGAGGCATATTGCTCGGTCGGGTAAAACGCCAACTCGTCGAGCACAACGACGGCGGTCGAGAATCCTCTTGAGGACGCATAATTGGATGTCTTGATCATGATGGAGCATCGGTTCTTTAGCTGGATCTCGTCGGTTGTGATTCTCTCAATCTCGTCCGGGAATAATTCCAGCAGACCTTTGACATAATTGTAGGCGACGCTGGCTTGTGTCTTGTCGACGGCAAACAAGAACAGATAAGCGCGTTCGCCTTGGGCTAGATACTGCTCCCAACCGCCCCACAGCGCCTCGAAGGCGACGAGCGTCGCGGCCATGCGCGTCTTGCCCGACCTTCGTCCGGCAATGGCATAGATTTCCCTATAGCCGTTCTGAAGGACGGCCTGGCGTCCGGTGCAGGTTCGGAAAACCTCCATCTCCTCCGGGGTCATCTCAAGCCCATAGACGGCCTTCCAAAGAGTGAGCCAATTTTGCCAGGTCTCACTCTTCTTGAACGCGGGGCCGAAGTACGCGGGTGACGTGATCGCTTCGATGATGTTACTTGGCTTGTTCATCTTCGCTTCTTATAGCTTCAGCCTTGGCCTTCTCGAGGGCGATCTTTTCGAGCTCCTTGTTGATCTTCTTTATCTCGATAGGCGGCCGGTCGAAGCGGAGCATCTTCAACTCAGTCCTCATCTCCCAATATCCCGGGGCACCTTCCATCGGGACCTTTTCGGTGACCATGCGCCACTCGATGCGGCTGTACTTGATCAGCCGGCAGTTGATAGCCACGGGGACGATGCGGGGAAAGCCGCGAAAAGCCACGACGTAGTTGTGGGGACTCAGCCCCACGACCTCGCCCGCCTCACGGGGCGGCAGGAGTTGGATGGATTCGTTAGGTGCTCCCTCCAAGTTGGCAAGCTCGATGCACCAGAAGCTCTCGTAGGGATTCCGCCAGTCGCGGTTTTCCTTTAAGTCGATCACGCCGCGGCGCTTGTAGACGACTTCCGAGAATCGGCTGAACAAGGTCCTGGCGCTGATGCTTTTGATCTCATAGTTCTCGCCCGGTTCCAGCATGGCAATCTTCCCGTTGTAGTCCTCTATCAGCACGCTGCCGTCGCTCCGGTTCCTAAAGATAGTTACAAACGTGTCAGACATTTTTCTTCTCCTTATCTACAGCTTCGCGGACGAACAATGTCCGCCCGTTAAGCTTCGTATTGCTCAGTTCCTCGACGGCTCGCTCCCCGTCGGCTCGCTTGCTCATCGTCACGAATGCGAAACCCCGGCTCCTGTCGGTCTCTCGGTCTCGGGCCAAATGGACTCGTTCCAGCGATCCATAAGGTTCAAACAAATCTCGTAGCACCCTCTCGTCCACAAGGTCAAAATGTAGATTCGATACGAATAGTGTCATGTTCGGACTCCGCAGATAATGACTACTTCTCGGCGATGGTTAGGGACAACTGCAAGTTGCCGAGTGAAGCTTCAATGATCTTGATCTTCTCAACGGTCTTGTTGAGCAGTTCCGTTTTCTTTTCTTCGGTCCCATCGCCCGTGATATTGATAGTCAGTTCAAAGTGCTTTTCCATAGTAATCTCCTTTAAGATTTCTTGAGGACATCCCTGGAGTATTGCTCAAAGGAGCCCTGGTATCCGGCTGCGACGGCGAACGCAAATCGCCCCCGCGCGTTTTGTTCGGTAAGGGGTCCATCCTCCACAAGGCCAAATGCCGCCAGTTGTGCCTCGGAGACTGCGCCATCTGTCTCGTCCGGGACTTCGACCGACTCGAGGATTGAGGACTTGTCGGCGAAATTGCTGAACCCTGGTGAGAGCGTCCAGTCGAAGCCGCGAATTCGCAGTCCAGCCTTTACCCGGTTCCCGTCCATGGCACCTGTACATTTTGCCGAGACACCAATCGCCGCCCCGTTCGTGAGGAGCGCAATAATGTTGCGGCCCTTTTGCGTCGGCAAGACTTTGGCCGTGGCGAAAACGTCGTTGTTGATCATTTCGACATCTTCCAACTGAGCGGTGATGTCGTCCACGTTTTCATCGTCCTTGTGACCGCACATGGCGAAGGAGTCTTTCTTTTTGGCGATCCTAGCCTTCAGGTCGCTCACGGCGGAGGCGAGCACGTCCCGCGGATAGATTCTGTGGTTCAAATTCTCGCACTCAGCGGACATCAACCTAAATCGGACGAGCAGAGCTTTGTCACCCTGGGTCAGGGTCCTAGAACCTTTTTCGAGTATCTCAACTTGTTCGGTTAGTTCCATGGTGAACTCCAATCAAAACGAAAACCGCCAGCGGCTTTGATCGCCGAGACGGATAAATTCTGGCCCGGGAGCGGTTCCAGAGGAGGTTCTGCCGGAGCCGTCCCGGGACCAAGGACCGGCGACGGTGAAGTGGTGTCGCCGCCAGCCCTAACGCATGACGGAAAGGAAGGGAGAGGCGGGGCCAAGGCATGCCGGACCAAGGTCCCGCCCCCGGAGTGACACTCTCAAGCGGCCAAGAAGGAAACCGCCACCCCTTCATGTTCGAAAACATTAGGCAGACTCCACATCGGCTGGCTTCTGCTGCTCAGCTTCGATCAGTTTTTGTATCTCGTCGAGCTCTTTCTTGTCCCGGTCCTCAAAGGCATCGCGGAGCTCGTACTCGACGTGAACGTAGTGCGGGTGGCGAGTGCTCGGCGATTCGATCGGCACCCGTTTGATCGTCAGGGACTTGAACGGAATCATCGGGTCGAGAAGGTCCAGGAGCTCAACGATGCGCGGAATGCCACGCGGGAGCAGCACGTCCCGGCCGCCGACGATTCGATGCTCCGCCTCCTGGCCATGAACGTTAAGGCATGTAATCGTCCAGCGCCCCTTGACCGGCGACCGCCAGCCGGAGCGCGGCACGAGTTTGACCTCTCCCGATTGAAGCCAGGTCACTTTTTCGAAGGGAGCGTACATCGCTTCGGCGTCATCGGTCTCGATGGTCCGCGAGTTCCCCGGCCACAGGGAGAGGAACGGTCCCCAACGCTCGAAGATCGTGACGGGGTCCTTGCGTTCGTTCGTGAGTATGGTCTTGAAGGTGTCCATTTAGTTTAACCTCTAATTAGTAATTGGCGGAGATCGGCGCTTTTGCGAAAAACCGCCTACGGGTGGGGGAAAAAGATTAAGAAACTTCTTTTTTCAGTTGCAGTAGTAGCGTCTCTAGCTCCCTGGTCGCCCGACGGACGGCTCCGGCGGGTGAGACGGGGTCCTTGTCCTCTAATCGGAGGACCTGATCATAGTTCAGGCCTACGACCTCGCCCAGCTTCGTCTTGTTCACATCAGGATACTGGCGGAGGCGGTCGCGGATGAACGCGCCCAACCGGGCCTGGCGCTCCGGTTTGAAGCTCGCTTGCTCGGCGAGCCGGACGATCAGTTCAAAGGCCTTCTCTTCGTCCATGACGTGCTCGGCGACCTTGGTGAGGAGCATCATGAGGGCGTGCCACTGCCAATCGGCCTCAAGCAAGAACGCGCGGCTGGTCGGGACGTAATCCTTGCGCTCGGGATTAGGGTTAGGCGAGGGGAAATCTTGCTCCGTCCCATCGGGCCGGGTGTACTGGGCCGTGTAGCAGGGAGCGGCACCGGGCCGCCGGTTGATCAAGAAGTTGAGGTAGTGATAGTTGAACTTCTTCCAAAGCTCGTCTTCGGTGAGCGCGGCATAGTCCGCCGTGTGCTCCTCGAACCAGCGCTCCATGGGGCCGTGTTCGGCTGAGTAGACGTTTGCAGCAGATAGCGCCTCGTCCTCGGAATACAGAACGGAAATTCGTTTGCCCGAGGGCAGGACGCAGTTGCCGCGTAGGACCTCATCATGCACCGGCTTCCAGGGCAGGAAGTCGAAGAAGGCCAGGGCCTGTTCCGGGGAAGGCGGCTGGCCGTGTAGTCGGCGGTGGATGTATTGCTTCGATAGGCTATTGTCCATGGCTGTCCTTGTGGCTGGGCGCTGAGCGCGACTCTTCAGCAGGGTCAACCCCTTTCACTGGGGGTGAGTCTGGGATGTGGCCGGTGCCCTTACAAACTCCGCACCGCCTCATCGGAGGGTTGTTTTCCGAGCCTTCGCCTTTGCAGTTTGGGCAGATCATTGCTGGCCTCGCGCTGAGAATCGAGCCTTCATCTTCGCTTCGTGCTCCTTGTTATGCTGGTAGTCGATGTAACGAGATGAAGAGATGATCGCGCGGTGTCGTAGCCACCCGGCGATCTGAGCTATCCCGTCTCCGGCAGCGGCCATCTCCGTGGCCGTCGTGTGCCGGAGGTCGTGAATCGAATGGCGGCCTTCGATACCAGCGAGCTTGAACAAGTGCCGGAAAGTGCCTTGCGCGGCATCGTCGGTCATGTGCTCGTCGCGCTCGTAGAGCCGGTGCGGGAAGACCCAGGGTGAGTTGCCGGGATTGCGCCGCTTTAGCCAGTTCTTGTACTTGCGCCATATTCGGTCCGGCAGGTCATAGGTCTTTGTGAAGCCCAACTTCTTCGCTCGGATCGTGACTTGGTGCGCTGCGTCGTTGAAGTCCTCAACCCGCAGCGACACAAGCTCCGAAACGCGGAGCGCAAGGTAGTAGGTTAGGTGCGCCATGAAGTCGTACTTGGGCGAGTATTTGGCGGCTGCCGCCAGGAGCCGGTCCACCTCATCAGGCGTGAGGACGCGGATACGTCCGTTCAGGCCGGTGCCCTTCGGACGGCCGGGAGCGCGCTTGATCGGTTGGTCAGCCATCGTCGATCTCCTATCTACTAATTATAATATAAAAAGTAATTAGTGCAGTGTCAAGCCTTCCGGGCAGGATTATCGGGCCAGGAGACGAAGGATTAATTACTCAGGCGCTTCAGGGCCAGCTGCCAATCATGATCATCGGCAGTTAGCACGGCCAGCGGTGGGAGCGGGCAGGGTTATGACCCACCCCTAGGCATAGTGCGCTGGGGGGATTCTGCCGTTTCTGGCTAACGATTTCTCCGCTCTCAACTTGCCAACGACTGCGGGCACTGGCTAGGGGCGGAGCAGAATGTTCTCGGCTTTACTTCATCATCTTCATCATCGGCAGGTGATGAAGATGATGAAGATGATGACCTATTTTGTAAAAGTTTTCATAGAGCATAAAAATATCTGAAAAAACACAAAAATAGTCCTTGTATACGGCTTTTAGAAATGGGTCCTGATCTTCATCATCTTCATCATTTCCGGGTCTTGAGTATTTGCCCCCCATGAGAGATAGAAGGAGTATCCTCCTTTGATACCTATACGAAATAGCCTTATACTGGTCCGGGAGGCCAAGAGCAATGCTCTTTGATGATACTCCACGCGATTTCAAGGGGCCATGTGGTCATACGGAACCACATTTTAATTACTTAAACCGCTCCGCTCGGCCTTCGATGATCAGGATAAGGCAACTCCTGGAAAGTTGGTTTCGTGATTTTCCTTTGCAGGGCCAGGCAGAACTAGAAGCAAGATTTCGTTCCCCAGATGATATTCAGCATAAAAGCGCCTTCTTTGAACTTTATCTTCATGCCCTTCTTATTCAATTAGGCTATCAGGTGCAGGTCCATCCTGAAATTCTAGATAGTGATTCTCAGCCAGATTTTCTTGCTCTCAGAAACGGGAATCCACTCTTTTATCTTGAGGCCACTCTCGCAACGGGACCTTCCGAAGAAACGGCGGCCGAAAAGAGAAAGAATGTGGTCTATGAAACAATCGATAAGATGAACTCTCCGAATTTCTTTATCGGAGTTGAAGTGGCCAGCTCGTCAACCACAGCACCTGCTGGAAGAAAATGGAGAGATGCACTCGAAAGATGGTTATCTGGGCTTGATCCTGATGCTATCGGCGAACAAATGAAGCCAGGCGGACTTGACGACCTGCCTCGCATTAAATTAAGCGACGCTGGATGGAATGTCGAATTCCAGGCAATACCTAAGTCTCCAGCTGCCCGGGGTAAGGCTGGGATAAGGCCGATAGGATTACAGCACTTCCCATTCCAAGTTTGCAACGAAGATGAATGGGTCAAGAACGCGATTAAAGAAAAGGCCACAAAGTACGGAGCCCTCACCCTTCCCTACGTTATCGCAATAAATGTTCTAAGTATATTCAGCAACGATAACCTTATGGTTATGGATGCTCTCTTTGGTAAGGAGACGTTTACTTTCTTCCCACTTCCAAATGGGGGTTTTGATCAAAAGCCAGGCAGAGTTCCAAACGGTGCCTTTAGAGGCCCTAACGGACGTCAAAATACCAGAGTTAGCGGCGTCATCATATGTAATGAATTATCATGGGGAGGCATCACCAAGGTCAGTCCGGTTCTCTGGCATAATCCCTGGGCAGTTCATCCGATAGATTCTGCGTTATGGCCCTTACCCCAATGGATTCCGAACGAGGGGAAGACGAGAATCGAACCACAGCCTGGACGCGACATCGCAGGATTATTTGGTCTTCCCAAAGAATGGCCAATTCTCGACGCGGAGAATGATATAGAATACTGAGTTTCAGGACAGCTGGGCCCTTGGCGCCTCAGAATGCCGAATAATTCAGGCACAAAAAGAAGCCGATCACAATAAGCACGATCGCTATGATGGGATAGTCGGCCTTAATCCTCGCCAGGCATCTTACGCGTTTTGCATACCTTTCGTCCTCCTGCATTCTTCTAGCATGCTCATCACGATCTCGTATGGCCTCAAAGAATTCCTTTTCCCCTAATAGCTTTAAAAACAGCCGCTGTTCCCAGGAGAAGTCTTTCCAGGTCCCTATTAGCCTTTTAGGAAATACGCTGATACTCAGAAGTACAGAACCTATCGTTAGAAACGCCAGGCCGATATTCTGCCACATCCAAATTCCCCTTCTTAAACGAAGGATACTACTATTGGCCGACCTTGACAATGCCGGTGAGAGAAAGCCACCTCCTCAATCGTCTATCTCTACGAGGCGCGATCATCGCCCTAACCGGCGTTAGCGGATATGAAGCTCATAGGTCTCCGTCGCGTCGTTATAAGCGTACCAAACGAGCTGATCCCCCTCGATGTCATATTTGTTGCGATTATAAAAGGGATATTCGAAGTTGGGCTTCAGCGGGAACCGGAATTCCCTTTCGAGAATCTTCCCTTCGAGATCCATAACGATGATCTCATAAAGATCGTTCTTCTTGGCCGACGTCAGGACACATAGCCGGCCTTTGTCAATCTTGAAATCCATGAACGCGGGGAAATACTCGGGAACCACGGGAGTAATATAAGAGTAATATTCTTGCCATTCTTTCGATGCCTTCCACTCCTTGACGACGGAGTCAACGAAGCCCCTCGGGACCTTGATCTTGTCGACGAGGGTATTGATCTTACGGAGGAGGAACCCGTTTTCGTTGAAGACCGAAATTGATAATCCCGTCCGAGAATCGGCGACATAGATGCGGTTTCCATAGACCGTATAATCGCCGTAATCCCGGATGAGGAGCTTATCGCTCTTCTCCATCGCGCGCCCGGGCGGGGGTGGAGCCGCGGGCAATGCGGGCAGAGTGCCATAGAAATCACGTATGAGTCTGAGGCGGAAATCATAGATCCGACCGCAGGGCAACATTGAGCCCTCGTCATCCCGTATGATGGGAAATCCAACGACGTTACGTCGGACGGGAAGAACCGGATAAAACGCCATCGAACTCGGGTGCTTGATCTGCCCTGCGGAGACACCATCTAGGGAGAAGCAATCCGCGTGGCCCATATCTTGGACGATCAACTGGTCGCTTAGAACGTCCATACGGCGGGGCTCGATGGAGAATTCTCCAGGTCCTTGTCCAAGTCTTCCGATCCTTTTCAGAAGACGCCCGTCCCGGAGATCGTAGACTTTGACATCCCTACTGTCGGCAAAATAGACTTTCCCCCCTTCAACGACGATCTGCGTCGGCCTTTCGAGATCGGGGAGAGAGATAACTCGCTCACCCTGGTTGGCATTCGATGAATAGGGTGTGATAGCGCAGAGTGACACGAAGAGAATAGCGGCGGCACGAAATGGGTATCGGTCCCTTTCCACTACATCCTCCCTGCTGGGAAACGTCTGTCTATATGAGTCGCGATACCTGCCCTAATCGGCGATCATGGAGCCGGGTCCCGTAATCAGGACCTCACTTCCACATCATTCGATAGGCTACAAGCTCCTTATAGCCGCTGGGTTTTTCACGGATGGCATAGAGACGGTTCTTCTTCGAAATAATCCACGAGTCCATCGGACTGCCTGGCGCAAAAGGATCCGCTGAGAGGTAAGCGTTAAGGCTCGCCCTGGCAAAAAATATTCCCTCAGGAGTGAAGATGTCGAAGATGTATTCCCCCGGTTTCTCTCCGGCTTCATAGGTCATGACGAACAATCGTCCTCTGTCATCACAAAAAAGGTGCTGAAAAGGAGGGCTGGCCTTGGGAAAATCCAGCTTGGTCTTGAGAGGAGAAAGCTGGGGGGAATCAAGCGCCTTGAGTATTCCCTGTCTCTTACTCTCCGGGAAAGGCGCGGCGACGAATTCCTTCCTAATCTTTCTAACGAGATTTCCGTTCTGGTCATATACGCGGATTTCATAGCCCTTGTCGGGATTCCCTATATATATCCGGTCGCGCGTAACAGCCCAGCAAGTTAGTGGATAAGGGATTTGGATCTTAGAGACACTGAACGGATGTGGCAACACGACTCGATCGATCTCTTTAATGTGCCTCCACTCGTGATCGATCAGGGAATATATCATCATAAGGCCTGGAAATTCTTTGCCCGCCTCCAATTCGGTCTTTCGGTAGAGATTGTTTCCGGAAGCTAATTGAAGAAGAAGAAAGCCGCCTTTGACATCAACCGGCAATCCTGTCTCTCGCAAAATGGCGCCATCTTTATTAAATACGAAGAGTTTCTTCGTCATCATATCCACTAGGGAGAGTTCTTCATCGACGGTAATTCTGTGGAAGATCGGCCATTGGATTTCGCCCGGTCCCTGGCCTTTCGGGGCGAAAGACCTAAGAAATCGTCCCGATGCATCAAATTTAGAAATAAAATTACCATTACTCATCGGAGACTGGTAAACATAGATGTCGCCCAGAGAAGTCACTTCAAAACCCCAGATATCGACAATGCCCTTTTCAGCCAAATCAGAACGCTCCGTGTCAACTGCAAATTCCCGTTCCAGGGACAGGGTTGCCGGCACTCCTCTAATTAGATATGGCTGGGTGTGATTAAGAACGACTTCCACGCCATTCTCGACTATCTTATTGACCTGCGCTGGTTGGGACCTACAGGAAACAAGCAGAGCGATTACCATAAGAAAAGCAAAAAGTCTTTTCATCTCGGCCCTCCGCCCAAAGCTCGCCTTATTATTGATCAACTCCGCCTGGAACACAATTCCCTATCTCCCCGCCTTCACTGCCCGCTGCTTGGTAGAACTCAAGTGCGGCTTGTATCAGAAGTTCTGCTAGGGATCTACAAGCGAATCCGGACGCCGCACTTTAGGCTCTAGTCCGAATCCTCCCTTGCCGCGACCTCGGCCAGGTTCTCCTCTGTCCAGCCGAACTGCTCCATGATCTCCAGCTCGTCCTCCGGCTTCGGCTGCCCGGGCGGCTGGAGGCCAGGCTGGGCCGTGGCCTTGGCTAATTCCTGCCAATCCGTCCCCGGGGTCTGCTCGGGCCTGGCCTCTGCCTCTTCCGCCTTCTTATGGAAGCCCCAGAGCTTCATCCGCGCCCGGCCAGGAATCTCCACAACGTCGAGCCGCTTCGATAGCTCGTCCTTGATGTTCGCCAGCCTCTTGCCAAGAGCCGCAGGGCTCTTGTACCAATGCTGGAACTCCCGGAGCTTCATCTCATCGGCCGTCTCCGAGAAGGACTGGAAAAGGGCGCGGGTGCTTATAGGCTCAATGGAGCCCCCCTGCTCCGCGCTATCGTGATCGCCTCCCCACCGCTCGTACAGCAAGTATTCCAGGACCCACCAAAGAGGGTCTTCGTCCAGCAGCGTCTCCTCCTTCTTCGCGGCCAGCTTGGCGATGACCGTCCGGAACTTCCAGCGGCTGTCGAACCAGCTTGTCACCTTCTGCCCGAACGACATCCATGACGCGATGATCCCGGGCGGATTCTCCGGGTGAGACTCCCGCCACTGCCGCAGGATGGCGACCACCGCGTTCAGGTTCTCGATAATCTCTGTCATGAGATGGTCGCGGTTCTTGAGTAGCGGGGCCAGGAGCTCGTCCTGGCCGATGATCATTCGGATTTGTTGGGTGTTGAACAGCAGCACCCTCCGCATGAGGTCTTGTTGCCAGCCCTTCGGCTCGCACGACGTGAGGGCGACAAAGCAGTGTGGCTCGCCCTTCTGCTGAGTCTTCTTGTATGGCTCCCGCTTGCCGATCTTCGGCCGACCGGTGGCATAGTTGCACAGCGTATTTTGAAGGTCCCGGCTGATTCTTGTCACATTATCGAAGACCACATATCGCTCCTCGGCAAGGACGGTCTTTAGGTTGTCGTCGGTGTCGGGAAAACTGCACCGGTCGAACCGGAATCCGAAAAGAATCTTCCCGATTGAGGTTGAGATGAAGGATTTGCCGCTAGCCATCTTGCCGATGAACGCGACGATTGGTTTCTCCGTAAGGATGGACTCGAAGAACAGGGAGTAGAAGTAGACGATGAGCAGCAGCTTCTGCTCCTCAGGCAAGATATGATGCTCCTCCTCGGTGGCGAAGGACGTCCGCGAGACCAGGAACCGGTCAAGGTAGCTGTCCTTGAACTTCTCTAGCGATAGCCCTAACGGGTACTTCGGGCGCCCGAATTGGGCATACTCCTCGGGTGGCTCGTGATCGAAATAGTTGACCACCTTCGCGTCCGGCTTCCATTCAAAGGGTACCAGCCCGCCTTCATGCTTGAAGAACACCCCCTCGTCGCCGTTGTCCAGCAGCTTGACCTCGTCGCCGTCGAGCCGATAGATGCCGTTGGCCCCGTTGTCCATATACAGGACTCCCTTTCCCTCATCGTAATAGTGGACGAATCGGGGCGTGACCTTCTTCTTGCTCGCGTAGATTGCGGCCTTCAACGCCCGCTTGATCTCTTGGAAGTCGTTTTGGGTTATTACGTACCGCCCCTCAATGAAGTGATCGAACTCCGCGCTGTCCAAGTCGATCAGGGACCGCTCCTCGTTGTGGAAAAAGTAATAGGGGCCGGACTCATCCTCGTAGAACCCTTCGCCCAGGGCCTCGGGGCTCGTCAGCAAATCGGCGACCACGTATTCCTTGATCTTGGCCTGCTTCTCGGGCGGCGTCAGAATGGGGTTGTTCTTGATCGTCAGAATCCATCGGCTCTGCGGCGTGCCATGAATCTTCAGCTGCTCGTACCACTTCAGGGCCTTCTGGACGTCCCACTTCAGCTTTGCCTCGCCCACCTCCCTAATCCTGTCGGAACATTTGAGCCAGGGATTGAAGAAGATGGATTTGATTGTGGCATAGCCGTACTGGGCCCAGACTAAAGCACGGATAATCGCCATGTCCCTGGCCGAGCGGTCCGTCTCGTTCTTCAGGCCCTTCCCCTTGCCCGTGATGATCATGGTGATGTGGCGCTTGGCTATCAGGAGTTCGTCTACGGACCTAAGGGCCTCTGCTTCGGACTCAGCGCTTACCAGCAGGTTCCTATCACCGAACGGCGGAAGCTCCTCGTCGTATCCTTCCGGCTCCTTGAACGTGGTGTCTCGGTACGCCATAAAGTCCGACAAGGTAAAGGTCCGTTCGGGATGGCACTCGATGAGCGTGCACCGCCTCGGCTCCATGCCGGGCTTGATGTTCATGGTCCCGGGCAACCGAAGGCACGAGGACAGGTCCGTTCGTTGAGGGTCAGACTTCAGGACCGACTTCGATAGGCCCCGGAGAATCTGCCGGACCTCAAGCCGAATGTCGTCGGTGATCTCCAACAGCGGCCGCCGAAGGAGCCAATAACAGTGGTAGCCGTGCTGTCCCGAATCCACGACGATTGAGGGCTGGATGGGAAAGCCCTCCACCCGCGCCCTCGCAGCCTCCTTGCCCTCTTCCTTACCGTCCACATCAGCCCATAGGCAGATGATGGCTTCGATGTCCACGGCGCGGCCCCGCTGAATGGTCCTGGGATTGACACCGAATACGATATGCGCGGTCTTGTTCCTACGGCTTACTTCCTTCCATCCCTCCGCGTCCAGCTTGCCTTGCCGGGACCAGGCCGGCAAGAACTCGAGCTTCTGGCCTTTCTCGGGCGGAAGGAAACGGAACTCAACCCAGCCGTCGTTGTCCGCGAAATACTGCCCGAACAGGGCTGCTAGGAATTCTTGGGCTTCTTGGCGGTCAGATTTGACCAACGTCAACGCGTTTGTCATTTGTGTTCTCCTGGTTTTGTTTTAGGAAGATGCCCTGCATGCTTTCGTCAAGCAGCAGGTTTGTGTCCAAGTCGGTCAGGTAATACTGCCGACCAACGATCCAGCTTTGGCCGCCGTCATGACTAAGAAGAACGGCCTTGAGCTTTAGTGCCCTTGTTCTTAGGATTCGCATCCGTGTTCTCCTTTTTCACTCTGACCCGCACGCGGACCAGCTTGTGTTCTTGGACCGGAATAGTCACCTTCGGATAGCTAATCTTCGGTCTCAGCTTTGGCGCCTGGACGATGACTGTCCGGGCTTTAGCCTTTCTCGGTTTGTTGTTCATTAATTCCTCCTTAAGAGCTGAGGCCGGGCCTCGGGACGCCCCGGTGTGAATCCTCTGGCCCGGCCTCTTATGTGTTATCCTCGCTTCGTCTTGGGCTGATCAACTTGGGATCAGGCCAGCCCGTGTTCCCGAGCCGCTTCGCTAAGGTCCGTGTCAAGGGTATTGAGCACCTGATCTAGATCCGTAGCCGCTTGCTTGATCCTTTGTATGCCGTCGACGGCCTTGAGGTAGTAGTCCGGAAAGTCAGCCGCCCGCTTAAGCACGCTGAGATTTTGATGCGCAACCTGGATCAATCCGCAAGTGCGAACGTGGCTCATTAACTTCCGGGAATGTTTAAATTCCAGCAGCTGAGCATGGGCTTTTTCTGCTCTCCTCAGCCTGCGGAGCGCCTTGGTCGCGGCCCTCTTTTCTTCCAGCGATTTGCCCTGGGACGCGTGGGTCCCGCCATTCTTTTGTGTCATTATGCATCTCCTTAATAGATTAGTTATGCCCCTGCACGCACCGGGCAGAGTTCAGGTGCAGAGAATTGTCTTAGTTGTTGGATAAGATGACGGACAGAGGGTTGGGCTAAAACGGTTCTAAAATGAATATATAGGGCCCGCCATACCACCTCAAAAGCGCCGTCCACCGGTTTTCCCCCTAATTACAGAGGGGGATAAGGGGGTTAATATCTACGAAAAGTCTTGGGCGGCGCTTTTGTGCCCAGAACGCTTGCGTTGAAGCGTTCTGCATAGAAAAGAGTCTTAGCGCCGTCC
>Ga0172362_10002375_pt1 | contig 16373 bp, 10 predicted proteins | sample LakKivs1_kivu2a2_FD_114534 | JGI IMG/M metagenome (GOLD analysis project Ga0172362, IMG submission 114534) | Sediment microbial communities from Lake Kivu, Rwanda - Sediment s1_kivu2a2 | ecosystem: Environmental > Aquatic > Freshwater > Lake > Sediment | place: Rwanda: Western Province, Lake...
ATGCACTCGTGCAGCAGAACAGGACATTCGACATGCTGGTCCTCCCCAACCGGAACCACGAGTTCAATTATGACCCCTATTTCATGAAACGGCAGTTCGATTATTTTGTCCTTCACCTTATGGAGAGACAACCGCCTGAGTATGTATTCCAGGTCCCATGGATCTCCGACTGAAAAATGAACGGGGATCTCCACCCCTTCTCTTGCGGCCTGCACCTCCCGGGTATGCACCAGGAGGTGTCAATGCAGGGGTAGTGCAGCAGATGAATACCGGGAGAGGTGGTGTATACATGGTATTCAGATCAGTTGACCTGCGGTTTTTTGGCGACTCACCGGCAGGATGAATGCCCATTTGGGATTTTCACCCCTCCCCTAAGAATGAAACGCTCATGAGACTGTCGGGTCACTTGCCCCACTGATGAAAACCGCGGATGCGGTTTTCATACCAAAATCCCATAATTCGAACCGTATCCGGGGAAAGTTCTCACGAGTCCGCAGTCGCCTCACAAGTTCCAATTTTTCTGCGGACGGGCATTTCATCTAAAAAAATTACGTGTATTGTTCAACGGCCTGCATAAAAAAAAGGGGGGAATGAGATCTCAGGCCGGGGCAAAATGGATCGCCTGGTCGTAGAGTATCTCGGTGAAGGCCGGCCCGATCCCTGTCCCGGGCTCGACATACGTCCGGAATCCGATGCGGATCGGAACATCCTCCGCGATCCCGAGGCCGCCGCAGCAGGAGGGAACCTCGGTGCATCCCGCCTCGCCGTTGCAGTGCCGTGCAAACTTCCACACGTAGAAGAGATCGGCATTGGGGTTCCCGGGGAGATACGAATTGGCGGAACCGGCATACTCGGTATCGGCCACTGCAACGACACCGTTCAATATATCCGTTCCGTAGACCGCGATGTTTGTGTATACCACTTTACCGCTCGCCTTGTGGTTGACGCCATAGATAATGATGGACTCGTCATCCGAGAGGATGTAATCGCCGTTTCCCAAATAGAGCGCATCCCGGTTGTCGCCCAGTGCATCGGCCTCACGCTGGAGCGAATCGTACCCTTCGAGGATCCAGATATAGGTCTTGTTCGCGGTTGCGACCATCCCGCCCCCGTGCCGGGCGATGACGGCCTCCCGGAGCACCTCCATGTCGCCCAGGAGGTCAAGCTCGTGAGTGTCGCCTGTTCCCCGCACGATGAGCCGCGGCACCCCGTATGGCTGCTGAGTATGCATGGTATTCGGTGTCAGCCTGAAGACATACCCAGGGGTGCTGTTGATATACTCGGCTCCTTGCGTCTCGTTGGCAAAGAAGGCCAGGCGGTGTATGAACGTGATGGTATCCGAGGTGTTCGCGAGGCCCATCCGGATGAGGCCGGAGGGGATGATGTCATTGTTGATCATGCCGGTCGGATACCCTGCCTTGAGGGCTGCATTTCTCACACGCTCGTTCGTACCCCGGTCAGCAGTGGTGATGATCATGAGGGGTTTTTCATAGGGGCCTGGTGAGATCTGGCCGGGAGTGGTGCCGGTATTGATGCGGTAATTGTTGATGGTGTCCCCGAGGCTTGCAAAGATACGCTGGAAGGTATTCAGTTCGGAAAACCAGCGTGTCCCGACATAACTCCGGTAGCTGAAATATTTCACTTCGGGAGGGGTTGATCCCACATAGACGATCGCCTCGTCGGGTTCCATGAAGTAATCCAGCCAGAGGCCCTTGTTCGCCGGGTTGATTGGGGCATCTGAGACCCTGCCGCCCTGGACAAGGCCCGGATATGACGGCATCTTGTAGGTAAGATAGGGGGTGCTCGGGTTGTTGCCGAAGCAGCCGGGAATGATGTGCGCATCGTACATGGCGAGCACATCAAACTTCTCGAGTTTTCCCTGCTGCACTGTGAAACCTTCCTTCTCCAGTGCCGCGATAAAGGCTTCAATCTTCTCCGATCCGTCGTGCTTCTGGGACAGCGACACGAAGAGGAGTTTTTCCTGCCCGGCGGTCACCGTTGCCGTGCGGTTGGCAGTCTCGTACCCGGTTTTTGAGAGGCTGACCGTATATTCTCCCGGAACAAGGTCATCCACCACGAGGGGAGTTACACCTGCCGGTTCCCCATCCAGGAGGATGGTTGCTCCCGAGGGCGAGGATTGGATGCGCAGGCTCCCGTAGAGCGGCGTGAGGGTTGCAATCACCATTGTCGGTCTTCCGGAAGAGATGGTCACATTCTTTTGATAGTGGGCATATCCCTCTTTTGCAAGGACAAGGGTATACACTCCGGGATCAAGGCCGGAGATAGTTTTTGGGGTCACTCCCTTCATAAACCCGTCAAGCAGGATGGTTGCCCCGGACGGGATCGAGGAGACGCTGAGCACCCCGGTGGATACAGGAGTCCTTGTCGGGGCGGGGCTGGGCTCCGCCTGGCCGACATGGACGATGAAGACCGATGTTGGCTGGATCCCCGTCATCCCCGGCGGGGTACCGGGGCAGAGATGTGACGAGGCCTGCCCCGAGACGAACTGAACGGACAGGCCTGAACCATCGAGCGGGTCCTCATACGAGGCATCCTCGCCGGGGAGGAGGACTCCGCTCCACACCACTGCACCATCCCGGGAGATGGTAAGGTTTGCTGCCTGTGCCGTGCAGATCGCACCGCTGCACTCCCCGCAGTCGGGGTTCATCGTGACCGCCAGATCGTATCCGGCGACAAGGGGTGCATTGAGCAGACCAAGCTCACCAAACAGGTAGGTCGCATGGAGGGGTTCGGTCCCGTACGACGGGGTCAGGATCCCGATGCCGGTCCACGTCTCTCCCTGCGAACCAATGCTCCCCGCTTCGACAGACGAGCCGATCCTGATATGGTCAAAGACCTCCGGGACGGGCACGGTGCCGGTGAGCTTCTTCGGAGTGATTGATCTCCAGGTACATGGCTGGGCACTGCCGTCATACACACAGCCCCATTTATGAGTCACGAGGATGGTGACGGTGTTGTCGGATTCCGATACGTCGGTCACTGACCCCCGGAAGCTGTACGACGGGAGGATGGCTCCCGCCGGAAGGCAACAGATACACAGGGCCAGGATGAGAAATATGATAACGAGCGTGCGGTGTTGGATCATTTGCGATCATCTCCACCGGATGATCCGGAAGGAATGCAGAACGATGCGCGGGAGAGTATATAGGGGTTTTGAAATGGGTCCCAGGAAGAATGAGATTCCAGTTCGTGGTGCATGTATACCTCATAAAGGAACACACACATTTCTAGGTATTTTGAAAAAACGGTAAACTTTGAACAGAATAATGCCATTTCGTCAATAATATTCCGGAATACGTATTCCAGGGTTTGTTTATCCATTGCGGCATAAATTTGAGTTGAGTTCGCCGATACGCCTCTTTTCAACCTTGAAGTGAATTCGAAACAAAAAAAAATCACGTCCGCGCTCTCTTGTGAAAATAAGAACCTGACCAGGGATCACGCACATCCAGGTTATAAAACCTCAATACCGACTTCGTTCCTTCGTAAAAACCCTGGTGTCCATGGGCTGTTGTACCGCATCAGGAAGGGGCTGGATGCCATCGGAATCTTTTCCTGTGAGAGGAATGCGAAAAGTCGATCGGCCATTTCCTGAACGGTGTGTGCATGGACGATGCCGGAAAACCGAAGTACGGCAACCTTCCGTTCCGCAAGCGTCTGGAGGGAAACCCGGGAATCGAACGGGACGGGGAGGAACCCCTCTTCATACGTCTTTGGCATCACGAATGACATTGTGTTCTCGCTGGATATGGCAGGGGTTGTCATGGGGATCTTTACTCCGGTTATCACCGGCGCAGTCATCGGGATGTGCATTCCTGTCCGGTTCTTGCCGGAGATATAGCCATAGAGAATCGAGAACAGTTCTTCTTCCGTTCCGCCGCTCACCGTGGCAAGGATCATTTCAGGATATTTCCGGATTTCGACCTCTCCGGTATGTGCAATGACCACGTATGGAATGGTATTGGTCATAGTATCCATTCTTGGGGTGCGTAAAAATATAAAACTCCATAGGAGATTTCGCACAAAAGATTGCATCCAGCGAGGCAGGCCGGGGCATCAGGAACGAGTGTATTTTTTTCAGGATACAGATAATCCGCATCGTTCTATTCTGGTTTACTCATCTATCTGGTTTCAATCTGTAGTATTATCAACTACATCGGATACCTTTTACATATGTGGACGCCATGGTGCAAAGAAGGGCTGGTCTCAGCGCTCCTTGTCCTGCTCTTTCTCTCCCTTATTGCAGTTCCGGCAGCCGCGAGTGTCCCGACGGTTATCATCACGGACTACCGCGTGTCCCCTTCGGTCCTGATTCCCGGGGAGGAGGGGATCATCACCGTCACGGTGAAGAATACTGCCGACCAGGCGACGCTCACCCAGTCCTACAGCTCGGATACCAGTGCAACGACGACAAGTGTCGCCATCAATGCCCCCATTGACAGCGTCACGATGGTTGGAAGGGGCATCGACGTGATCAGCGGGGGATACAACCGCGTCGGCGAACTGGGCCCCGGCCAGTCAATCCCGATCTCGTTTTTGATCCGGGCACCAAAGGAGACAGGAGTGTATTTCCCCGAGGTCTGGATCCGGGTCTCGGAAGGAAAGAGCCTGAAATTTCCCATCCCGGTGAACGTGAACAGCGAGGTGCTGATCCAGCAGAAACCCCGCATCAGCATATTAAAGCAGCTCCCGGAAAGCGTGGTACCTGGTGATGACTTTACCGCGACGGTGATCCTTGACAATTCCGGGCAGCTCTCCGCGAGCAACATCAAGATTACGGTGAATTCCACGACCACCTCGATCACGTCAAAGACCCCGAGCACCATCCATCTCGCAAAACTCGGCCCAGGGGAGCATCACACTGCAATCCTGGAATTTTCCACCGACAAGAAATCGCCGCTCGGCCTGCGCCCTGTGAACCTCGTCCTTGAGTACCAGGAGCCGGACGGGTCGTACCAGACACAGGTCGAGACGCTCGGCATCAATATCCGGGGCAAGGCAAGGCTCGACATCTCGCAGATCACGACCGATCCGGTCCGGATCAGCGAGGGTGACCAGTTCACCCTGATTATCAGGATTGAGAATACCGGCACCGATGATGCCAAGTCAGTGGATGCAACGATCGAAATCCCCCTCTCAGGGACAAAGGAAGCATTTGTAGGGAAGATTGAGCCAGGCAACGATGCACCGGCACCCTTCAACCTCCAGGCTGACCGCGCCGGGGATATCCCATATATCCTGACCATCCGGTATGAAGATGATTACGGGACTGACCGGATAGAACAGGAGCTTCACCTGAATATCACCCGCACGGACAGGCTCCCCATGATCTTCGGCATCGTTCTCATCCTGCTGATTGCCGGGATCGGGGCGTACTGGTACTTCTTCCGCAGAAAACCGGGAACCGGCAATGTTTGAGGAGTCAAAAGTCGCCTTCTTCCTTGCGAAGCGGTCGATTGTCCGGGGGAACAAGGGGACGCTTTCCCTTACCATCCTTATCATAGGGATGGTCTTCGTAAACCTCATATTCCTCCCATCGATCATCACGGGGGTCGCGGTGCTCTTCAACCAGCAGAGCATCGATTACAGCTACGGGAACCTGGTGATCGAACCGAAGAAGAACCAGGTCTTCATCAATAATGTCGGCGAACTCCAGCGGAAACTGGAACGGATCCCGGGCGTGACAGGCGTCTCACCGCGGTACGTGGCCGCTGTGACCATCGTGTACAAGGGAAACCAGGTCACCCCGGCACTCTATGCCATCAACCCCGATGACGAGCAGACCGTCCTGAAGACCTCGACGAAAGTGTCGAGCGGATCATTCCTTGCCGGCGCGGATTCCGGCCAGATCGTGCTCGGGTCCCGACTCGCGGGAAACGAGAACGAGAAACTCGATGCAACCCCATCGCTCGGCGGTGTCGATGTAGGGAAGGTCGTCGAGGTCACGTTCAACAACGGGGTTTCACGGCAGTACCGGGTCAAGGGGATTCTCACCTCAAATTCCTTTGGTGTCGATACCAATGCGTTCATCACGAGGACTGAATACGAGGATGCCTTCGGGTTTAGGGACCGGGCGAACCAGATCCTCGTGCGGACACGGGAGACAGGAAAGGAGAACGAGATGCGGAACACGCTTCTCTCCTACGGGGTCCAGGAGGAGATATGGACCTGGCAGGAGAAATCGGCCAATTTCCTGAACCAGATCATCGGGAGCTTCAACATCATCAATTTCATCGGGACGGCAGTGAGCCTTGTGATCGCGGTTGTCGTGATCTTCATCGTGATCTTCATCAACACGGTCTACCGGAGAAAGCAGATCGGGATCCTGAAGGCGATCGGGATCGACCGCTCGATCATCATCAAGTCATACCTCTTCCAGGCGCTGTTTATCTTTGCCATCGGCACGCTGATGGGCGGGCTGTTCCTCCTGATTATTCTCCAGCTTCTCGCCGCAAACCCGATCGTGTTTCCGGGAGGGCCGGTCGCCCCGGTCGTGGATCTCCCGCTGATCGTCCGCTCGATTGTGAGCCTCTTTTTGGTCTCACTGATCGCGGGATACGTCCCTGCATGGATCACGACAAAAGAAGACATCCTTTCCGCAATACGGGGCTGACATGATCATCTGCAAGGATCTCACGAAAGTATACGGGATAGGGGCGGTCCAGGTCAGGGCACTTGCAGGCGTTTCGGTCAGAATAATGAGAGGCGAGTTCGTGGGGATCATGGGCCCTTCGGGGAGCGGGAAGTCGACGCTGTTGCACATGTGCGGGCTACTTGACCGCCCTACCAGCGGATCCATCACCATCGACGGGATTGATGTCGGCACGCTTGACGAGCGTGCCCGGACGCAGTTCAGGCTGAATCGCCTGGGATACGTGTTCCAGGACTATGCGCTCGTCCCCGAGCTGACCGCAAAGGAGAACGTGTATCTCCCCTCGATGACGCGGGGCATGACCGCCCGGGAGTGCACGCTCGCATGCAGCGAGATACTCACCCTCGTCGGCCTTGGCAACCGGATCCACCATCTCCCCGGGCAGATGTCCGGCGGCGAGCAGCAGCGGGTCGCGATTGCACGGGCGCTCGTGAACCGGCCTACTCTCCTCCTTGCGGACGAACCCTGCGCAAACCTGGATTCACGGAACTCGAAGATCATACTGGACCTCTTCCAGCGGCTGAACAGGGATCTCCACCAGACTATCGTCATGGTCTCGCACGAGGAGTGGCACATGCAATACTTCGACCGGATCATTTCGATGAAGGATGGGGTCATAGAAAAGGAAGAGAGAAGGAGCGGGGCCGGGGAATCGGGGGGGCCTCCTCACGAACCGGCAGGGGCATAGGGCGGCCCTCTGCCGGGAGAGGGCAAAGCCGGTGACGAGGGTGATGGCGATTGCACGCAGGATCCCGGGAAGGGTCCCGGGGGCATAGAACCCTGCCAGGCGAGAATTGTTCCATGTGGATGGCGATCTTGTAGGACCGCGGGGGATGCGAAGGTTAAACGGCGGTGGACACCGAACATCTTCCTCACACAGAAAGGACCTCCCACCATGGCACCACACGGGCCGGATACGAAACATTTTGCCACGCGTGTACCGGACGAGGTCATCGCCTATTTTGAAACCTCACTCGTTCGGGGGCTCCCGGAGAATGAGGTGTCCAGGCGTCTCGAAAAAGAAGGGTATAACGAGATCACCGCAAACCAGGTCCGATGGTGGGAGATCGCTGTCCGGCAATTCAAATCGGCGTTCATTTATCTCCTGCTGGTTGCTGCGGTCATTGTCATCTTCGTCGGCGAATACGTGGACGGGGCAGTCATTTTCGGGTTCGTTCTCATCAACGCGCTGCTCGGGTTTTACCAGGAATACCGTGCGGAGCAGGCTCTCCGTGCCCTGCAGCAGTTCATCACGCCAAAAACCCGCGTGCTGCGGGACTCGCGCTGGGAAGTGCGTGCTTCGAAGAGCCTTGTGCCCGGGGATATTCTCAGGATCGGGACAGGAGATATCGTTCCGGCTGACGTGCGGGTGCTGACCTCGCAGAACCTTGTCCTCAACGAGACCGTGCTGACCGGCGAATCTGTCCCGGTGCCGAAATGCCACGATACCCTGGATACGGTGCCGGGGGATGTCTACGGGAGCAATAACCTCTGCTTCTCAGGAACCACGGTGGTCGGCGGCGAGGCAGTCGCGGTCGTTCTTGCGACGGGCGCACGGACCGCGATGGGCACGATCGCGAAGCTGACGGTTGAAACATCGAAAGAAAGCGAGTTCTCGAAGGGGATCGCGAGGTTCAGCCAGTTTATCCTCCGGATGATCCTTGTCACGCTGGTCTTCGTGTTCGTCGCAAACATTCTCCTCAAAGGGGGATCCGTGGACCTGATCGCGCTCGTGGTCTTCTCAATCGCGCTCGTGGTCAGCGTCATCCCCGAAGCGCTCCCGGTCGTCACCACGGTCTCGCTCTCCCGGGGAGCGCTTCTGCTGGCAAAGCACGACGTAGTGGTCAAGCGGCTCTCGGCCATCGAGGATATCGGGAGTATCGAGGTCCTCTGCTCTGACAAGACCGGGACGCTGACCGAGAATACGCTGTCCGTCACTGAACTTTCGCCTGGGGCAGACCTGTCACTCTTCTCCTATGCCTTGCTCTCGGTTGCGGAGACCGAAATGAAGACCGAGCCGTTTGACATCGCCATTGTGGATGCGGCCGAACGGCTCTCTCCCAGGGAGACCCTCGCATCAGAGCGGCTCGCCGAACTCCCCTTTGACCCCAAGACCCGCTGGAACGCAGTGCTGGCCAGCCTGCCCACGGGCCCCGTGCTGGTCGTCCGCGGGGCCCCTGAAGAGATCCTCCGCCTCTCGCCATCTATTCCGGAAGCCAGGCGAAAAGAAGTTGCCGACTGGCTTTCCCGGAAGGGACACGTCGGCGAGCGGACAATTGCGATCGGAAAGAGATTCCTCCCACCAGGGACAATGGAGATTTCCCGGGAAGATATCCGGGACCTCGAGTTCCTTGGAGCCATGGCCTTCACCGACCCGATCAAGGCCTCGACGTTCCGTGCAGTGGAGAAAGCCCGCGAACTCGGCGTAGCCCTCAAGATTCTCACGGGAGATAGCCCCGAGGTTGCCGGGGCGGTAGGGGTCCGCATCGGCCTCCTGGATGACCCCGGGGATGTGATCATTGGGTCAGATCTCTCGGCGATGCCCCCGGACGAGCGGGAACAGGCCATACAGAAGAGTGCGGTGTTTGCCCGCATCTCTCCAGAGCAGAAGTTCGAGATCATCGAGATATTGCAGCGGACCTGCACCGTAGGCTTCCTCGGCGAGGGGATCAACGATGCGCCGGCGCTCAAGCTCGCCGGGGTCTCCCTCGTTGTTGACAGCGCCGCCGACATCGCCCGCGAGGCTGCTGACATCATCCTCCTGCAAAAGGACCTGGAGGTGATTGTCGAGGGAATCCGCAGCGGAAGGGAGGTGTTTGCAAACAGTGTCAAGTACCTGAAGGCGACGCTTGCCTCCAACTTCGGCAACTTTTACGCCATTGCGATCGTCTCGCTCCTCATCCCATTCCTCCCGATGCTCCCGCTTCAGATCCTGCTCGTAAACCTCCTCTCCGATTTCCCCATGATCTCGATTGCCACCGACACCGTGGACGAGGCAGATATCCGCATGCCGGGAAAATATGACCTGAAGGAGATCGTGCTGATTGCGACCCTTCTCGGCGTGATCAGCACTGTCTACGACTTCGCGTTCTTCGCGGTTTTTGTCGGGGGCGGGGCCCAGGTGCTCCAGACCAACTGGTTCATCGGGAGCATCCTCACAGAACTTGTCTTCCTCTTCTCCATCAGGACAAGGCTTTCCTTCTACAGGGCGAGCCGCCCGTCAACCCCTGTCCTTGCTCTCACTGCACTTGCCGTGGCCGCAACCATTTGTATTCCCTATACTTCGATAGGGCAGGCACTCTTCTCCTTTACTCCGCCTTCGTCCGGAGACCTTGCGGTCATCTTCGGGCTGGTAGCGGCATTCTTCGTGACTGCAGAACTGGTGAAGGTCTCTTATTACCGCTACGCCGGGGGAATCCCTGCACACACATGAGGGGGAACAGAATGCTGGGCCGCCTCTCAGAAATGATTTCCGGCCTTGGGAAGGGAGAGTAATCCGGCACCAGGTTCGAGAGTATACGCAAAGCAGGCCTCCTTTACTGGTAAGGGGGAAAAGGAATGATCTCCATTGTGTATACTGAAGCGAAAGAGACAACTTGTTGATTCAGGCACAACCAAACCATCTGCCAATCCGGAAGAAAAGAAAAAAGGCCTCCGACACGGTCAAACCGCGTGATGAGAATAAAAGTGTGATGTCTAATTCATTGAAGGAACTGGCCTGGAGGTATGTGTTCTCCTATGGGCTGGATCCTCCCCTTGCACCCGTCATCTATCCATTCCATGAGCCACACACCCCCGGCGTCGATATACACAAACGTATCCAGGTGTTCCCTGCACGGATCCTGTCTCTCCTGTGGGGGATCAGAAGTCCCATACAGAAAGATCTTCTTTAAATCTGCCAGGATATCCAAAAATCCCGTCATGCAGCGTCCGGAATCCGACAGCTCTTTTTCATCTGCTGGCCTCACCCAGCACCCCGAATTAATGAGATAGAAATGCCTTCCTGCGAGTGGGTGGGCGATTAATCTCGCAGGATTTTTGTAATCCCATCCATGAAAAAAGATATCCTTTATTCTTCCCAGGAAATCCAACGGATGTTCCATATGGGAGCGTTCTAGGAAGTCGGGAATTGTATAACGCATGGGTACGCCAACGCAATGGGTGTGCCCGAATATCAGCACGTCAGACGTAAGGGTGTACTTATCTGGCATGAAATATCGCCACTGACTGTAATCGTCCTTCCCTGCGATCTCTTCGATGGTCTTGTCCCTGGGCTTGATCCAGTTGTATACACCACGCTTTGCATAGGCAAACACCCTTGGGGCAGATGTCATTACGGCAACAAGCGTGAGCAGCCAGAACGTAACGATGAACAGGATATCGGTACCGGGAATTGTGACGTTCTCCTTCATGGAAAGTGAGAAAAAGCGGACAATGCAAAAACAAAAGACTACGAAGACTGCAAGGTTGTACAGGAAAATCGGCAGGATGTCATCGCCCATCATCCTCGCAGAACACACATAACTCTTTATCTTAAGGAGAAACTTCAGGGCGAAGATGGAGAGGCCGAGCCCCAGGAATATGAGAGTAAACCCGACGGGAAGATTGAAATAGCAGAAGACAGCGCCTATCCAGAGTACCAGGAATGCCATGCATTCCCAGATGGTGAACCATTTTGCCAGGTCGGTATTCGCGTAATCCATCAGCACGCTCACGGGGTCAAAACGTTTATTGAAAAATGCGCTGATCCGGTACGTGATTTGTTCCGGGTCAAACTGATGCCCATGCAAAAAGGCATAGTGAACACCTCCCACATTGAGCCCGTCTTTTTGACCTTCCCTCCCCCGGCCCGGGATATACGCCCTCTGGTACACCGTGATCCTGCTGCCGGTGCGGATTCGGAAGTCCAGGCCATCGTCCTTTGATTCCTTTTCTTCGGGGGGGAGATATCGTATGCTTCTTTCCGGGCGCTCATGCCCGGAAGCAACCGGACTCTCCTCGCATGGGTCCTGCTCATTACGAGGGGAATTTGGCATGACACTCCCCTCAAGCCTCTTCCAGAGTGTGACCAGCTCGCCTATGTCTTCGTCGTGGTTTCCAGTCACGAATACCACATCGCAGTCCATTTCCGCAAGCCTGGCGATCGGGATCAGCGCATCGAGAAAGACAATGTTCAGGTCCAGGCTCCTTGGATCCCAGAGGTCGAGGGAATCCCCGAGAAGTATGAATTTCTGCGGTGGAAGGAGCCTTGGGGTATCAGGTTCCTGGTCCGGCTCGCTTCCCGGCTGGTGTTCCGGGTACAATCCCGATACATATTCGAGAAACCTGCTGAACCGGGCTGATGTGTGGGGGTCATCGGTTCCCCCCAGGTGCAGGTCCGATACAACAATGACGCTCCTGTCCGGGTCGATAGTCCCGGGCTGACGAAGGGTCTTCCCATTGTCGTTATCCGGATTTTTGCTGTGATCTTTCATACTTTCCAAAACCCCTGACCGTTGAATTCGAGCGGTTCCTCCCTGCAGGCCAAAAGGTGAAAAAAGACCACCCCTCACCTTCATATCAGGTCTGCTGGCATATCGTGCGAAGAGATCAGAACGTGATCACCTTTTTGAGATCAAAATCGAATATTTTCCTGTCTTTCATGAGGGTGAACGGTGATGGGTTCTCCCGGTCGTGGCCGCAGTATGCAAGGGTTGCGAATACCTGCATGATGCCTGATTTAATCCCTGTGACCTCCTTTTCTTTTACGGTGACTGCCAGGTTGTCCAGCGTGACATTCGAGGTCACCCTGAACCAGTAGTTTGTGGTCCACACATCGAATGCACCGGACTTCACGATGAAATCAACATGAGGGAACATTGCCGGAATGTGCTGCTCATACTTTGCCTTAATTTCTCTCTCTCCTCCGAGTTGCTGTAATGTGACCTGGACAAGGCCGTCACTTATCTCCTGCGATATGCGTGCTGAGAGTTCATTGATCAGCTTTTCCCGGGCACCTTCCTTGCCAAGCCCTGCCCTGACCATCCAGACTCCGATCTCCCGGAAATCGTCCTGGTGGCTTCCGGTCACCAGATCATTCACCGCCTTTCCGATCTCTTCCGGAATCGCAACCGGGGTTTGTATCTTAAGCGTCATCTGTCATCCTCCTCCTTCCAGATCCCAGACCTGACATCCACCGAGATATCAGGCAATTGTCCTTTTGTCCTGTCGAACCCGACCGGATGTTCAATCCCGCTCTTTATATCAACGTGCACTCCGGATTCGGGGAACCGCCAATCGGGTGGCAGTTGTTCCGGGGGTACTGTCTGGCCCGGCCTCCGAAGGTAGTGCCAGCTGATCATACCACCCCCGAGAATTACGATCGCGAGAACCGGAATTTCCCACGGGAACGGCGTTTCGACTTCGACCGTTGTCTCTGCTCTCGCCGAGGCTCCGTAAGGGTCTGTCACGAGGAGCGATATCAGGTAGGTCCCTTCTTTTTCGTAGGTGTGAGCGGCCGTAATGCCGCTTCCGGACCCCCCGTCTCCGAACTCCCACGTAAAGTTAAGACTGGTGTTCTCAGGGTCGTTGGATTGCGAGCCGTCGAACGTGACCAAAAGTGGCTTTGGACCTTTCCCGGGCCGGACCGATAGTACTGCGACGGGGGGCTCGTTCCCGACCGTAATGAGGATCTCATCGGTATCAGAAGTTTTCTTGTCGTCGGTAACCGTCAAAACTGCGGTATACGATTGCAGATTCTGGTATTGATGGCTTGCATTGGCGGTCTGCTCCCGTGAGCCGTCACCGAAATCCCAGTGATACGATTCGATGGTGCCGTCCGGGTCGTACGACTGCGACCCGTCGAAATTGACCGTGAGGGGGGCAGAACCGGACGTCGGGCTGGCACGGGCTTCTGCAACAGGTGGTGCGTTCTCAGCTGTAATCGTGACAGATTCGGTCCCTGACTGCTGGTCGTTATCGGTGACCGTCAACACCACGTGGTACTCGCCGGATCGGGTGAATCTGTGGTCTGTTGTGCCACCGGTCGCAGATGTGCCGTCCGAAAAGTCCCACTGGTACGAACCGATCGATCCATCCTCGTCATACGATCGCGTGCCGATGAAATGCACGGAAAGCGGCGTTTCCCCTGACTGTGGACTGGCATCGATGAGTGCATGGGGTGCGGTGCTTGTGACCGTGAACGTGCTCTCAGCCGAGTCATGCGGACCTTCGGCCCGGATGACATAGCTCTTTTTGGCAGTTCCGGCAGGAACGGTGAACGACGTTGCGAAAGAACCGAGGTTTCCATTCGGAGTGATCGGGACACTGACGGGTGCGGTCAGGCCGTCAAAAGAGATGGTTGCCTGCGGCAACTGGACGGCGTACAGGCAAAACGAGTTCCCGGTCACCGTTACCTTGGTGCCTGCCTTCCCCGATGAAGGGGACAGCACCAGGTCTGGTATGTACGCGGTGACTGATCGGGACTCCGAGTTGCTGCCTGCAGCATTCGACACGGTCAGTGTTATGGTGTAGGTGCCCGTGGACGGGTAATTGTGCACCGGGTTCTGCTGGGAGGAGGTGCTCCCATCTCCAAATGCCCACTTCCACGAATACGGATTTCCCGTCGAAGTGTCAGTGAAATGCATGGTAAGGGGTGCCTTGCCCATGCCGGATGAGGGGCTCATCAAAAAGCCGGCATCCGGTGGAGAGCCCACCGTGAACGTGGTTGTTGCTGAATCACGCGGTCCAACTGCCTGAACCGTGTAGGTGCCCGGGGGAGTATTGACAGGGATCTGGAAAGTAGTGGAAAACCCGGTGCCGGTGAACCAGACATTGTGTACGACTTCCACGCCGTTAAAAAAGACGTCTACCTGCGGAAACTCGACCGCATACAGGTCGAACGAGCTCCCCGTCACCGTGACCTTTGCGCCTGCTTTCCCTGATGATGGCGAAACTGCCAGGGTTGGCGCCGCCAGTGCCGGAGCAACCAGCAGGCCGGCCAGGATAACCGCAGTGCACATCACCCGGATCAGAAACCGCCCGGATCCTCCCGACCCGGAATACTGCATCAGGGCCGGAACCTGTCCCGGACCCCCTTTTGATCTACGTGCTCCCCTCACACCTGCCTCCCGGGAGAGGACCTTCCGGCATGGACTTCGATAATGCCAGGGATATGAACAATCACCCCGTGCATGATTCCACCGATCCTGAAAGAACCTTCCCCCGTACAGGAGGTGATTACTTTGGGGGAATGATAAAATCATATGTCACACGATCGAAAATATCACACTCATATGATCCTTTGGAACAAAGATCGATGACAGGGGGATATCCTTCCTTATGTCCGTCCTCGTTCAGGCTCCAGGTGCACCCGGCGCTTCAAACACGTCGATGGCAGGCGGAAACCAGTGGAAGGGGCAGTACCAGATGTCTTTGCGACTGGTACGATGATATCGTATACCACACCCTCCTGATATTCCAGTTCTCTCAATAAAAAGATCCCTGATAACAGTGTATCCATCTGCAGTAAATTCTAAAAAAAATGGTGTTATGGAATACAATTAGAGATCTGTTGCTCTTTGACGAGTATTTTATTGAACTTTACTGTTACACTTGTTGTACTGCCTGCTTCGTCGTCCTCGTCCGTATCGCCAATAAAAATAAATTCCCTTGCAGCACCATTGCCGACTGCAAACCAATCATCCTCATGATCTGTATCAGTATATGAATAGATAGTGTAAGTGGGGTAGTGATAAACAATTTTATATCCTGGTGTAGCCTTGTAAATAATTTCTTCATGATAACCCTCTGCAGTTGTCCAATCAGACTTCGTTTCCTGTGCTTTCATATAATATTCCGCTACGAGACTATCTCCACGATTGTGAATATTCACCGAAGCTGTTACTGCAGGACCGTTTCCATCATAATCTTGATCGGCATAGGTGTGAGGGGGAGTATAAACATAATCAAGAGGTTCGATAGTTTTTTCAATAGTTTTGCATTTGGGTAATACAGCTTGATTGATTGGAATCGTGTATTTTTCTCCATGTTGATATTGTAAAATCAGCTTTTCACTGGTTTTGGTGAGAAGTATCCCGTTTGCACCCAGGTTTATTAACATTTTATAATGGGAATTAACATGGAGATGATCAGTCACGTTAATATTTTTTCCGTCGGAGGTTACAAGTGTTAAACTAGCTTTTTGCGATTCAGAAAAATCCCAACCATTTATTTCAATTTGATTAAGGTCCTGGGGATACCTCGCCATATCAACCGAAGAGGGTATTATTGTACAATGGTCCGGCACTTTTGGACCGATGGGTTCACCTGTATACTTTGCTCGGATCCGAATCAAATCCTGTCGTACTCTTAATCGCAAAAAGTCGACTTCACACTTAAATTCTGTACCTGACGCAGCAATGCCACGCATTAATACATCGTTCACTTCATTTTTAATAGTTGATTGTGCATTATCAGTCATTTTATCTCTTGTTTCTGTTACAATGGTTTGCCAGTCGGCATTCGCGGCATCAAGACGAAATATAGCCTCATCGATTTCTTCCACTGCCTTCTTTACTGGATCATAAAATGGATTGATGCACCCGGAAAAGAGTGAAAACATGACAAGAATGAGAATTAATAATTCAACATATATCTTACTCATACAATACTCCTTAAATTATTTTGGAATTGTCACAGGTTAATAAAGTTATGCAATGCA
>Ga0172362_10002376_pt1 | contig 16369 bp, 16 predicted proteins | sample LakKivs1_kivu2a2_FD_114534 | JGI IMG/M metagenome (GOLD analysis project Ga0172362, IMG submission 114534) | Sediment microbial communities from Lake Kivu, Rwanda - Sediment s1_kivu2a2 | ecosystem: Environmental > Aquatic > Freshwater > Lake > Sediment | place: Rwanda: Western Province, Lake...
CGGCCCTGAATATCATTCCGACCACCACCGGCGCCGCCAAGGCCGTCGGGAAGGTCATCCCGGCCCTGAAGGGAAAACTCAACGGATACGCCCTGCGCGTGCCGACGCCGGTTGGCTCGATCGTGGACCTGACGGTCGAACTGGAGAAACCCGCCAGCGTCGAGTCCATCAACGCGGCCATGAAGAAGGCGGCCGAAGGGACGCTCAAGGGCATCCTCGCCTACACGGACGATCCGATCGTCTCCAGCGACGTGGTCGGGACGACGTGCTCCAGCCTCTTCGACGGCACGCAGACGCAGGTTCTGGACCCGACGTTCGTGAAGGTCTGCTCGTGGTACGACAACGAGTGGGGGTTCTCGAACCGGATGGCCGACCTGGCGCTCAAGTTGGCGGCCAAGTAGTTCGTTGCGTTCGGATCCTTCGGGGGCGGGCGTTCGGCTCGCCCCCGACAGTTGGAGCAGGAATGGCGGCATCGAAAGAGTGCCACCCTCAAGCGACGTTGCTTGGAGGTGCCACCCTCGGGTTTTGGCTTATGAGAACACGCAATCTTCAACTGCTTTAACCGCAGGGACGTTCTCGCTGGGCGGGAGGCCCCCAAGGAGCATTGCCGTGGCCAAAAAGACGCTGGACAAACTCCCCTTGAAGGGCAAACGGGTCCTCGTCCGCGTGGATTTCAACGTCCCCCTGGACGAGAACGCGAACGTCACGGACGACCGCCGCATCCGCATGGCCGTGCCTACGATTAAGTGCGCTGCGGACGCCGGCGCCAAGGTGATCCTGATGAGCCACCTGGGCCGGCCCGACGGTCAGGCCAAGCCCGAATTCAGCCTGAAGCCGGCGGCGGTATGCCTGGCGGGCCTCCTCGGGCGAGAGGTCCGGTTCGCCACCGACTGCATCGGACCCGAGGTCGAAAAGATGATCGGCGCGATGAAGCCCGGCGAGGTCATGGTTCTCGAAAATCTGCGGTTCCACGCCGGCGAGGAGAAAAACGACAAGGCGTTCTCCGAGTCGCTCCGGAAATTGGGGGACCTCTACGTCAATGACGCCTTCGGCACGGCCCACCGCAAGCACGCCTCGACGTACGGCGTGCCGGCCCTGATGTCCAAGGGGACGCGGGCCATCGGGTTCCTGATTGAGAAGGAACTGAAATTCCTCGGCGACGCGCTTCAGAAACCCGAGCGTCCGTTCGTGGCCGTCCTCGGCGGCGCAAAGGTCTCCGACAAGATCGCCGTCATCGAGAACCTCCTCACAAAGGTGGACCGGCTCCTCATCGGCGGCGCCATGGCCTACGTCTTCATGGTCGCGCGCGGCCAGAAGGTCGGCAAGTCCAAGGTCGAACGCGAAGTGGCCAAGAAGGACGGCACGAAGAAAGATATCATCGCCGTGGCCGCCACGTTGCTCGACAAGATCAAGGCCGGCAAGGCCGAAGTGCTCTTTCCGATAGACCACCTTGTGGCCAGGGCGTTCGCGGCGGATGCCAAGACGGACGTCCAGAGCCCGGACATCCAGGACGGGTGGATCGGTCTGGACATCGGCCCCGAGACGACGGCCCTGTACCGCGAAAAACTGGCGGACTCGAAGACGGTCGTCTGGAACGGTCCGATGGGTGTCTTCGAGATGGCGCCGTTCGCCGAGGGCAGCCGCGCCGTCTGCGAGACCATGGCCCACGTTGCCGAGCACGGAACGGTCGTGGTTGGCGGCGGCGACACGGCGTCCGCGGTCGAGAAGTTCGGACTGGCGGCCCGGATGACTCACATTTCAACCGGCGGCGGGGCGAGCCTGGAATTCCTCGAAGGCAAGCCTTTCGAGACCCTTGAAATGCTCGACGACGCCTGAACTCACTAGGGGGCCGAGGCCTGTGAAACGATCGATTGCCGAGATGCCTCGTCCGGCCATCGTTCCGTCGCTCTTGGCCTCGGATTTCGCGCACCTGGCCGACGAGATCGCCCGCGTCGAGGCGGCCGGGGCGGACTTCCTCCACGTGGATGTCATGGACGGCCACTTCGTGCCGAACCTGACGATCGGACCGCCGGTCGTCGAGAAGATCCGGCGCGTCACGGACCTCCCGCTGGACGTGCACCTGATGGTCGAGGAACCGGAGCGGTTTATCCGGGCCTTTGCCGACGCGGGCGCCGCGAACCTGACGTTTCACGCCGAGGTCGTCAGCCACCCCCAGGGCCTGGCCGACCGCATCCACGAACTGGGCGCGAGCGCCGGCGTCACGGTCAACCCCGACACGCCGGCGGACCTCCTGAGGCCGGCGATCCCGCACGTGGACCTGGTCCTCCTGATGACCGTCCAGGCGGGGTTCGGCGGCCAGAAATTCATGCCGGAAGTCGTCCCGAAGATTCGTCAAGTGAAGTCGTGGCTGGCCCCGGCGCAGCGTCTGGAAGTGGATGGCGGCATCGAAGAGCCTACGGCTGCCTTGACGGCGGTCGCCGGAGCGGATACGTTCGTGGCGGGCACGGCGATCTTTCGCCGGCCCGACCAGGACTACGCGGCGGCGATCCGCGGCCTGCGGCGTGCGGCTGGCCGGCCCACGGCGTAGGGCTCTAAGGACGCGAAACGGTCTATGGCCATCAACGGCCGAACCAAGAAGAAGGACATCCCGGAAGGCCTGTGGCTCCGATGCCCCGGCTGCGAGGAGATGGTCTATCGCAAGGAGGTCGAAGCCAACCTTCACGTTTGTCCCCAGTGCGCTTACCACTTCAAGATCGGCGCGTGGCAGCGGATCGGTCTCCTGGCTGACGCCGATAGTTTCGAGGAGTACCTGCCGAACCTGATGTCGCCCGACCCGCTCGGATTCGTGGACCGCAAGAGTTACATCGAACGTCTGGCCGACGCCCAGCGCCAGACGAACCTCTACGATGCGATCGTGGTCGGCCGGGCCTACATCAAGGGCCGACCAGTGGTCCTCGGGGCGATGGATTCGAACTTTATCATGGCTTCGATGGGCTCCGTCGTCGGCGAAAAGGTGGCCGCCGCCGCCGAGAAGGCGACGGAACTCGCCGTGCCGCTCGTCATTGTCTGCGCCTCCGGGGGGGCGAGGATGCAGGAAGGCATCCTGAGTCTGGCTCAGATGGCCAAGACCTGCGCGGCTATGGCGCGGCTGGGCCGGTCCGGAGGGCTTTACATCAGCGTCATGACCAACCCGACGTACGCAGGCGTCACGGCGAGTTTCGCCTCGCTCGGCGACTTGATCATCGCCGAGCCGGGAGCCATGATCGGTTTTACCGGACCCCGCGTGATTTATCAGACCATGAAGCAGGAGTTGCCGGACGGATTTCAGACGGCCGAGTTTATGCTCGAACACGGCTTGGTGGATCGGATCGTCCCGCGGGCCAATCTGCGAAGCGAAATGGCGGCCATCATAGACTATTGCGGCAAGTAGTGTGGCGGGCCGAGGTTGGCCCCCGGCGCCCAAGGGTCCATTTCCTGAAAAAACAGTTGGCGCAGGCCTCCGTTTGCATATAATAATGGGTGTCAAGGGCCTTAAATCACTTTCTGGGAGTGTCCCTTTTTGCGGTTCGTATCTGGATGGTGTTGAATGCTGCGAAGGTTCTTGGACAAACTGCGTGGTGTTAGCCACGCCGAGGTGCCGGGCTACCATATCTTGGGGGTTCTGCGCGAAGGAAGCATGTCCGTCATCCTCAAGGCCCAGCGTGAGGAGACCGGAGACATTGTAGCCCTGAAGATCCCCAAGGCATCCGCTCGCCGGACTATTATTCGACTCGAATCCAGGCACCGCGACTTCAATGAAGGCGAGATCACACAGGCCTTCGACCATCCGAACGTCATCAAGTGCTTCGAGCATGTCGAAGCGGGCGGGGCGGGCGGGCCGGACTACCTCGTCCTGGAGTACCTGGATGGGATGACGCTTTTAACGCTGATGGAAACGGACAGCCGGCGGCTGACGGGGCATCGCTTGTCTTTTCTCTGCCAGGCCGCCTGCGGGCTGGACCACGTCCATTCGCGCCGGTTCATCCACCGCGACTTCTGCGCCAAAAACCTCTTTGTGACCAGCGACAACCGTGTCAAGGTGATTGATTTCGGCCTCGCGACGCCGCTCCTGGCCACGCAGGCCTACATTGGGCGCTTCGGGACCGTCGAAATTCTCGCCCCTGAAATTCTTCGCCGGGAGCCGAGCGACCATCGGGCGGATATCTTCGCCTGGGGAGTGGTGGCCTATGAGGTGCTGAGCGGGCGATGGCCGTTCGAAAGCCCCGAGCATCACCAGGTCCTGAGCAAGATTCTCAACGTGCATCCCGTCCCGGTCAACCGTCGCGTGGCCGAGGTGCCGGGGGCTGTTTCCAACCTGGTCATGCGATGCCTCGAAAAGGACCCTGCCAAACGCCTCAGCAGCATGAGCGTGGCCGTCGGCATCTGTGAGCGCCACCAGAACGTCAGGCTTTGAGCCGTTCCACGAAGCGGCGTCCCACTCCGTTTCCCATGTCTGAAGGCTCTCTCTACGCCAAAGAAATCGCGACACAATGTTTGTTGACAGGTGTTTGCGGTGACCAATGCCTCACGGTATTGTGTGATTCACGCACTGACTCCCTATGGGATGTAGTTTTGGTCAAAATCGCTTGGTTCATTGAAGGGTCCCCTTGGCTTGACTTTTTTCTCCAAGTAACCCGGCGCCACATCCGATAGTAGATTGGACACCTGGAGTGCGAGACTTCAGAAGATTGTTGTTGACAGCGATTTTCGTATGTGGTATGATACAATTAGAGTCGGGGGCTGCATCAGAATCGAGGTGGCCGATGGCTCAATTCCATCACACCGAGATGTCAGACCTTGCCAAGCAGATGACTTACTCCCCGGCGAAGGTACGCCTCGAGCAGGTCGTACGGGCCGAAAGGCTCGCCTGCCTAATCACCCCAGATAAAACCTACCCGTACGAGTTTGTTTGTTATCAAATCACGGGTTACCGGCCGCGCGCCGATATCGGCCGGAATCTGGAAGGAAAGACGCTGCGCGAGGACCTTATCCGACTGGTGGAGAACGTGTCGGCCAGTATGAGGATGCGGGCCGACGAGGCCAGCGAGCCGGTGCTTTCGATTGCGGCGGCATCGAAGCACTTCAATGTCTCCGAGAAGACGATCCAGCGTTGGCGAAAACGGGGCCTCGTGTCGCGGAAGTTCCTCGGGTCCGACGGCCGGCTTCGGGTCGGTTTCCTTCAGTCGAGCCTGGAACGGTTTGCGACCCGCAACGCCGAGCAGGTTCGGGCCGGAGCCGAGTTCAGCCGCCTGACGCCCGACGAGCGGCGAGAGATCATTCGTCGCGCCCGGCGCCTGAGCCTGTTCTGCCATTGCTGCCTGTTCGAGGTCTCGAAGCGCATCGCCCGCAAACTCGGCCGCGCCGTCGAAACCGTTCGCCAGACCATCAAGGAGTACGACGGCGAGCACCCGGAAGCGAAAATCTTCCCGAGCGCCAGCGAACCGCTTCAGGATCAGGACCGGCGGCGGATCTTCGAGTCGTACCAGCGCGGCGTGAGCGTCCACGCCCTGGCCAAGCGGTTCTGCCGCACGCGGTCCAGCATCTACCGGATCGTCACGGAAGAGCGGGCCGGGCAACTCCTGGGCGAGCCGATTGATTACATGGCGAGCCCGGAGTTCGAGCGGCCCGACGCCGACGCGAAGATCCTGGGCGACGCGGCGTCCGAGGCGGCGCTGACCGGCCGCGCCGGACGGGCGCCGAGTCCGCCCAAGGGCCTGCCGATTTACTTGAAGACGCTCTATAAGACGCCCCTCCTGACGAAGGACCAGGAGCAGGCCCTGTTCCGGCGTTACAACTACCTGAAGTTCAAAGCGGCCAAGGCTCGTGAACGACTCCACGGCAGCCGCGCCCCCAGGGTGGACGACATCGCCGCCATCGAAAAACTCATTGACGAAGCCAACCGCATCAAGAATCGCATTATCCAGGCCAACCTGCGACTGGTCGTCAACATCGCCAAGCGCCACGTCGGGCCGCAGGCCAACTTCTTCGAACTCATCTCCGACGGCAACATGAGTCTCATCCGGGCCGTGGACAAGTTCGATTACATGAGGGGTTTCAAGTTCTCGACGTACGCGTCGTGGGCGATTATGAAGAACTTCGCCCGGAGCGTCCCGCAGGAGGGCGTCCGGCGCGACCGATTCATGACCGGCCGCGACGAACTCCTCGAGATGAGCCGCGACCTCCGCTTCGAGGGGGATGAGGGATACCGCGAACCCGACCTCTCGGTCCGGCAGTCGGTCGAGCGGGTCCTGGGGGAACTCGAACCGCGCGAGCGCGAGATCGTCGCCCGCCGGTTCGGCCTCGGCGACCAGCCCGGCCCGCAGACGCTCGAGGAAGTCGGCAAACACTTCGGCGTGACGAAAGAACGCATCCGCCAGATCGAGACCCGCGCCCTGGGGAAACTCCGCGGCCTGCTCACGCCCGAAGCGCTGGAAGAAGTCCTGAGTTGAACCTAGACATAGCCGCATCCGTCTTGTTCGACGCGGCCAATTCGGTGGATGGCCCTCGGCGGAAGGAGTAGAATATCCCCATGGACAGGAAGCGGAAACGCCTGCGCCTCTTGAGCGATCGCCGGAACGACGACTTCGTCCCCGGCTCTACGGCGTATCGCATCGGCCTCGTTTGGATGCTGACCCGTCAGGCCTGTTCGTTGGGCAAACGTTACGATGCTGAACGAAGATTACAAAGACATGTTACGCGCCTTGTCCGCCGAGAAGGTTAGGTTCCTTCTCATGGGCGCCTACGCAATGGCCGCCCACGGCTATGTCCGGGCCACGGTGGACATGGATATCTGGGTCATGCCGTCGCCGGAAAACGCCCAGGCCGTCTTGCGGGCGCTCGGCCGTTTTGGTGCGCCCCTGTTCGATTTGGCCGCAGAGGACCTTCAGAAGAAGGGGACCGTCTTTCAGATCGGCGTCGCCCCGCGGCGAGTGGACATTCTCACGACGGTTTCCGGCCTGCGGTTCGAGGATGTCTTTGAACGTTCGATTTCCACGAATGTCGAGGGTATAGAGGTGCGTATCCCGTCCCGGGAAGATCTCATCCGAAATAAACGGGCTTGTGGGAGGACCAAAGACCTGGCCGACGCCGAAGCCCTCGAAGCCCTGGACGATTCCGGGACGGATTGATAACCGACAGAAAATTGCTTTTGCGGCGGGCCGGCGGGAACCGGAAGGGCCTGCCAAGGCGCTTCTGCGCTTTGCGGCCCGGAACCCCCGCGCGGTCCGGGCGGCGTTGCACGCGAAGTAGACGAAGGGCCGGTTCGGCTTTCTTACCCCCGAGGCGCTGGAGGAAGTGCTTTCGTAGGCCGTGGCATAGTTGCCTGGCGGAAACCCTTCTGGAGTATGCAACTCAACCGACGCCTACATCTCTCTTTCTGGGACATGCATTTCGCACGGGGCATGGCTCTTCAGGCCAGTCACAGTAGGCTGCTTCGGCCGTACACCAGAAGCGGCCGATGTCGAGGCAGGGTTCATCCAGGGCCGCCGGATATGAAGGCGAGAGCGATCTTGCCCGCTCCGTCACGTCCTCGATGACTTCGGATACGGAGTACTCACCAGACGGCCGCAGAACCAGTCCGGTGCGAAGAAAGACTCTTGCCACATGCCTGTCGACAGCGATATCCAACTGCTCCCAGTGCACCAAGCGGACCCCGAGATATTCCACAAGAATGCGACCCATCATGCGAGCGATCTTCTGGCCAATACCTTCGAACTCATCGAGGCGATTGATCACATCGACAACTGAAGCACCGCTAGGCCACATATTGCCGGCGTCGCCACGGTACTTACGCAGCAGGAGTTTGCTTGCAGCTACCAAGCGCGCGGCTAGGACAGTCGGAAACCTGTGCAGTGCATTGCGGGTTTCGTCTCTGCGGATGTACTTGCTCAGATCGGTCGGGTCCATGCGCGCAATTCGACGAACATCCAAGTGGCCAAGGCGATTAGCAAGGCTGAAAGGAGCCTCCCAGGCTTTCTCAAGTTTTATCTGGTAGTCAAATATCGCGCCGAACAGAAGAGCATTGGGGTTATTCAGAAGGAAGTCACCGACCTCTCTTGCGATACCCCAACTGTCCAGATTGGCGGCCAGTATCGGGTGATCTACTTGTGGGGGTCGTTTGTAAGTCAGCATGTCCCGAACAACTGCTTTTGTTGTCATGCTTGATGCTCCTGCCGCACCAAGAGTTGCCCCTTCTCCTGCATTTGGTGGCGAGCCAACGCTCGTCAACATGCCTCTATCGCGGAGGCCACTTGCCGCGCAGATATTGAATAAAATAATACACTGTGGCGATGGGCCACACAATGAGAACACTGGCAGTGATTGCAAATAGAATTAAGTGTACCATGACCCCCCCCTAGCCCCCGGAAGCGGCTAGTTTGTACTACTCATCCAACAGGTGCCCCAGTTTGCGGCGCTTCGTGTCGAGGTACTTTTCGTTCAGCGGGTTCGGCTCGATCACCAGGGGCACACGCTCGACGATTCTGAGGTCGAATCCCCGCAGGGCCACGATTTTGCGGGGGTTATTCGTCATCAGGCGGACTTGGCGGATGCCGAGGTCCCCCACGATCTGGGCGCCTATCCCGTAGTCCCTGAGGTCAGCCCGGAACCCCAGCCGCTCGTTCGCCTCGACGGTGTCGAGGCCATCTTCCTGCTGGAGCCGGTATGCGCGAATCTTATTCGCAAGGCCGATGCCGCGCCCTTCCTGCCGCATGTAGATAACCGCGCCGCGACCTTCCTGGGCGATGCGGGCCATCGCGGCGTCAAGTTGCTGGCCGCAATCGCACGCCAGGCTTCCGAAGACGTCCCCCGTCAGGCACTCCGAGTGGATACGAACGAGGATCGGCTCGCCTTGAACGGGGACCGCGCCGTCGGGCCCGGCGATGCCGATGCCGCCCAGCGTTATCGCAAGGTGCGGGAACGCGTCCACCACGCTCTCGTACGCAACAAGATCGAACGTGCCGTGCCGCGTCGGCAACTTCGCCTGGGCCGCGCGGCGGATCAACCGTTCCTTGCGATGCCGGAACTCGATGATCTGGGCCACCGAGCACATCCGAAGTCCGTGCCGCTTGCAGAACTCCACGAGGTCCGGCAGCCGCGCCATGCGGCCGTCGGGCTTCATGATCTCGCAGATGACGGCCGCCGGTTTCAGGCCGGCGATCCGCGCCAGGTCCACGGCCCCCTCGGTCTGGCCCGCGCGCACCAGGACGCCGCCCTCGCGCGCCCGGATCGGAAAGACGTGGCCCGGCCGCGCCAGGTCCTGCGGCAAGGTCCCCTCGGCGATCGCCACCTGGATCGTCCGTGCCCGGTCGGCGGCGCTGATGCCGGTCGTGACGCCCGTCCGCGCATCCACCGAGACGGTGAAGGCCGTGCCGAACGCGGCGGTGTTGTCGGCCGACTGCGGCGGCAGGGCGAGGCGTTCGACGATCTGCGGCTCAAGCGGCAGGCAGATGAGGCCGCGACCTTCGTGGGCCATGAAGTTGATGATTTCGGGCGTGACCTTCTCGGCGGCGCAGAGGAGGTCGCCCTCGTTTTCGCGCTGTTCGTCGTCCACGAGGACGATCATGCGGCCGGCCCGGAGGTCCTCGAGGATTTCCGGAATGTTGCTGAAGGGGTTATTCATGGCCGCTCCATCCTAGCGGCCGGGGGCGCGGGAATCAAGCCGCGTCGCGTCTGGCGGCGGACGCCGAAGCGAGCGCCGCGCCTCCTCACTGGTAGCATCCCCCGGCGATGCCGGGGGCTAGCGGCGCACGCTGCAGTGTCCTATAATCGCCGGACGAAAGAAGGTTGTCCATGTCCATCTCGCTCTGGCTTCTCATTTTGGTTGCGGCCCCGGGAGTGATTATCTCGTTGCTGGCGGCCCGGTTCGTATGGAACATCCTGAAGGATCGCCGCAGCCGCACGGGCCTCGCGCGGTTCGGCCGGGAGTACGACCTGAAGGCCGAACCTGGCGGCATCTGGCAGCCGCCGCCCGGCTGTCTCCACATGGACCTTTTTCGCGACGGCGTCTATCGCGAGGCGCTGAATGTGTTGCGCGGCCACGTGAGCGGCCGGCCGGTGATGGTCTTCGATTACCGGTTCACGACCGATCCGACGGAGCGGCGCCACACGCGGCGATACCAGGTGGCGCTCATCGAGGTCCCGATCCAAGCCCCGCGGCTGGCGATGCGGCCGGAGCGGTTTCGCGATGTCCTGGCCAGATGGGCCAACTTCGAGGACACGGAATTCGAGAGCGAGGAGTTCAATCGGCGGTTCCACGTCCAGTGCGAGGACCGCCGCTTCGCCTTCGACGTGTTCCATCCGCGCATGCTTCAGTGCTGCCTGGACCACGAGCGGATGCCGGCGGTCGAGATGGAGGGAGCGTTCCTGGTCCTGTACGATGGCCCGTTTCCGCCCGACCAGGCCGGCGATCCGCGAGTGGCAGAGCGCCTGCTGGACATCGGCCGCGATATCGTTCAGAGCCTTCCGTCCTACGTGCGCCACGATCGCGCGAGCGCCGCGCCGCCTCACTGGTAGCATCCCCCGGCGATGCATCCCCCGGCGGTGCCGGGGGCTAGCGGCGCGCGCTGCGGCGACCTATAATCGCCGCGCGTTCGATGGGAGAACTCGATGGAAATGAGTGCGGATCTCGGCGGGCCGATGCCGTGCCTCCTCTTCATCACCATCGCGATCCTGATCGTCGTCGGGATCGTCTATGGTCTCATCAAGGCCCACCGGCGCCGCGAGGCGCTCCAGCGCCTGGCCGCCGAGTTGGACCTGACGTTCTACGCCGACGACCCGTGGGACCTCCCGGTCCGCTACGGCCACATGGACCTGTTCCAGGCGGGTCACTCGCGGCGGGCGTCGAACGTCCTGGCAAGGCAGGTGGACGGGCGCGAGGTCGTGGCGTTTGATTACCAGTACACGACCGGCAGCGGCAAGAATAAGCACACGCACTACTACCATGCGGCGGCCTTCGAGATGCCGATTGTGGCCCCGCGGCTGTGGCTGAGGCGAGAGAACGTCCTCGACAAGATCGCCTCGTGGGTCGGCCACGACGACATCAACTTCGAGAGCGCCGAGTTCAGCGGCCGCTACCACGTCAAGTGTGAGCAGCCGAAGTTCGCCTACGACATCTTCCACAACCGGCTGATTGAATACCTCCTGGCTTGCGGCAACAGCCCGGCCATGGAGATGAACGGGCCGCTTCTGCTAATCTACGAGAGTGGGACGGGCGGGCCGGACCGCGTGCGCCGGCTTATCGAAATCGGAGGCGAGATGATGCGGAGCATTCCGGACTATGTGCGGCGCGAGCGCGGCACACAGACGGCAGGAGGCAAGGCATGACGGCGCTGACGGCGATGGAACTTCTGGCGGCCCAGGGTCAGGCCGATTCGGCCTGGACGCCCCTGATGCCGGCGTGCGTGATCGTGGCAGTGGTGGCCATCATCGTGCTCCTTGTCGTCATCGGCATGTACAACAGTCTCGTGAGCGGCCGCAACCACGTCCGCGAGAGTTGGGCGGGCATTGACACCGAACTCAAACGCCGCTACGACCTGATTCCGAACCTCGTCGAGACCGTGAAGGGCTACGCGGCCCACGAGCGCAAGGTTCTTGAGCGCGTCGCGGAAGCCCGCACCCGCGCGGTCGCCTCCACCGGGTCGCCCGCGTCGCAGGCCAGGGACGAAAACGTCCTGGTGGGCGCACTCAAACAACTCTTCGCCGTCGTCGAAGGCTACCCGGACCTCAAGGCGAGCAGGAACTTCCTGGAACTCCAGCGGCAACTCACGGAGACCGAGGACCGCATCCAGGCCGCGCGGCGGTTCTACAACGCCAACGTCCGCGATTACGACAACCGGTGCCAGATGTTCCCGACGAACCTCCTGGCCGGGATGTTCCACTTCCAGCCGGAGGAGTTCTTCGAGATCGAGTCGCCCTTCGAGCGCCAGGCGCCGCAGGTGGGCGGCTTTTAGGCCCGCAGGGCCGGGAACCCGCGCCAACTCAATAGAAGGAGCACATCCACGCTCCGACCGCCACCCATAGGGCGAAGTTAGCGATAGCAATGATGACCCGGGATTTGAGCGTCTCCAAGACCAGCCCCAGGGACCACGCGCCCGCCGCGCCCATGAAGGCGATGAAAACCTCCAGCCGGACAATCGCGCTTAAAAACAGCAAGCCCACCATGCCTGGGACGTCCAACGGAGGGTACAATCGCCCCTCACTGAAGCAGAGGCCCACGAACAATCCGACCAGCCCCGTGATTGCCACGACCGCGGTCCAGCCGACAACACTCTTGAAGGCCGACCGCACGGCGCCCAAGGGATAATCCAGCAGGTCTCTCACGGGTTGGACCTCCTTGCCGTTCACCTGCCCAGCACCTCATCCATTGAGCCGAGTTGTATGTTATTCCAGGGGCGGTTTGTCGGGCGGCGGAGGAAGGTTGCGTTTCAACTCTGGCAGGTCGCGTTCGACAATCTGCCAAACGCGGTCTTTGTCCACGCCGAGATAGTCGTGAACGAGGACATTACGAAACCCGGCGAGTGCGCGCCAGTCCACCTTCTTGTGCTGTTTTTTGAAAGTGTCCGAGAGCCGTTGGGTGGATTCCGCCATCACCTGAAGGTTGCGGACGACGGCGTCCTGTATTAGGGTGGAGTGCATGAAAGCCTCGCGCCCTTCGCGGACGTAATGCTCGATGCGTTGGATGCACTCGTGAATGTGGACGAGATAGAGGCGGTCGTCCTTCATAGGAGCACGGCCTCGCGCAAGATGCGATCGCGGATGTACCAATGGAGGCCCGGCTCGGTGACGACGTCCACGTCCCGCCCAAGCAGCTCGCGCAGGTCCATCAGGAGGCCGCCGAGGTCCAACAGGCTCCGGCTGGGTTCAAGGTCCACGAGGAAATCCACATCGCTATCAGGCCCGAAGTCGCCTCGCGCCGCCGAGCCGAAAATGCGTACATTCCTGGCTCCGCGTTGGGCTGCCAACGATAGAATCGCCTCGCGTTTGTCCTGGAGCAGGCTTGCGACGGGCAACGCCATCCCTCCGATGGGAATCTCCCATCATTAGACTAATGATTCTCCGGCAAGTGTCAAGTCGGCGGTCGGCCCAGCACCTCATCCATCGCCCCGGAGCGATAGCCTTCGAGGTCCAGCGCGACGTACGCGTAACCGAGGGCCTTGAGGTCGCGGACGATCCGCGCACGGTGCCGCGCGGTCAGACGCGCGATCTCCGCCGGGGCGACCTCGATCCGTGCGACCGTCCCGTGATCCCGCACGCGGCAACCCGCAAAGCCGAGGTCCCGGAGGACCGCCTCGGCCGCCGCGACGCGCCGCAAGGCCTCGCGCGTGATCGGCTGGCCGTAGGGGAAGCGGCTTGCGAGGCACGCCATGGCGGGGCGGTTCCATGTGGGCAGGCCGAGCCGGCGCGACAGCGTTCTCACGTCCGCCTTTGCGAGTCCCGCTTCTTTCAGCGGGCTGCGGACGCCCAGGTCCCGCGCCGCGAGCATTCCTGGCCGCCAGGCGCCGGCGTCGTCGGCGTTGGCCCCGTCGCAGACGGCAGCCAGGCCGCGATTTTTCGCGAGGGCCATCAGCCGGCCCAGCAATTCCTTCTTACAGTGGTAACAGCGGTTGGGCGGATTGTGGCGGAACGCCGGCACGTCGAATTCGCTCGTCCGGATGATTTCGTGCCGCACGTTGAGCCGCGCAGCCAGCGTCCGGGCCTCATCGAGTTCGCCGGGGGTGTACGTCTCGCTCGTGGCTGTGACGGCGAGGACCCGCTGGCGACCGAGCACCCTGCGCGCTTCGGCCACGAGGAGCGTCGAGTCCACGCCGCCCGAGAAGGCAACGGCCACGGAGCCGAGTTCCCGCAGGATCGCTTCGAGGCGCTTCCGTTTGGCGGCAAGAGTTGTGCGCTTTGCGGCCGCGCGCTTCGGCGACGCCTTTTTCATGATCGCCCTTTCGGCGCGATGATCCACCGCTGGACCTCGGCGTCGTCGGCCGCCGCTGACTGGATGATCTCGGCGAGTGCCACTGGCGGCTTGGCCGCCAGTGTTCGCTTCTCATTGCACTGGCTGCAAGCAGCCAGTGTCACCCCCGTTGCGGGCACGCTTTGGCCGACCGGCGTCACGTTGACCGCGAGCGTCCGGCCTGCGGCCTGCTTGATGTATCGCAGAGTGATCGCGGCCGCGAGGGCGACGTTCTCTCGCCGCGGCGAGCCGCGAAGGAGCGTGGTCGGTCCGGCGAGGTCGGCCGCCTCGATCCTCAGGTCGCCGGGCAGGAAGAGCCGCTCCAGGAGCGCGTTGTCCTCGGCGTGGCGGCCGATCACAAGGAGCGTCCCGTCGGCCAGGCGGAAATGACGCCCGACCTTAAGGAGTTGGACGTCCGCCACGGTCGGCGGGCCGCGGCCCAGGAGTTCCTTCAGGCGAAATGCGAACGCCGGGTCTGTGAGGAGACATCCGCCGGCCGGCGACGGATAGTCCGTGATGCCGAGTTCGGCCGCCAGGGCCATCTGCTCCTTCCGCGACCGGCCTGCGACGCCGAGAAGCCGCGCGCGGTCCACCAGGCCGTCGCGTTCCGGCCGCGTCGGATCGAGGCATTTGGCCGAGAGCGGGCGGAGCAGCCGGTCCTCGAGGCCGGATTCTCGCGCGATGAGGTCCATCGCGGTCCGGTTCTGCGACATCGGTCGCTGGCCGAGCACCTCGCCCGTGAAGACGAAGGCCGCCCCCTCGGCGTCCATGAGTTCGCGGGCCCGCCGCAGGCACCAGATGCGGCAATCAATGCACGGGTTCATCCGCTTGCCGAGGCCGTGCTTGGGATGCTGAACCAGATGGAGGTCGGCCTCGGCGGCGTCCATGACGACCGTCCGGATGCCGAGCGCATCGGCGGTGCGGACCGCCTGCGGTGTGGCGCCCGCCACGGCCGGCAGCGGATGCCACAGGTGGAGCACGTGAAAGGCCACGACCTCGATCCCCTGGCGCTGGATGAGCGCGAGGGCCAGCGTCGAATCCAGGCCGCCCGAAAGGCATCCGATGGCCTTGGACACTATCCCAGAACTTCCGCTGTCGGGTGCCACCCCCAAGCGATGTTGCTTGGGGGTGCCCTGGCCCGTGGCTGCGGCACCCCCAAACTTCGTTTGGGGGTGGCACCCTCCGTTCTGTGATAGTTTCTTGGTCATCCGCGTCCGCCTTGTATTGTGCCGCCGTGTCGTATAGTATTCCCGCGCGGCGGGCGAATCAAGCGAGGAGAGCATGGCGGCATCGGCCGGATACGAGATGGCACCGGAAGCGCTCGAGCGAATGCTTCGCGGTCGCATCGCCGGCGATGTCCTCACGGACCGGTTCAGCCTGACGGCCTACGCGACGGCGGCGTGCATCTATAAGATTCGGCCGGCGGCGGTGGTCGTCCCGAAGGACGCCGCCGACGTCGTTGCGGCGGTCCGCGCGGCCGGCGAACTCGGCCTCCCGGTGACGCCGCGCGGCGCCGGCTCCGGCCTCTGCGGCCAGGCGCTCGGGCGCGGCGTCATCCTCGACTTCACGAAGTACATGAACCGCATCCTCGAAGTGGATGCGGCCGCGAAGTTCCTCCGCGTCCAGCCGGGCGCCGTGACCGGCCTCGTGAACGAGGCCCTGGCGCCGCACGGCCTGATGCTCGGCCCGGACCCGTCGAGCGAACCGTTCTCGTCCATCGGCGGGAACCTCGGCAACAATTCCTCCGGCGCGCGCGGCATCCGGTACGGCTCGATGAAGGATTACGTCGCGTGGCTTGACGTGGTCCTGGCCGACGGGTCGCAAGCGCGCCTCGAACCGATGGCCGCGGGCGACCCGCGCCTGGCCGAAATGGAATCGCGCGGGGACCTCCTCGCGCGAATCTCGGCCGGCACGCGCCGGATCGTCACGCAGAATGCCGATCTTCTGCGCCGCTACCAGCCGCACACGAGTAAGAACTCCGCCGGGTACAACCTCTTCGAGGTTCTCCGCGACGGTCTCGTGGACCTGACGCGCCTGGTGGTCGGCTCGGAAGGGACGCTGGCGATTGTCGTCGAGGCGGGCCTGCGGGCGGTCGCCAAGCCGCCCGAGCGCGCGAGCCTGCTCCTCTGGTTTTCAGGCCTCGAGCGGGCCGGGGCCGCCGTGGCCCCGATCCTCGCCCTCGGCCCGAGCGCGTGCGAGATCATGGAGCGGCATTTCCTCGACCTCGTCCGGGCCGACGGCTCCGTGCCGCGCGAGTACCTGCCGCCGAAGGCCGACACGGTCCTCCTCGTCGAGTTCCTGAGCGACAGCCGGGCCGAGAACGAGGCGTCCGTCGCGGCCGTCCGCCGCAAGATTATAGATGAGTTGCACCTGGCGTTCGGCGCCGTGGACGCCTACGATCCGCGCGAGCAGGAGCGACTGTGGATCGTC
>Ga0172362_10002379_pt1 | contig 16348 bp, 15 predicted proteins | sample LakKivs1_kivu2a2_FD_114534 | JGI IMG/M metagenome (GOLD analysis project Ga0172362, IMG submission 114534) | Sediment microbial communities from Lake Kivu, Rwanda - Sediment s1_kivu2a2 | ecosystem: Environmental > Aquatic > Freshwater > Lake > Sediment | place: Rwanda: Western Province, Lake...
CTTCCCACCGGCTTTGGACGAGATACACCGCTGGTACCGTGATCAGGCCAGGGTGGGACTAGACGAGTTGGCAAAGAAGAGCGAAGAGAAGGACGAAGGGAAGGGCGAAGGGAAGAGCGAGGACTTCAAGAAGAAGACCGCGAAAAGGGCAAGGAAAGAACCCAAAGGGTAGTTGTTGTACGGGGGCTTATGAAGATGAGAAAGCCTGCTGTTTCCGGGATGTTCTATGCCGGCAATGCCGGGGAGTTAGAAGAACAGATTGAGTGGTGCTTCAAACACGAGCTCGGGCCGGGAGTCGTACCCAGGGTAAACGAGAAGGGGCCGAGAAAGGTTGTGGCTCTCGTTGTTCCGCACGCCGGCTATTACTATTCAGGACCGGTGGCGGCCCATGCCTACAAAGCGCTTGCCGGTGACGGTCCGTTCGACACTGCGGTGATACTCGGTCCCAACCATACCGGCTACGGTCAGCCTGTCTCCGTGTGGACGGGAGCCAGTTGGAGCACGCCTCTGGGGGAGGTCGAAATAGACCGAGACCTTGTCCAAAAGCTTATGGGAGGCGTAATTCAAGCGGACGAAACGGCTCATGTGCGTGAGCACAGCATCGAGGTGCAGTTGCCGTGGCTTCAATACCTGTTCAAGACGGTGAAAATCGTGCCCATAACTATGCTGGCTCAAGACCTGGATACGGCCCGGACCGTGGGCAGGGCCATTTCCCGGGCGGGCGACAATCCGGTGATTATCGCTAGCAGCGATCTCACCCACTACGAGCCCCACTCTGTCGCTATGCAAAAGGATGCCTCCATCATAGAGGCTATAGTCGCTCTTGACGAAGAAGAATTGTATGAGCGCTGTCAGAGGCTCAACTGTACAATGTGCGGATACGGTCCCGTGGCGGCAGCTATCGTGGCTGCCAAAGAAGTGAAGGCGAAAAAGGCAAGTCTACTGAAATACGCCACCAGTGGAGACACGAGCGGCGATTTTTCGCGGGTGGTCGGATACGGCTCCGTCGTAATAAGACGGTAGACGATCGCCATCCGGAATCCTCTTTCTAGTCACCGTGGGCGGGTAAAGCCAAGGCTCGCAGCGAGAAAGGCCAGCGTCCGGCATGAAGGCGTGTAAGAACCTTCTTACCCGCGACTCTGGGAGGTGACCTGTTTCACCAACTGGATTGTCTTGTCCACACCGGACAAAGAGAAAGATAACCCCATTTGCCTGAGGTCCGTGTAGCTCAATCCCTGGAACAGTCTGCCTCCGGCCACCCTGGTCATTTCGTCATATATAGCCGGCCACTCCGGGCTTCGCCTGTGGGCACAAAAGAGGATGAAATCTCTAAGCTTGGGGGATATGTCGTCCATCTACGCACTATTCTATGCCCGGAGGCCCGGTTTAACAAACCTGTTCATGGGTGCTGGGATGCCGTCCTTTCTCTTGTCCTTTCCTTAGATAATCCCCTCATCAAGGCTGGAGCCTCATCGCTGTCCTTTGCCCCGTACGCACCTTGAAAAGAAATTTCGGGCGAGTAGACCTATAAGCCGAGTTCTGTGCCCCGACTAGGTCGGGGCGGCGACCATCCATCTAGCCCCGATATTGCTATCGGGGTCGAGCGACCAACCCGAGGGCCTTGGCCGGGCGCCTTACGCTTACCCCAAAGTCCTAAGACTTTGGGGTAGTCGAGCCTTCTTATTTGGTCTTGCTCCGGGTGGGGTTTGTCCAGCCAACCGGTCTCCCGGTTGCTGGTGAGCTCTTGCCTCACCATTTCAACCTTGCCCGCGCCCCGATGTCATCGGGGCCGCTGGCGGTGTGTTTCTGTGGCACTTTCCGTAGGGTCTCCCCTCCTGGGCGTTACCCAGCACCCTGCCCGGTGGAGCTCGGACTTTCCTCCCCGATTGTATCGGGGCGGCCGCCCGTTCTACTCGCCCGAGTTTATTCTATAGTTAAGCAGAATGGAGGTCAAATCTCGATGGGATTGTAAATTCAGTCGAAAAAAGTGAGCCGCGCCGCAAAAACGACGCATATCTTGATATATAATATGAGTGACCGCAAGTTCTCGCCGGCATAGACTGGCCAGGTCATGAGCGCGACTGGAGGTGAATGATGCAATCACAGAGTATGACGCGGATTGTGGGAGGTAAGCGATACTGTACGGATACGGCCACGCTGCTGGCCCATGACGAATACTGGAACGGCCATGCCTATGAGCAAGACGGCCGCAATACGTTTCTGTTCAGGACGCCGAACGGGGGTTTCTTTGCGCAACATCAAACGTTGCTGCCGGTCGTGACGGGCGAGATCGTCCCCCTGGATGAGAACGAAGCCATGTCACTATACCACTCGCTGTACAGGAAAGAAGTCCCGTTCGCAGTCGCGTTCCCGTGCGTTCAGGTGAAAGACGCCTGACGTTCCGTGATCTTGTCCGAACCCGCGGCCGGTAGTGATTTGCGGCCGCCCGCCCGTGTCACTTCGATAGCTACCCACGAGAGATAGAGTGTGTGCCGGCTTTATCTTGCGGATAGCTACGTGCTAGCTAGCTCAGTACTTGTTGTAGGTCCAGACGGACGTAGGAATTACCTCGTAGATAGTTATCCTCGCCGGTGATAACAGGAGTGTTTCCGCTTCCTCAAGCATCTGGTGTCTAGCCTTTGAAGTCTCCCAGGTCTCCCAGTCTTCGCGCTCCTTCCAGTTGTATAGCAGGGCGGAGATCTCAGAACCCTTCACGCTCCTGATATGTTCCGCACTGATGAATCCTGGGAACGTCATGGCGTACGAACGGAGCTTGAGGAACAGAGGCTGGATATCCGCACCCTTTCTGAGCTCGTAGCCTTCGATGACCTTTATCATTTTGGGTGCTCTTGCATCAAGTTTACCACACGGAGCTTCCGCCGTGCTAGCGGTATTATGGTGTTGCGTGCTCGTAAGTCGAACGTGGACGAGAAATGGTGGCGGAGAGCCGCAACGTTGCTTGAATCAGTTGCTTTGAAGTAGAATTCGGAGCCGGGAGGGGTGACCGAGCGGCTTATGGTGGCGGTCTTGAAAACCGCTCCCCGACAATGTCGGGGCGTGGGTTCGAATCCCACCCCCTCCGCTTCAAAGAGGGAAGGAGAGAATTTGAAGATTCACGAGTATCAGGCCAAGGCGCTCCTGGCCCAGTACGGAATTCCGATTCCAAAGGGCAGGATGGCTTCCAGCCCGGCCGAGGCCGGAGAGATAGCTGGTGAGATTGGCGGCAAGGTGGTAGTCAAAGCCCAGGTCTATGCCGGAGGAAGGGGCAAGGCGGGTGGCATCAAGACGGCCGGCGACCCGGAGGAGGCGGAGAAGGCGACAGGCCAGTTGATTGGCACCAGACTGGTTACCCATCAGACCGGTGCAGAAGGTGTGCCGATAAGCAAGGTTCTGGTCGAAGAAGCCGGCGACCCGGCACGTGAACTCTATGTGAGTATTCTAGTTGACGGGGCCAGCCGTTTACCCGTGATGATGGCCAGCGAGGCCGGCGGAATGGAAATCGAAGAGGTTGCCCAATCCAGTCCCGAAAAGATATTCAAGGTCTACATTGATACTGCCGTCGGTTTTCAGCCATTCCAGGGTCGCAAGCTGGCTTATGGGATGAATCTGACTGGAGGACAAATAAACGAAGCTGCACGGCTGATGGCCAACCTTTACAGGCTTTTCATGGACAAGGATTGCTCCCTGGTTGAGATTAATCCGCTGGTTGTCACGGCAAATGGAACGCTGCTGGCCCTTGACGCCAAACTCAATTTTGATGACAACGCCCTCTACCGGCACAAGGAAATTCAGGAACTTCGGGACAGGGAGCAAGAGGAGCCTCTGGAGATTCAAGCGCGTGACTGGGGAATCAACAACTATGTCAAGATGGACGGCGATATAGGGTGCATGGTCAACGGCGCCGGACTGGCCATGGCGGTCAACGACCTCATTCAGCACTGTGGCGGCAGAGCGGCGAATTTTCTGGACATCGGTACACTCAACAACACCGACAGGGTGGTCAACTCGTTCAGAATGTTTGCTGCCGACCCGGGAGTCAAGGCCGTGCTGGTGAATATATTCGGAGGAATGGCCAGGGCCGACGTCATCGCCAGGGGAATAGTAGAAGCGTACCAACGGATAAATGTTCGTTTCCCCGTAGTCATTAGACTGGCGGGAACAAATGTAGAGGAAGGCCGGCGTATCCTGGTTGAATCGAGGATAGATTATATCCCGGCCAAGGACTTCTACGACGGTGCTCGAAAAGTGGTCGAGGCGGCGAAAGGAGCGTCGAAGTGAGCATCCTCGTCGACAAGAACACCAGGCTTCTGGTCCAGGGCATTACCGGCAGCGAAGGCAGCTTTCACACCCAGCGCTGCATAGAATACGGCACCAGGGTGGTGGCCGGAGTCACACCCGGCAAGGGAGGCACTCAACACCTGGGGGTGCCCGTGTTCAATACTATAGAGAAAGCCATGGCTGAAACCGGAGCCAACGCCAGCATCATGTTCGTACCTCCGCCCTTTGCAGCGGATGGCATCCTGGAGGCAACTGAAGCCGGCATACCCCTGGTCGTGTGCATAACTGAGGGGATACCGGTACTAGACATGGTGAAGGTCCATCGCTATCTCGAAGGGAAAGCGACCCGACTCATCGGGCCCAATTGCCCCGGAGTCATATCACCGGGCAAATGCAAGGCCGGGATCATGGTCGGCGAAATTCATCGTCCCGGAAGCGTGGGAGTAATCTCTCGCAGCGGCACGCTGACTTATGAAGTTGTGTCTCAGCTTACCAGCCTGAAGGTCGGGCAATCTACGTGCGTCGGCATTGGCGGGGATGCTCTGCCCGGCAGCACCTTTGTGGATATCTTGAGACTGTTTCAAGCAGACCCGGATACCCAGGCCGTGGTCCTCATAGGGGAGATAGGGGGCACTATGGAGCAGGAAGCGGCCGAATTCATCGGTCAGACCATGACTAAGCCTGTGGTTGCCTTCGTCGCCGGCAGCACGGCTCCACCGGGCAAGAGAATGGGGCATGCGGGAGCCATAATTACAGGCAGTGCCGGCAAAGCTTCGGAAAAGATAAAGGCTTTGTCGCGAGCCGGCGCTATCATAGCTCCCACGCCTGCGGAGATCGGCGTCACCGCCAAGAAAGTGCTGCAGAGCTCGTAGATATTACTTGATGTGATTAGGAACCGCTATCCCTTAGTCGAAGAAATTTCCACCTCCCTGACCGCCGCCGAGGTCTTCGACCTGGTCAAGGACCAGGCATATTGCTTTTTCCTGGACAGCGGCATGGACCGCCGGAGGCTGGGAAGGTATTCCTTCGTGGGTAGCGGCCCTTTCCTGGTAATGCGCAGTCGGGGACCCAAAATAACCATAGTTCGCGGACAGGAACGGGAAGTGCGGCAGGGCAACCCGCTGGATGCTCTGGGTGAGCTGTTGGAGGCATACAAGCTGGACCACTATCCGGCGCCTGTGCCTTTCCTGGGCGGAGCAGTCGGCTATTTCAGCTATGACCTGTGTCGTTTCATCGAGCATTTACCATCTACGGCCGTAGATGACCTTAAACTCCCTGAATGTTACTTTGCCTTCTATGATGCTATCGTGGCCTTCGACCATTTGGAGAACAAGGTTTACCTTGTTGCCACGGGCTTTCCTGAGATGGAAGACGAGAAGCGATTAAGGCGGGCCAGAGTGAGACTTGAGGAGATGAGGAGCTGGCTTGGCTCCAGGGACTCAGTCGTTGCCAGGGAAACGAAGCCCCACCACGATCGAGGCAACAGAGATTCCTTCGTCGCCGGCCCTCCTCGAGAAGATGCACAGGATGAGGAAGTCGCGCTTAAGTCGAATTTTACTCCTGAAGAATACAAGAGAGTGGTGAACAGGGTGCGGGAATACATCGCGGCCGGTGACGTCTTCCAGGTCAATCTCTCTCAAAGATTTGAAGCTGATTTGAAAATTCCAGCTTACGAGCTCTATAAGCGGCTGAGGACGATTAACCCCGCTCCATTTGCCAGCTATCTGGGATTCCCCGACCTAGCTATCGTGAGCGCCTCTCCGGAGAGGTTCCTTAGGGTGCAGGGCGACCTCGTAGAGACGCGGCCGATAAAGGGCACCAGGCCGCGAGGAAAAGACCGTGCTGAAGACGAACGCCTTGCCAAGGAGTTGGTCCATAGTCCGAAAGACCGTGCCGAAAACGTGATGATTGTTGATTTGGAGAGGAATGATTTGGGGCGAGTCTGCCAATATGGCACGGTGAAGGTCACCGAACTGGCCGTTCTCGAGACTTTCCCCACAGTGTTTCACCTCACTTCTACGGTCGTGGGCAAGCGGCGCAGGGACAAGAGCAACATTGACCTGCTCAAGGCCACCCTGCCGGGTGGCTCGATTACGGGCGCTCCCAAAGTACGTGCCATGGAGATCATTGACGAGCTGGAGCCGACCAAGAGGAGTGTGTACACCGGCTCCATAGGCTATGTGGGGTTCAACGAAGACATGGATATCGACATCGTCATCCGCACCTTTCTGGTCAAACAGGGCAAAGCCTATTTTCAGGTGGGCGGCGGCATCATTTACGACTCTGACCCCGAAGCTGAATATGTGGAGACTTTGGACAAGGGCAAGGCTCTAATTCAGGCTTTGCAGGCGGCGCCGGAAGTGTCCGTGGTGGCGAAACAAGAGTGAGGGAGACTCCAGCGCAAACGATTGAAAAACTGACGGCCATGCCATATGATAGCAACGTCGAGCGGCGGGCCGATATTCTCCGCGACAAAGCCTCTGGCCGCAGAGAACGCGAGTTACGGAAGCACTCCAAATTGAATCGGAAGGGGGGACTAGTCTATGGCTGGTGAGTCTGGCAGAACACGCGGCAAGTTAGGAGAGCTAAAAAAGAAGCAGGACCACATCAAGCAGATGGGAGGTCCGAAAGCGGTTGAAGAGCGCCATAAGAAGGGGCAGATGTCTGCGCGGGAGAGGATAGATTATTTCTTCGACTCCGGCACTTTCACCGAAATAGGATTGTTTGTCAAGCACAGGACGACTGCTTTTGGCATGGACAAGAGAGAGGTGCCTGCGGAAGGAGTGATTACCGGTTTCGGCAAGGTCAACGGCAGGCATGTTGTTGTCGCTGCCGAGGATTATACGGCGATGGCCGGTACATTTGGGGAATATCATGGCCGGAAATTCGTTCGCGCCATAGATTTCGCCAGGGACAACGGATGGCCGTTCGTAGGCATGAATGACTCCGGAGGCGCCCGGCTGCAGGAAGGGATGGATACCCTGGAGAGCTACGGATGGCTGTTCAGGTCTCAGATACTCGCGTCGGGCATAATACCTCAGATAGCCCTGCTTATGGGCCCCTGTCTGGGGGGACAGGCCTATCACCCGGTGATGCAAGATTTTCTTATTCAAACGAAACAGACGGGATTCATGGGCATTGCCGGCCCGGCATTTGTCAAAACACAGACCGGTGAAGAAATCGGCCTGGAGGAGCTTTCGGGCTACAAGGCCCATGCCGTCAAGTCGGGGCAGACTCACGTCGTCGCCGAAGACGACAAAGACTGTCTGGGCAAGTGCAAGAGGCTGCTGTCCTTCCTGCCGTCCAGCAACAGGGAGCAACCTCCTCGTATCCCAGCGCAGGACGACCCGGAAAGGAAAGAGGACTTGCTTGGCCTGCTTCCGGAGCATCCGTACGAGCCTTTTGATATGTACGAGATCATCGAGAAGATAGTTGACCGGGGGTCTTTCTTTGAGACCCTGGGACTCCACGCGCGGAACATAATCACCGGTTTTGCCCGCTTCGACGGGCGAACGACAGGGCTGGTCGCTACTCAACCGAAATGGATGGGCGGTTGCATAGATATAGACGCCGCCGACAAAGGGGCGAGGTTCGTCAGGTTTTGCGACCTGTTCAATATCCCTCTAGTAACTCTTCACGATTCCCCCGGTTATCTGATAGGCTCTCAGCAGGACTGGGGCGGTATCCTGCGCCACGGAGCCAAGTTGCTTTTTGCCTGGGCCGATGCCACGGTGCCCTTGATCGCAGTCATCATGAGGAAGTCCTACGCCGGCGCCCATTACGGTATGCTGGACAAGGCTATTGGGGCTGATTTCGTGTTTGCCTGGCCCACGGCCCGGGTCACCATTGTGGGCGCCGAGACCGCTGCCAGCGTCATCTTTGCCAGAGAAATCAAGGAAGCGGCCAATCCTGATGAGGTGCGTGCCCAACGGATTAAAGAATTCTCGGAAACGTATGAGAACCCTTACCGGGCTGCCGAAAGAGGATACGTTGATGATGTGATAGACCCGGCAGATACCAGGAAGGTCATAAACAGCGCACTGAGTATTTTGAGAGATAAAAACAAGGACAACAGGGCGTTTCTGGCCAAGCCCTGGAGAAAGTACTCCAACATCAATCTCTGAGAAAGGAGCAGGAAGGTGGATTTCAGCTTCACGGACGAGCAGAACAAGTTCAGACGGGAAGTGCGGGACTTTCTCGAGCGGGAGATAAAGGAAGGGTACTGGCAGCCTGCCTGTGATGCATGGGTACAGGGCTTTGACCCCGAATTTACCAAACGGGTGGCGCAGAAGGGCTGGATAGGGCTTACGTGGCCCAAGGAGTATGGCGGGCAGGAACGCAGCCACCTGGATAGACTTATCCTTACCGAGGAGATGCTGCGCTGTGGAGCTCCGGCGGCCTTACACTGGTTCGGCGACCGCCAGGTAGGAGGCGCCATTCTTTCTTTTGGTTCGGAAGAACTGAAGAAGGAGTTTCTGCCCAGAATTGTCAAAGGGGAGGCTTACTTCGGCCTGGGGATGAGCGAACCGGGTACGGGTTCCGACCTGGCCTCGCTGCAAACCAAAGCGGTGGAGGACGGCGACTACTATGTGGTGAACGGCCAGAAGACCTGGACCAGCTGCGCTTCCTTTGCTCAGTACTTCGATGTGTATGTCCGGACCGACCCCGAAGCGCCGAGACACAGAGGCATAAGCGAGCTCATTATTGACGCGCAATCACCCGGTGTCAGCCGCACCCCCATGATTGATGTTACCGGCACCGAGGCCTGGAGCGACGTCTTTTTTGATAACGTCCGCGTGCACAAGAAATACCTGGTGGGAGAGAAGAATCGTGGTTTCTACCAGGTTCTTCACCAGCTTGATTACGAGAGGAGCGGCATGGAGCGCCTGATGGGCAATTATCCCCTTTTTGAAGCCCTGGTTCAGTTTGTTAAGGACAATGATTTGTCCCGGAAGCCGGCCGTCCGAAGTAAGTTGGCGCAGTTGGAGATTGAGTTTGAAGTGGGACGCCTGCTCATCTACAGAGTGGCTCTGGTGATGGAAGAAGGACGCGCTCCTAATTGGGAATCCGCCATGTCCAAGGCCTATTCCACCGAGGTGGAGAAGCACCTGGCTAGTGCGGCGATGGATATCTTAGGACCTTACGGACAGTTGTTGTCAGGTTCGAAGTACGTCCCTCTTCGAGGCATGGCCGCGCATTCATACCTGGGCTCCAAAGGTTACAGCCTTCAAGCCGGCACCACGGAAATACTGAAGAATATCCTGGCTGTACGCAGACTGGGCCTTCCGGGCTCGTAGGCAGAGAGGCAGTCAGGATGTCTCATAGAGGAGGACAGCCATGAAATTCACTCTCACCGAAGAACAGGAAATGCTGAGAAAGACGGCCCGCGACTTCCTGGCTGACAAATGCTCGAAGAAATTCGTCAAACAGATGGAAGAAAGCGAGGCGGGCTATTCGGTGGAACTGTGGCGGGAGATGGCCGAACTCGGCTGGATGGGCCTCGCATTCCCAGGGAAATACGGCGGCGGCGATATGAGTTTTCTCGACCTGGCGGTGCTGCTGGAGGAAATGGGACGCGCCTGCTTGCCGGGCCCGTTCTTCTCCCAGGTAGTTCTCGCCGGCTTGACGATTCTGGATATCGGCAGCGAGGACCAGAAACGACAATACCTGCCGGAGCTTGTAAGCGGAGAGAAAATCTTCACCCTTGCTCTCGCCGGACCCGGGTACCATGACGAAGATGTCTCCGCAATCACGGTGGAGGCCACGCGGCAGGGCGGCAATTATCTAATCAGCGGCACAAAGTTATTTGTTCCGGATGCTCACGTTGCTGATTACCTTCTGTGTGTGGCCAGAACCAGGCCTAAGGACGAAATCGCAGTGTTCTTGGCAGATGCCAGGAATCCGGGAATAAAGTACGCGGTTCTAAAGACCATTGCGGCCGACAAGCTCTGTGAAGTGGTCTTTGACAGGGCGCCGGTGCCCGCCGCCGATATTCTAGGGCAGCTAAATAAAGGAGAGGCCGCTGTGCAAGAGGCAATCCGGCGGGCGGCGGTGGGAAAATGTTGCGAGATGGTCGGCAATATTCAGAGAGTGCTGGAAATGACCGTGGACTACGCCAAGGAAAGGAAACAATTCGATCGTCCCATCGGCAGCTTTCAGGTCATTCAGCATTATTGCGCCGACATGGCCACCGACGTTGATGCTGCCAGATTCAGTACCTACCGGGCGGCCTGGATGTTGAGCGAGGGGCTTCCTTGCGCAAAGGAGGTGGCGGTAGCCAAGGCCTGGATAGGCCAGGCGTCGCAACGCATCTTCGCTCTGGCGCACCAAATTCACGGCGCTATCGGCGCCACCATAGAACATGACCTTCATTACTACACCAGGCGGGCCAAAGCCGCCGACCTGGCGTTCGGTGATGCCGGTTTCTATCAAGAGGCAGTGGCCAGAGAGATGGGACTATGACCGGCAGGTCGCCGGCAGCCGTACCGGAACTCGCACGATTTCTCGGCTGGCCAGGTTAAGCGCAGTTCGCTGTTCTGACAGTCGAGGACGGTTTTGACAAACCAAACAAAGTAATGTGAAAGGGGCAAGCAACATGGCAATCAAAAAGGTAGGCGTAGTCGGCGGTGGGTTCATGGGCTCCGGCATTGTCCAGGTCTGTGCGCAGTCTGGCTATGACGTGGTGCTGGTGGCGAGGAGGGAGGTGAGCCTTACCAAAGGGCTGGAATCAATAGATTACTACCTGAATCGAGATGTGGAGAAGGGCAGGCTATCTCAGCAGGGCAGAGATTCGACCCGGTCGCGCATCAGGGGGAGCCTTTCTCAGGAAGACCTTAGGGACCGCGACCTGGTTATCGAGGCCATCCCGGAGGACATGGAGCGCAAAAGGGCAATCTTCGTCCAGGCTGACAAGGTGTGTCCTGAGCATACTATCATTTGTTCCAACACATCGTGTCTGTCCGTCACGGAACTGGCCCGGGCAACAAAGCGGCCGGACAGGGTAATGGGGACGCATTTTCTGTCGCCCGTGCCGCCGAGCAAACTGCTTGAGCTGGTGAGAGCGGACACGACCGGCGAAGAGACCCTGGCGACGATGAAGGAATTCGGTCGCTCGCTCGGGAAAGAAACCCTGGTGGCGAAGGACACTCCCGGTTTTATTTTCAATTATCTGCTGATAGCATTGACCAGGGCGGCCGAGCGTTTGCTGGAGAACGGAGTGGCCAGCGCAGACGATATCGACAAAAGCATGACCCTGGGGCTGGGACATCCCATCGGCCCACTGGCCCTGGCCGATTTCAATGGCCTGGACGTTGGATACATGGTCTCCCTTGCTATGTACGAGAGGAGCAAGGACCCCTGCCTTGCCCCCTCTCCGATGTTGAAGAAGCTGGTTGATTCCGGGCGCCTGGGACGCAAGACGGGCGAGGGTATCTACAAATACAAGAAAGAACGGCAGTAAAGGGGACTAGCTCCGTCCGTTGAGCCTGGCCTCTAACTGTTTCTGACGGAGAGACACCGTCAGGTCTCCCCGAGTTCTCTCTATGATGGCCCGTATAGTGTCGGCGGTCCGTCTCAAGCCATGGGCAAGCAATTCGGGGAAGTCCATGGTCATCAGTATTCCGTGTATCTCATCCATGATGGTCAGCAGTTCCTCACAGCGCGAGAAGTCATCCCGCCTCAAACTATCCAGTATGTATCTGCGCAACTCACCCACCGACTCTCCCAGGCCGTCGAGGTAGGCGGCGTTGCTTACGCCCAGTGCCTTCGGCTTGGGCAAGTCTTCCCCGGCGATCAGTGCTAATGTTATGCGCCCTTCGGCGAACTCCTTTTGAGCATCGTGGATGAAGCCTGAATAGAGCAGATTCCCATGCCGCGCGAGGTCTCGGTTCAGTTCTTGAACCAACTCATGAGTTGAGTGCAGGAGGTCTTTCGCCTTATCGTGTTCCTGGCGGTGCACTGCACGTATGGCGGCGCCGCTATTGCGTATAATCTGACGGCAACTGCGCAGGGCTTTCTCTCTCGCTTCATCTTCCGCCGCAAACTGAGGCCGAAGCCGGGCGGCGATAATCTCCAAGTCTTCTACTCGCTTTGACATCTTCCTTTCCCCTCCATCTTTGCGACCAACTCCTGTGCCGCTCCCCTGACATCTTTCTCGCCGAGGACGGCGCTAATCACGGCCACCGCATCCGCCCCGGCGACCAATACCTCACCGACATTGTTGCGGTTTATGCCTCCGATGGCTACCAAAGGGATGGAGAGCATTGCCTTGATTTCTTTGAGAATGTCCGTTCCCACGACAGTGATATCCTTTTTTGTTGCTGTCGGGAAGATAGAGCCCACGGCGACGTAGTCGGCTCCTTCAGTTTGAGCTTTGATGGCCTGAGCCACCGTGGTCACGGAACAGCCGACTATTTTGTCTACAGGCAATTGCCTGCGGACCACCGGCAGCGGCAAATCGCCCTGCCCGATATGGAGTCCATCGGCGTCAACGGCCATGGCTACGTCGAGATAATCGTTTACTATGAACAGGGCACCCGTCCGGCTGCAGAGGTCCTTCAGCCTTCCCGCCACAACCAGCAAGTCTCCTTTCTCGGTCTGTTTGTCGCGAAGCTGGATTACTCCGGCGCCTCCCTCGATGATTTGTCCGGCGACGTCCAGTTCATCTCTGCCGGCCAGGAATTGCCGGTCCAGAATGACGTAAAGGCCGCGTATCCTCTGTGTTTTGTCCCGGCGTGACACTCGGGAAATCAGCTCTCGCTCTAAGGCGTACAGACTGAATCTGGTCTGTTCGAAGACCGCGGAATCGAGCATCGGACTCAGCTCGGGCAATTTGGCCAGCTCCTCTGCGACGCGAAGGGATTCCTCCACCCTTTTGGCATTGGCGGTAACTAAATCCAGGATGTTCTCGGGCGAGGTCATGTTTGCGTCGCCCTTACTCGCCTTGCGGGAAGTGCCACGGGGGCGACCGACATCGAGTTCCGAATCTCTGCCGGACAAGAGTTCCAGCCTCAAAGACCTGATCTGCCGGGCCAGGTCATGGCGCAGAGTCTTTAACCCCCGGCTGAGTTCCGCGTCATCCAGAAGAAAGCGGGCGACATCTTCCAGAACCCGCAGGCCTTCGCGCGAGCGGTTCAGATTAGCGTCAATCATGCGCAGAGGTTGGTGAGACACTTTCCAGGTCCTTCCAACTGCGATAGTCCGATAGAACGAATTCGCAGATGGGCACGCCGCACTTTCCGCCTCAACTCTTGTCAGCTCCGACCTCTCCCTGGCCGGAGAACTCTTTTCTTTTTTCCTCTATCTGTGCGGCAGGCCATTCACCTCTCTCCATCCTGTCAGTTATTTCCTCGTATTCGGGAGAGGATTTCTCGCCGCCGCTCATTCTCTTGTTCCATTCGGCCAGCGCTCTGGGGTCATCGCGCATCATACCCTGAGTCAACTCCCGGTCGGAAAGGATATTTTCGTAGACATCCTTGTACGTCTTCTTTACGGAGAAAGTGGAGAACACGCGTCTGAGCTCTCTGCTACCGCAGCGAGGACAAGGCGGCGGGGGCGCGGAGGAGTCCCGCCGATACGAACTGACAATTCGGCGGCATGAATTGCACCGATATTCAAAGATAGGCATTTCCCTTTTTGCGGAGGAAATCTTAGCACAGTCTGTTCGTTCGACCAAATCTGGCGGGGATGTGACTTTCCTTGTTCTCCGAACTAGACTGTGAGGCAATCGCAGTCGTCTATGGATAGCCCGGTTCCTTGCCCAGGACCGCTACCGCCGCGACCTGAGGCGGTCCACCGAACGTCTGTGATATGCCCAGCTTCGGGTCCTTGAGCTGGCGCTCCGGGGACTGTGCCTTGCCCTGAAGCTGCTTGTAGACCTCGTAGGTCATCCTGAGGCCGCTGGCGCCCACCGGGTGACCGAAGCATTTCAGCCCGCCATCGCAATTTACGGGCAAACCTCCGCCGAGTTCAAAGAAGCCCGAATCAATATCCTCTTTTGATTTGCCCTCCCGGCTGAAGCCAAGCAGTTCGTAAAGAAGCAACTCTGTGCTGGTAAAGCAATCATGGACCTCAGCGATGTCGATTTGCTCCCGCGGGTTCTTCACTCCGGCTTGCCGGTATGCCTGCCGCGATGAGTTCACAACCTCCTCGAAATGAAGCCAGTCGAATCCCGGGCGGTTCTGGGGGAGCCCGGCCGAATGGGCCGCGCCCAGGCCCTTTATGTAGATGGGGTCGTCTCTGTATTTTCTGGCCTGGCTGGCGGGAACCAGCAGGGCTGCGGCGCCGCCGTCGCTATTGCCGCAGCAGTCGAACAGGCCAAGCGGCCAGGCGATGATAGGAGCGCTGGTCACCTGTTCCAGAGTCACGCGGTTGTGGAAATGGGCCTTGGGGCAAAGGCTGCCGTTGTAGTGGTTCTTGACCGCGATTTTGCCGATGGCCCGTTTGCCTTCTTCGGGGCTCAATCCGTAAGTGTAGAAATAGCGAGTGGCAATCATGCCGAACGAGCCCGGCGCGGTGCGGCGAGCCTCCAGCACCGGACTCATGCCCCGTCCCGTTCCCAGGCCGGGAAATCCGGTATCCTTGAGCTTCTCCACACCCAGCGCCAGGACCAGATCGTACATACCGGAGGCGACACCGAAGGAGGCATTCCTCAAAGTCTCATGTCCGGTCGTGCACCAATTTTCCACCCGGCTCATGGGTATGCCGTGCAGTTTCAGCGGTCCCGCCAAGTGAGTGCAGCCGATGCCGACAACCGGCTGGGTTACGGTCCCATACCAGCAGGCCTGGATATCCCCGGGTTCGATGCCAGCGTCCTCGTAGGCCTCATAGGCCGCCTCTATGGCCAGGTCATCGAGTCCGGCATCCCATCTCTCGCCAAACTTGGTGCAGCCCATACCGATGACGGCGACTTTATCCTTTATGCTCTCCATCTGTTTGCCCTCCCGTGATTGCCGGCCTAAGGCTTCGCCCCCTCCTCACCTTCATAGACCTCGGGGAATAGTTCCTTTCTCCTGAATCTCTGCCAGTCCGGCTTCTTTTTCTGCCAGAATGCGTTCTTCCAGTGCTCAGCTTCCTCCGAAGCGTAGTATTTCCAGAGATACTGGGCCGAAACCCCTTCTATGCCTCTCATATAGGTAGTGGCGGCATTAAAGCAGGCTTTGACGCCGGCTATGGCCCCCGGACTCTTGTCCAGTATCTCATCGCACCATTTGTCCACCTCTTCCTCCAATTTGTCGACAGGCACTACCTTGTTCACCAGTCCCATTTCCAGGGCTTCTTTGGCCGTATACCGGCGGCAGAGGTACCAGATTTCCCTGGCTTTCTTTTCGCCCACCACTGTCATCAAATCAATTACGCCCAGGCCGGGGTCGAAGCTTCCCACCAGGGGGCCGACCTGGCCGAACACAGCATTTTCTGAAGCTATGGAAAGGTCGCAAATCTGCTGATATACCTGGCCTCCTCCTATCGCATAGCCGTTCACGGCGGCAATGACCGGTTTGGGCATCTCTCGTATCAGAGTCTTGACCATCAAATCCTTTTCCAGCATTCCCTTGCGGTAGCCAGCTTTGGCTTCCTTGGCATCACCGCCGGTACAGAACGCCTTGTCGCCGGCGCCAGTGAACACCACCACGCCTACGGCAGCGTCGTTGGCCGCGTCTGCGAAGGCTCTTATCAGTTCGTCCTGGGTGGAGGTGGTAAAAGCGTTGTACGCTTCGGGTCTGTTTATGGTTACCCGAGCTACGCCCGGCCTCTTTTCATAGATAATATCTTTGAAATCAAATCCCGTCGCTTTCTCCCATTTTCTTTCCGTCATTGCTCATCCTTTCATCTTACGGGCCGGCATTTCCAGAAATAGTTGTACATGCCACCGCCTTCATAGAGTCTCCGAAAAGTCATTTCAACCGGCATGTCCACTTTAACCTGGCCGGGATCGCAGTCCGTCATGGGCAGATAGGTCCTGGTATTTCCGTAGTCAAACTCTACGCCTATCTGAGGTATGGTGGGGTCGTCACTTCTGCCGGCCAGGTTATCCAGTGTGAAAGTGAAGACCCTGGCTTTCTTGTCCGAAAGC